>Ga0075421_100012684_pt1 | contig 10480 bp, 8 predicted proteins | sample SoiMetdeltSBSDD5_FD_75292 | JGI IMG/M metagenome (GOLD analysis project Ga0075421, IMG submission 75292) | Bulk soil microbial communities from a Populus tree surrounding site in Tennessee, USA - Soil MetaG P. deltoides SBSDD5 | ecosystem: Environmental > Terrestrial > Soil > Tree plantation... | reverse complement strand
GGGGGCTGCGGGCCTCGGCGACAACAACACCGCTACGCCACCACCGATGGCTGCGCCATTGTTGCCACCGGAGGTGGCGATTCCAAGTCGTGCTAGGGCGGGGATGAGGGAGGTGGCCTTCCGGCTCACATGTGGGAGGGCCACCGGTCCTCACCACGGCCCTCACCATCGCCCTTCATCGGCCCGCGGTCGCCAAATCAGGTCCGGGCGCTTCGACGTCGTATGAGGCTTAGTAGCTGCACGTGTTCACGCGCGTTGGGTCGATCGCCAGCGTGCGCAGGAGCGCGAGTCTTCTGCCACACGATACGCGGCGGCGGCGCAGCAGCACCTCGCGCGGGGGATTGGAGTGCGCCAAGTCGTATGTGCTGATCAGGCGGTGCACAGTGGAGAAGGACGAGGTCGTCGGCGTGATCTGCCCGACTGCCTCACGCCGCGCGAGCAGCGACGACGAGCGGCTGAGAGAGCGCGGACGCTGGTCGCGAGGTCGTCATATCGGTTCTAAAAGGTGACGACGGAGGAAATCGACTCGTCCGCGATTCCTTGAGCAGGTCGAAGGCGGCGAACAACGGCAAGGTCGAAGCTCTCGTAAAACCAGGCCGCGCACCCGTAATGTCGCAATACTGTCGCCCTCTCCTCATTAGACGTTTTTCCTCCCCGGGCGACTCCGGCGGCTTGTTATGGTGAACTGACCCCGATCCTCGAGGCGAGCAACCGTGAGCCGCACAATCGCCGCGTCCGCCGCCGTTGTCGCTCTGCTCACACTCGTCACCGCCCTGCCGGCCGACGCCCGCAACCTGACCGGCACCAGCAGAGCCGACACGCTGCGCGGCACAAACAAAGCCGACGTCATCCGCGGCCGAGGAGGGCCAGACCGCCTCTCGGGTCGTAGAGGAGACGATCGGCTCGACGGCGGCACGGGAAGCGACCGGCTCTCGGGCGGCAAAGGAAACGACAAGCTCAACGGCGGATCGGGCAAAGACATCCTCGACTGCGGTCCCGGTCGCGACAGGGCCGCCGCTGACACCACAGACACTGTCCGCAGCAACTGCGAGACCATCACCGGGCGAGGAGGAGGGAGCGAACCTCCACCTCCAGCGACGCCCCCACCTCCAGCGACGCCTCCTCCTCCAACGACGCCTGCACCACCGCCGGAGTCAATACAAGGGGACTTCATCGGCAACCTCACGACCACTGTCCGCTACCTCTCCGTCTGCACCGGCCAGGTGCTCGGCGACGAGACCACTCAGATCCCGACTCGCATCACGATCCGCCCCGCGCTGCAGCCCAACCCGGCCGACCTGCCCGCCGACACCCCCGAGCAAAACCCGTTCAACCTGATTCTCGGCCAGACCACCGCAGCCGGCGCCACCGCTCCGGGGTCGATCAACCTGGCCTCAGCCGCGCCATTTCGCTTCAGCGCGATCAGAAGCCTCACCCTCCAGTACTGGAACCTTGCTCTTAACGGCACCGCCCTCACCGGCACGCTCGCCCAAGATCACCGTGAGGAAGGCGCCGCCTTCAATCTGCTGGGCGCTTACCAGGAACTGATCGCGTGCCAGCCCCAGTTCGGTACCTACGTTAACCAGCTCGCCATCGCCGAAGGCGCCACGCTCAGCGGCACCGTCACATCCCAAACCGTACAGCTGCGAATCAGCGGCGCAACCATCGACACCTTCCACCAGTTCACCGCTGAGATCACGGCTGCCCGTACAGGCTAGGACGGCGAGATGCGGTAACCAGCCCGCCCCTACGAACCGCGGGAGCGTCGACGCTCTCAGCCACACCGGTGCCGAGGACGCCGCCCATACCGTCTAGTGCGCCCCGCAGAACTCCCCCGATCCTCGACGCGTTTTACTAGTCCGGCCAGCGGGCCATCGTGCCGAGCGGATCTTCCCAGACAGCGTGGTAAGCAGGTCCCTGGGGCGACGTCCCGAACGGGAAGGTCCCGGGCGGGGCGTGGACGTACTGCAGCTCGCCCCAGAAGCCCGGGAACGCGACCCAGCTTGGATGGCCGTCCTCGATCACGCGGATGTGGGTGAATGTGTCGCCCGCCTCCCGCGGACCGGCGACCTCGCCCCCGTCGAAGGAGCGGTCGACCGGGAGCGGCAACATGTGCTGTCGGAGAAAGGCGATCGCCTGCGCCGGAAGGCAGTCGGTGTCGATCGAGTGGATCCCGGCCGAGAAGTAGTTCGCGTGCGAGCCGGCCGCCACGTGGACGATCGGATGCGTGTCGAGCCTAGGCGTCGAGACCCAGGCGCGCCGCTGACCCAGACAGTGCTGGCTGTAGCCGACGAACTGGGGCTGCCCGTCCTCGGAAAGCACCACGTTGACGACCTCCCAGTCAGCCTCGTGCGCCTGCCAGATAAAGTCGTCGGGCGGGTAGTCGTACGAGTACGTGTTGTCGTAGTAGAAGTACCAGTACTGGAGCACGATCGCTCCCGGCGGCCGGACGACGCGCCCGTAAACGACGCTCGCTCCGTCGCCTTCTGCTCCCCCTGCCGCGTAGCACGACAGTCCGCCGATCGGGAGCGTCGGCACGCACGAATCCTGGTTCAGCCGCCAGGTACCGGTGCCGGGCAGCTCACCCGGCTCCGGATCCGGGTCGACGACCGCCCACGAACCTGCCTCAAGGCGCTCGAGGTCGGCGTCCGCGACGAACGACTGGACGCTGACCGGACGAAACTGCTCGACGGGATCGAGATGGGTGACGGGCTGGTAGGTCCCCAGGAGCCCGTTGTCGACGTTCTTCGCGCGGGCCATGCCGGGGGCCAAGACAACGACGAGCGCGGCGGCTAGCACCGCGGTTCCTCGCAGGACGGAGATCACCATCGCTGTCCTCCTTCGGCTTTGAGTCGTACGGCCAAGGTGTCGAGGGTGTGTCATCAATCGGCCACACGTGGCGCGGGTGCCAGGGCGGCGGCTTACGAGCGCAAACCAGACCGCAGCCGTCCGCCGCGACCCCGACCGCAGCCGTCCGCCGCGACCCCGACCGCGCCGGTGGCGCGGCTGCGGCCTGCCACGCTGCTGCGTAGGCTCCGACCGGAGCGGCATCAGGACCGGCTTCGGCACGCGACAACCCTACGCCTGACGATCACGCCGCGCACCTCCTTATCGCCGCCGATCTTCGCCGCGTGCCGCCCGGGAATCAGCTTCCTCGGAGCGGGCGTGCCGCGTGTCTGGTTGTGGGCCGTGGATGCCAGTGTGGCGGGCGTTGCCTGACCCGCGGCGGATGCGAGCGATCGACCCGGACTCCAGGGCGGCTGATGACTTTCACCCCAAAAGATTGGCGGGACCGGCCGTGCGCTACAAGCGTAGGTGAGACGCGCAGTGGGAGGCGCGCAACCGCCAAAGCTCACAGCGCGTAAAGAGAAAAGACCGCCGTGCTTGCGCCCGTTACCTTGGTGCCGCCCTTCCCAGCTGGCCAACCCCCAGTCACGGGCCGGTTCGCCTGCGCACCACGGGCTTCGGGCCCGGGAAGGGCGGCGGTCTACGCCGAGGGCAGGCAACACAGATGCCAGACTCGTGCCCCCGAGTCTCCTCCTCGGCCGGGGTGATTCGGCGCCGCATCTCTCAACCGCGGGTGGCCGTGAACGTGCGATTCCTATCCCACGATGACCGTGTAGGTGAACTCGGAGACGAAGAACGCGAACCCGTAGGTGGCCTGAAGCGCGTCGCCGAAGAGCCCTCCGCTGACCGTCACCGTGTGCGTCCCGGGCGTGAGCGGGTGCAGGAACGCACCGAGGGTGATCATGTGCGTTCCGCCGCCGTCGGGCAGCGGCGGCGTGGTCACCGGCCCGGCCAGGTACTCGGCGCCGATCGGGGTGCTCTGCCCGTCGACTGTGATCTGCCACCCGCTGGCCCCGTACTGGTCGGGACCGAAGAAGTAGGGCACGGCCTCTGCGCGGCTGTCTGGATATGGCGCAGGGAACGGCGGGGAGTCGTCGGCGTTGGCCATCGGGACGAAGAACTTGGTGCCCGGCCGTACCGTGAACGTGCTCGACCCGCTGAACCTGAGGCCACCCCCGACCACCGGCTCGGGATCTGCGAAGTCCTTGACGTACAGGATCTGGAACGGGGTGTCGGGGTAGTTGGCCGGGTTGTTCCCGCTCGCGGTGAACACCGCGAGCGCGCCCGTCATCCTTTCGAGGCTCCAGCCCAAGGGCCGCGCGTCGGGCGGGAGCACCGGGCTCGACGTGGCAAGAGCGCTGCTCGCCATCGCTGGGCACAGGACTGCCGCGGCGGCGGCAAGGACGAGCGTGCGCTTGACACTAGACATGCCACACCTCCTTTTTTCGCATCCGGCGGCTGCCGGAGACCAGTCGTCCTCGACCCGGCAGGGGCTCCACTCCTCGGGGTGGGCAATGTCGGATCCGGGGCAGGCTCCTGCCGCGCGGTCGAGGTTCGGTCGAGGTTCGGTCGAGGCGCCCTCTATGACGCCGCCACCGGGCGTGTTAGCGTCGCCCTGTCGAGGTGTGGTGAGGTATGGAGTTCTGGATCCTGGGGCCGCTGGAGGTCACGAGCGGCGACAGGCGTGTCGAGCTTGGCTACACGAAGCAGCAGGTGGTGCTGGGCGCGCTCTTGCTTTACGCGAACCGGGTGGTGTCGCGCGAGCGGCTCATCGATGAGCTGTGGGGCGAGTCGCCGCCGCCGAGCGCGGCGAAGCTGATCCAGGGGTACGTCTCTGGCCTACGCAGGGTCCTCGGCCGTGACGCGATCGTGACGCGCTCCGGCGGCTATCTCGTGCGTGTCGATCCGGAGCGCCTGGACGCGGCACGGTTCGAGCGGCTCGTCGGCGAGGGCCTGGCGTGTCGAGATAATCCCGAGCTCGCGGCGAAGCGGCTGGGCAGCGCCCTGGGACTCTGGCGCGGGAGCCCGCTCGCCGGGCTCCCGCTGCGGTCCTCGGCGCGGCACGAGCTTGCCCGGCTGGCCGAGCAGCGCCTGACGGCGCTCGAGCGGCGGGTCGACGCAGAGCTTAGGCTGGGGCGGCACCACGAGCTGGTGGGCGAGCTCCGCGAGCTCGTGGCCATGCACGCCTATCGCGAGCATTTGCGCGGCCAGCTGATGCTCGCCCTCTACCGTTCTGGCCGCCAGGCCGAGGCGCTGGACGTCTACCGCGCCGGGCGGCGACTGCTCGCCGACCAGCTGGCGCTCGAGCCCAGCGCGCCGCTGCGCGATCTCGAGCGCCAGATTCTGCGTCACGATCCCGTGCTGCGCTTGGCGCCCCGCGCGCGTAGTCGGGCGGCCCCGTCGGCGTCCCGCCCGCCGACGTCGGCGCGCGCCCGCGAGCGCCGCCGCATGCTCCTCGCGGCGGCGGTGGCGGGCCTCGTCGCGACCGCGGTCGCTGTCCCGGTCCTGTTCGGGGGCGGGGCGACGGCGGGCGCCCCGGTGGGCCGGCGGGCAACTCCGTCGGTGTGCTCGACCCGCAGAGCGGTCGGCTGCTCGCCGACGTCGCCCTCAGGATGGCGCCAGGGGACGTGGCGGTCGGCGGGGGCGCCGTCTGGGTGGCGAACCCCAACGAGGGCGCGATCACGCGGATCGAGCCGACTACGCGCACGATCCGGCAGACGATCCGAGTCCGCACCGGCCCGGCGGCGATCGCGGTGGGGGCGAGGGCGGTGTGGGTGGCGAACGGCCTGGACGGCACCGTCTCGAAGGTCAGTCCCGACACGAACCGGGTCGTCCAGACGACGAGGGTCGGCAATGGGCCGACCGGAGTGGCGGTCGGCGAGGGTTCGGTCTGGGTCGTCAACCGCGACGATCACACGCTCTCGCGAATCGATCCGGCCGCCGGACGGGTTCGCACGACGGTCGCCGCCGGCGCGGACCCGGTCGACGTCGCGGCGGGCGCTGGCGCGATCTGGGTGACGAGCCGGTCCGACGGCGAGCTGCTCAAGCTCAATCCGGCGACCGGCAGGATCGTCGATGCGGTGAGCGTTGGCCGGGGCCCGGCGGCGGCGGTAGTCGCCGGAGGCTCGGTCTGGGTGGCAAACGCGCTCGACGGCACCGTGTCGCGGGTCGATCCGGTTGGCGCCGTGGTGCGCGGGACCGTCCCGGTCGGCCAGGGCCCCACCGCGCTCGCCGCCGGGCTCGGGGGCGTCTGGGTGGGCCACGAGGGTGACGGCAGTGTTTGGCGCATCGATCCGGCCACCGGCGCGGTCGCCCGGCCGCTCCCCCTCGGCCGCCCTGTTGCCGGTCTGGGCGCCGGCGCCGGCGCTCTGTTCGTGTCGGCGCTCCCGGCCGGTAGCCCCCACCGTGGCGGCACGCTCAGGGTGCTGTTCGGCGGCGACGCGATCGAGTCGGTCGACCCGGGCTCCGCCTACGACCCGGTCAGCCTGTCCGTACTTCGCCTGACCCACGACGGGCTGACGGCGTTCGAGCGCGTGGCTGGCAGCGGGGGCGCCCAGCTGGTGCCGAACCTGGCCACGTCGCTCCCCAAGCCCACAGACGCGGGCCGGACATACACATTTCGCGTGCGCGACGGCATCCGCTATGCCAACGGCGACCCGGTCCGGCCGGCCGACTTCCAGCGCGCGCTGGAGCGCGTCTTCACCTCTCGTTCCGGCGCGGCGTCGCTCTACACGGCACTCGAGGGCGCCCGCGCGTGCGCGCGCCGCCCCCGGCGCTGCGACCTGTCCGCCGGCGTGGCCCCCGACGGGCCGGCGGGAACCGTGACCTTCCACCTCACCGAGCCCGACCCCGAGCTGCCCAACAAGCTGGCGCTGCCGCCTGCCGCGCCCGTGCCGCCGGACGCGCTGAGCCGGGCGTCGCGCGGGCGCCCGGTCACGGGCACCGGCGCGTATACGATCGCGAGCTACGTGCCCGGCCGCGAGCTCAAGCTGGTGCGCAACCCTCACTTCCGGCAGTGGTCGTGGGCGGCGAGACCGGCGGGCTACCCCGACGAGATCGTATTCGCGCTGGGCGTCTCCGACGCGCGGCAGCTGCGCGACGTCGCGCGCGGCGACGCCGACGTCGCCTACTTCCCGCCCGCCAGGAAGCTAGCGCCGCTCCGATCTCGCTATGCAACCCGCCTGCACACCAATCCCGGACCGGCCCTCTGGTACCTCGGCCTCAACACACACGTCCGCCCGTTCGACGATGTGCGCGTGCGGCGCGCGCTCAACTACGCCGTTGACCGGACGACGGTTGCGCGATCGTCCGGCGGCGCCTTCGGAGCCCGCCCGACGTGCCAGATCCTGCCGCTCGGCCTCCCTGGCCACCGGCCATACTGCCCCTATCACCACGACCTCGCGAGGGCCAGGCGGCTCGTGGCGGCATCGGGCACCCGCGGCGCGCGCGTCGTCGTATGGTCATCGCCCCGGGCCCTTGCGTGGATGTCCCCCATCATCTCCGCGCTGCGGCAGCTGGGCTATCGCGCGCGCATCCGGTTCGCCGGCGAGGACGATCCGTCGATCACAGCCCTCCCCCGCCGCGTCATTATCCAGGCCGCCCAGCAGGCGCGGGTCGCCGAGTATCCCGCCGCGTCCAGCATGGTGCACCCGTTTACGTGCCGGGCCAGGACCCCCAACCTGCCCTCGTTCTGCGACCACGCGATCGACCACGCGATCTACCGCGCGCTCAAGCTGCAGCCGAGCGACCCGCACGCCGCTAGCGACCTATGGGCACGGATCGACTCGATAATCGTCGACCGCGCAGCGGCCGTGCCACTCGCCAACCCGCGCAGGATCGACTTCCTCTCCAAGCGCGTGGGCAACTACCAGTACCACCCACTCTGGGGCATGCTGCTCGACCAGCTGTGGGTTCGGTAGTTCCCCGCGAAATGGTGTGGTTTATGCCGCGGGTACGGCGCGTGTATCGGACCTGCCTCGAGGCGATAGCCAGCGCCGCGCTCGCCCAGGCTGCTGCGTATCGTCCGCGGCGAGCGTGCGGCTAGGCAGACGGATATGCTCGCCTGTCCGAAACCCGGTCGTCGGAACGAGACGTGATGCCGTTCCAGATGGCGAACGAGACGGAGCTCTATTACGAGGCGAGGGGCGATGGCCCTCCGCTTTTGTTGATCATGGGTGCCAGCGGGTGTGGGGGCGTCTTCGGTCGGTTTGCGGAGCTCCTGGCCGACGAGTTCACGGTCGTCTCATACGACCGCCGCGGCAACGGGCGCAGCCCCCGGCCGGCGGACTAGCATACGACCTCACCGGAGGAGCAGGCCGAGCATGTAGGTGGTACTCATCCTCGGCCAGCCGCCGAAGGTACCGGCGGACGCCTTTGCCTTGGGCTGGGATTCATGAGCACTCCTGCGACGGCCAGGTATCCCGCCGTCCTAACAGACAAGGCAACCCAACAGTTGCTCAGGTTCGTGCCCATCGCGGAGAGAACCGCGGCGAGCAGACCGAGCACGAACGCAAGCGATAGACCGCCGATCAGCACCGACTGCTGCGAGGTACGCGCGGCACCGTACCCCTCCCCTCCCTCGACGACAAGCACTCGTGTCGGCCTTGCTTGGCGAGCCTGCGCGCTCTAGCGTCGAGGAGGCCGATGAAGCTGCCTACTCCCCGCCGGCTTCGTAACCGCAACGCGCTCGAGGTGGTGGCCTCCGAGTTTCGGCGCGCGGGCGTTAGCGACCGCGATGAGATCCTCGCGGCACGGCGGGCGCTGCGGCGGGCCGAGAGGTTCTACGACCGCGCCGTGGCGCGCGCGGAGCGCGACGTGGCGATCGCGCGGGCGCCCGAGCCGATCGCCGCCTTCGGTTACCGGCTGGTCCTCTACGACGACCGCGTGAGCACGCCAAGCGCGAGCCATGAGCTCGTGAGCGCGGTGCGCGCAAGCGTCCGCGAGTCGCCGCGCGGACACGGACAACTGGAGCTCGCCATCGTGGGGCCCGACTGGCGGGAAGCCGTGGAGGGCGGGCGCGAAGACGACGAGGAGCTGCGCCGGCTCGCCCGAGCGATCGAGCGCGCCGCTCGGGACGCGGAATCAGTGAAAACGGACCGGCAGCCGGAAACCGCTGCCGCCGAGGGAAGGCTCGCAGCGGCCCGGGTCGAGCGCCTCGGGATCGAGGACGTAAAGCCGCTGCTCGACCGGCTGACGGAGCTCACCGAGGCAGGCGAGCGAGTGCTCGACATGGCGCCCGGCATCTCGACCGGCCACGATGGGGTGCTCGTGGTCACCGATCGACGGCTGCTGTTCGTCGGGCTGCGGCACAAGCTCGTGCTTCCCTACCACCGCATCGCGTCGATCGCGGCGAGCGGGAGGTGGTTCCGCGCAAACCTGATCGTCTCCACCGCGAGCGGAAAGACCGTCGTGGCCGGCTTGGATCCCACGCACGCTAGGGAAATCGCCGCGTTCGCTCGTCGACGCATCGCTGAGTCGTCGGCGATCGTCTGAATCAGCGGCCCGCACAGACGCCAGTGAGCGGACACGGCCGCTGCTCCGGGCCGAAAGATCCATGAGCAGAGACGTCGTCAGCGCGGAAGATCCAGGCCCGCGCGCCTCATGAGTCCGGGAGGGCGTCGATCGGTTCTGCGTACCAGGGCGCGTCGGGTCCGCTGACCCGCTTCAGCCAGCGCTCGGCGTCGAGGCGACCGAGGGCGATCGCCTGCTCGTGGAACTCGGAGTCGAAGAGCAGATAGCTGATCAGCTCGCCGTGCTGCTCGCTCTCACCGCCGAGCAGGCGGCTGAGGATCGCCACATCGGGGGCTCGCAGTCCCCGAAGCCCGCCGTAGCGGCGGCGAAACACGGCGCTGGCATCCGGGTGCCAGGCTTCACTGTGCACGACGACACCCCGGTCGGGCCGAACGGCGCCACCGTCGCGTCGAGGCTCCAGCACCCGAACGCCTCACCACCAGTGCCGAACGAGTTCTCCGCACTGGGCGTCTGGAGGACCGCCGTCCACAACGCCCCGAGTTGCACATCGAGCGTCATTGTCGGCGTCGCACCCGCCGACGACGCGGCCGCAGCAACCACCACCGCCACGATTAACAGGATGCGAAGCAGACGGCACACGACAGACCTCCCAGCGAACGTTCCTAGCGCCCACCGCCGCCGAGCTGCCGGGCGAGCCTCCCACCCCGCGCGCACCCTTTCAACGCCCGCGCGCCCCAACGCCTCCGCGGACACTCAGTGTCGGTTAATCCGTAAGGCTCCGGTTAACCGATAAACATGTCCGGAGTAATGTGTCGTTTTGTACCTTTGATCTGCTCACCGCAGATCGACAACTCTCGGGCAGTCGCGCAGCGGGCAAACGAGGCGCCCCGCCGGCTCGGCCTTGGCCTGGGGCGTGATCGGCGCCTACTGGCAGTGGCCGTCGGCGTCGCTCGTCGCCGGGTCGCGCACGGTGGCGCGTATGCACATGGGCGCGAAAGTGTCGCGAGGCGCGGTAACGTTGTGCGTCCCACTTTCGGTTTAGGAGGACGGGAACGTGTCAGTAGCCGACGACGTTCGCCAGCAGATTACGAAGCGGCTGGAGCAACTCAAGCCGCTGGTCGACGAGTATCACCAGCTCGAAGGGATGGTCCGGAAGTTGGCC
>Ga0075421_100012681_pt1 | contig 10481 bp, 10 predicted proteins | sample SoiMetdeltSBSDD5_FD_75292 | JGI IMG/M metagenome (GOLD analysis project Ga0075421, IMG submission 75292) | Bulk soil microbial communities from a Populus tree surrounding site in Tennessee, USA - Soil MetaG P. deltoides SBSDD5 | ecosystem: Environmental > Terrestrial > Soil > Tree plantation... | reverse complement strand
GAGGAGTCGAGGAGGGCAATATGAGCAAATTTATCAAAGACTTGCTTGCCTTCGGCGCCGTCTGCGCTATCGCTGTCCTGTGTCTTGCTCTCCCCGTAACAGCCGCTCCCGCCGACAAGACCGGAGCGCCGGAAGCCTCCGAGCTGAAGGATGACAGCGCTGGCGATGCCGCCAAGCCGGATGAAAAGGGCGATGAGGCTCCGCCGGAAGACGCGAAAGGCGAGAACGCGCCTCCGGCCGGCGCTGGCGAAATACAGTCCGGGGTGAAGATGAAGGACCTTCTCGCAGAAGGCTTTCTCATCAGGACCACGGTGCTCGTTCCTGCGGAGGCCGTCACCCGTCAGATCGGCAAGGTCTCCTCTGATGCCATCATCCTCACCCTGCAAAGAGAAACGGCGGCTGCGGTTTGCTATTACACGCTCAAGGCTTATGTGAAGGAAAGCCTGACCGACATTGCCTCCTGCACCGTGTTCCGGTAGGCGATGCCGGTCACGCTCTTGCGCAACGTGAAGAGAAAAGAAGAAGCGAGCCCATGAGCGTCCGCCGACTGGCCGCAGAGCAGCCCGAGACCTTCGCCTTTACCCCCGAGAACCTCGATTGGGCGAGGGGCCAGATCAAGAAATACCCGAAAGGCCGCGAGGCCTCCGCCGTGCTGCCGCTGATGTGGCGCGCGCAGGAGCAATGCGGCGGCTGGCTGCCGGAGCCGGCGCTCCGTTACGTCGCCGACATGCTCGATATGGCCTATATCCGCGTTTACGAGATCGCGACCTTCTATACGATGTTCAATCTCGCGCCGGTCGGCCGCTATTACGTGCAGCTCTGCGGCACGACGCCCTGCTGGCTGCGCGGCGCGGAAGCGCTGAAGGACACCTGCCGCAAGCTGATCGGCGAGCCTAACCACGTCACCAGGGATGGCATGTTCTCCTGGACCGAGGTCGAATGCCTCGGCGCTTGCGTCAACGCGCCGATGGTGCAGATCAACAAGGATTACTACGAGGACCTGACGCCCAACACCTTCGAGCATATCCTGATCGATCTGCGCGAGGGCAGGAAGGTCAAGCCCGGGCCGCAGGACGGCCGCCATTCCTCCGAGCCATTCGGCGGTCCGACCACGCTGATCGACCCCAAGCTCTACGCCGAGGACACCTCACTCGAGCTTGGTCCCGAGGACGTCGAGTACGCTCTCCTCGACAATGAGGCAAAGAAGCCTAGTGAAGCCGCAAGCCAGCGCGAGACGCCGATCCCCAAGCCTCCGCTCCGCGACAGCACCGGCAAGAAGCGTAAGTGATGCTGAAAGACTCAGACCGCATCTTCACCAACCTCTATGGCTTCCATGATTGGCGGCTCAAGGCGGCGCGCGCCCGCGGCGCCTGGGACGGCACCAAGGCCATGATCGAGCGCGGCCACGATGCCATCATCGAGGAGGTGAAGGCTTCAGGCTTGAGGGGCCGCGGCGGCGCAGGCTTCCCCACAGGACTGAAATGGTCGTTCATGCCGAAGCAGTCGGACGGACGGCCGAACTATCTCGTGATCAATGCCGACGAATCCGAGCCCGGCACCTGCAAGGACCGGGACATCATGCGCCACGATCCGCAGCTTCTGATCGAAGGTGCGCTTCTCGCCGGCTTCGCCATGCGCGCGCACGAATCCTACATCTATATCCGCGGCGAGTTCATCCGCGAGCGCGAAGTGCTTCAGGCCGCGATCGACGAAGCCTATGACGCGAAGCTCATCGGCAAGAACAATGTGAATGGCTGGGATTTCGACCTCTATCTGCATCACGGTGCAGGGGCCTATATCTGCGGCGAGGAGACGGCGCTGCTCGAGAGCCTCGAAGGCAAGAAAGGCCAACCGCGGCTGAAGCCTCCATTCCCCGCCAATGTCGGCCTCTATGGCGCGCCGACCACGGTCAACAACGTCGAGTCGATCGCGGTCGTGCCAGCGATCATGCGGCGCGGCGCGACCTGGTTCGCGGCGCTCGGCAAGCCCAACAACACCGGCACCAAGCTCTTCTGCATCTCAGGCCACGTGAACACGCCCTGCAATGTCGAGGAGGAGATGGGCGTGCCGCTGCGCGAGCTGATCGACCGGCATGCCGGCGGCGTGCGCGGCGGCTGGGACAATCTCCTTGCCGTGATCCCGGGCGGATCGTCAGTGCCGTGCATCCCGGCAAGTCAGTGCGGCGACCTGCCCATGGATTTCGACTCGCTCCGCGATCTGAAAAGTGGGCTCGGCACGGCGGCTGTGATCGTCATGGACAAGTCCACCGACATTATCCGCGCCATCGCGAGACTATCGTACTTCTATAAGCATGAATCATGCGGGCAATGCACACCCTGCCGCGAAGGGACGGGGTGGATGTGGCGGGTGCTCGAGCGCATGGCCAAAGGTCAGGCCGAGAAGCGCGAGATCGACATGCTGCTCAACGTCAGCCATCAGGTCGAAGGCCACACCATCTGCGCCCTTGGCGACGCCGCGGCGTGGCCTGTTCAGGGCCTGATCCGCCATTTCCGTCACGTGATAGAGGAACGCATCGACGCGCAGGCGACGAAGCCGCTCGCGCCCTCTGTTCCGGTGGCGGCGGAGTGACGGCGATGACTTGGCTCTGGGACAACACCGTAACGTTATCGACTCTGGTAATGGCTGGCGCTGCCGTCGCCGCCCTGATCTACGCGCATTTGCAGATCGCCGAGAACAAACGCGCCGAGCGCCGCGCCAATGCCAACGAGCTTTGGCGGGAGACGCTGCGCCTTGCCTTCGACAATCCGAAGCTTTCCGACCCGACGCTGAAGCTCGCCCAGTTCGACTACGAGGAGCGCACCATCGACGGGAGCATCGAGCTGTTCCAGAAATATGAGCTCTATGTCGACACTATCTTGAATGCCAGCGAGGAGATCCTCGAGGTCTCGCCCACTAAGGAATGGGACGCGGCCGTGCGCATCCAGCTCAAGCCGCACCAAGACTATCTGATGTCGTCCTACTATCGGAACTCAGGCTACCTTGAACAATACGGAGCGAAGTTCCGGAAGTTCCTCTACGAAGCCTTGGACGACCCTCGCCACACGCCGCCTGGGCCGCCGAAACTCACCAGGATCGATACTACGGAAAAGAAGGCAAAGAAGCGTGCCTAAGCTCATCATCAACGGCGAAGAACACGATGTGCCGAACGGCATCACGCTGATCCAGGCCTGCGGGCTCGCCGGCATCGAGATCCCGCGCTTCTGCTACCACGAGCGCCTGTCGATCGCCGGCAATTGCCGCATGTGCCTGGTCGAGGTCGCCGGCATGCCGAAGCCTGTCGCCTCCTGCGCCATGAGCGTCAACGATCTCAGGCCCAATCGCGACGGCACGCCGCCGACCATCATCACCGACTCCCCGACGGTGAAGAAGGCGCGCGAGGGCGTGCTTGAGTTCCTCTTGATCAATCACCCGCTCGATTGCCCGATCTGCGACCAGGGCGGCGAATGCGATCTGCAGGATCAGACCATGGCCTACGGCTTCGATGCCGGTCGATTCGCCGACAACAAGCGCGCGGTGGAGGACAAATATCTCGGGCCGCTGATCGAAACCTACATGACCCGCTGCATCCATTGCACGCGCTGCATCCGCTTCATGACCGAGGTCGCCGGGGTCGAAGAGCTCGGCGCCATCGGCCGTGGCGAGGACATGGAAATCACCACCTATCTCGAGCACGGCATGATGTCGGAGCTTTCCGGCAACGTGGTCGATCTCTGCCCGGTCGGCGCGCTCACCTCGAAGCCCTACGCTTTCATGGCGCGGCCGTGGGAGCTGACCAAGACCCAGTCGATCGACGTGATGGACGCGCTCGGCGCCAATATCCGCGTCGACAGCCGCGGGCGCGAAGTCTTGCGCGTGCTGCCGCGCGTCAACGACGTCATCAACGAGGAATGGATCTCCGACAAGACGCGGCACGTCTGGGACGGCTTGCGCGTGCAACGGCTCGACCGTCCCTACCTCCGGCGCGGTGGGCGGCTTGAGGCTGTCACCTGGGACGAGGGCTTCCGCGCCATCGCCGAGAGGCTCCGCGGCCTCGACGGCAAGCGCTTCGCTGCCATCGCAGGTGACCTCGCCGCGGCCGAAGAGATGTTCGCGCTGAAGGCTCTCGCCGAGCAGCTCGGCTCGCCCAATATCGATTGCAGGCAGGACGGCGCCAAGCTCGATCCGTCGCTCGGCCGCACCACCTATCTGTTCAACGCCAAGATCGAAGGCATCGACCATGCCGACGCAATTCTGCTGATCGGCACCAATCCGCGCCTCGAAGCGCCGGTGCTCAACTCCCGCATCCTGAAGCGCTGGCGGCAGACGCAAGGCCACATTCCCATTGGCCTGATCGGGTCGCAGGCCGACCTAACCTATCCTTACGAGCATCTCGGCGGCGGCCCAGAGACCCTAGCCAAGCTTGCCGGTGGTTCGCATCCCTTCCTCGAGAACGTGAAAGGCGCCGAACGTCCTCTGGTCATTGTCGGCCAGGCGGCTCTTGCGCGACCGGACGGTGCGGCGGTGCTGTCGCTCGCCGCAAAGGCGGCGATGGCCGCGGGCGCGGTCAAGCCCGACATCGGCTGGAACGGCTTCAGCGTACTGCACACCGCAGCAGCGCGTGTCGCCGGGCTCGACCTCGGCCTAGTGCCTGGCAAAGGGGGCAGGGACATCGACGCGATCCTCGACGGCGCGGAGAAGGGGGAGATTGACGCCGTCTATCTGCTCGGCGCCGACGAGATCGATACCGATAGGCTCGGCAAGGCCTTCGTCATCTACCAGGGAAGCCACGGCGACCGCGGCGCGCATCGCGCCGATGTGATCCTTCCCGGCGCAGCCTATACCGAGAAGGACGCGACCTATGTCAACACGGAAGGCCGGCCGCAAATGACCGCCCGCGCCGTGTTCCCGCCTGGCGAGGGACGCGAGGATTGGAAGATCGTCCGCGCGCTGTCTGGCGTGCTCGGCCAGCCGCTCCCGTTCAACAATGTTGCTGAGCTCCGCGCCAAGATGTTCGCCGTCTCGCCGCAGCTCGCGCTGCTCGATCAGATCCTTCCCGCCGATAGCGCCGCAATCGAGGCGCTCGCGGCCCAAGGCGGTAAGACCGGCAAAGAGCGTTTCGGCGAGGCGATCAGCGACTTCTACCTCACCAATCCGATCGCACGCGCCTCCGCCATCATGGCGAGCCTGAGCGTGATGCACGCCGCGAAGACGTCAGGAGCGACCGGCACCGATGGCTGAGTTTTGGTCGAGCTATGGCCTGCCCATCGCCCTCATCGTCGGGCAGAGCCTGCTTCTGCTCGTCGTCCTCCTGATCATCGTCGCCTTCCTGCTCTATGCCGACCGCAAAGTGTGGGCGGCGGTACAGATGCGGCGCGGGCCGAACGTAGTTGGCCCGTTCGGCCTGCTGCAATCCTTCGCCGACCTCCTGAAATTCGTGTTCAAGGAGCCGATCATCCCGGCAGGCGCCAACAAGGGCATCTTCCTGCTCGCGCCGATCGTCACAGCGGGCTTGGCGCTCTCAGCCTGGGCGGTCATTCCCGTTGCCGACGGCTGGGCGGTCGCCGACCTCAATGTCGGCATTCTCTACATCTTCGCCATCTCGTCTTTGCAGGTGTACGGCGTGATCATGGCCGGCTGGGCCTCGAATTCGAAATACGCGTTCCTCGCCGCGCTCCGCTCCGCGGCGCAGATGGTCTCCTACGAGGTCTCGATCGGCTTCGTCATCATCACCGTCCTGCTCGTCGCCGGCTCGCTCAATCTGAACGATATCGTCAAGGCGCAGGACAGCGCGCTCGGCCTGTTCGGCTGGTACTGGCTGCCACTTCTGCCGATGTTCGTGGTGTTCTTCGTCTCGGCGCTGGCCGAGACCAACCGACCGCCCTTCGACCTGCTCGAGGCCGAATCGGAGCTCGTCGCCGGCTTCATGGTCGAATATTCCTCGACCCCCTACATGCTGTTCATGCTCGGCGAGTACGTCGCCATCGTGCTGATGTGCGGCCTCGGCACCGTGCTTTTCCTTGGCGGCTGGCTGCCGCTCTTCCCCATCCCGCCCTTCACCTGGATTCCAGGCGTGATATGGTTCGTCGGGAAGGTTTGCTTCCTGTTCTTCCTGATCGCCATGGTCAAGGCCATGGTTCCCCGTTACCGCTACGACCAGCTGATGCGGCTCGGGTGGAAGGTTTTCCTGCCGCTATCGCTTGCCATGGTCGTGATCGTCGCGGCCGTTCTTAAGCTTTGGCAGCATTCGACTTGAGAGGAGATTGCGCGTGAAGCGCTTCGGCGACACCGCCAAAGCTCTGCTGCTGACCGAGTTTCTCTCGGCCTTCTGGCTCGCCATGAAATATTTCGTGCGGCCGAAGGCGACCATCAACTATCCCTTCGAGCGCGGGCCGATCTCACCCCGGTTCCGCGGCGAGCATGCGCTGCGCCGCTATCCCAACGGCGAGGAGCGCTGCATCGCCTGCAAGCTCTGCGAGGCGATCTGCCCGGCACAGGCCATCACTATCGAGGCCGAGCCGCGGCGCAACGACGGCACGCGGCGCACCACGCGTTACGACATCGACATGGTGAAGTGCATTTATTGCGGCTTCTGCCAGGAGGCCTGCCCTGTCGACGCCATCGTCGAGGGACCGAATTTCGAGTTCGCCACCGAGACGCGCGAGGAGCTTTATTACGATAAGGCTCGGCTGCTCGCGAACGGCGACCGCTGGGAGCGCGAGATCGCCAAGAATCTGGCGCTCGACGCGCCGTATCGGTGAGGGGCTTGGCCGCCTGATGCTCCTCTCCGCACTGTTCTTCTATCTCTTCGCCGGGATGTGCGTCGCGTCGGCCTTCATGGTCATCGCCGTGAAGAACCCGGTGCATGCCGTGCTATTCCTCATCCTCGCCTTTTTCAACGCGGCGGGCCTGTTCGTGCTGCTCGGCGCCGAGTTCCTCGCCATGATCCTTGTCGTCGTCTATGTCGGCGCGGTCATGGTGCTGTTCCTGTTCGTGGTCATGATGCTCGACGTCGACTTCGCCGTTCTTCGGGCTGGCTTCCTCAAATATCTGCCGATCGGCGCCACCATCGGCATCGTGCTGCTCATCGAGCTGATCCTGGTTCTCGTTGCCTGGGTGACAGCGCCGGGGATCAGCGCGCAGGCACCGGCGCCGCCGTCCTCGGAGATGAGCAACACCGTGGCCCTCGGCCAGATCCTCTATACGAAATACGTCTATCTGTTCGAGGCCGCCGGTCTCATCCTGCTCGTCGCCATGATCGGCGCCATCGTGTTGACGCTCCACCATAAGCGCGACGTAAAGCGGCAGTCGGTCACCCGCCAGGTGGCCCGCAACCGCGAGAGCGGGGTCGAAGTCGTCGAGGTCGAGACGGGGAGGGGGCTCAAATGACCATCGGCCTCTCCCATTATCTCACTGTCGCAGCGATCCTGTTCACGCTCGGCATTTTCGGCATCTTCCTCAATCGCAAGAACGTGATCGTTATCCTGATGAGCATTGAGCTGATGCTGCTTGCGGTGAACCTCAATCTCGTCGCCTTTTCCGCCTTTCATGGCGACCTCGTCGGCCAGGTTTTTGCCATCATTGTTCTCACCGTCGCCGCGGCCGAAGCCGCCATCGGCCTCGCCATCGTCGTCACCTATTTCCGCAATCGCGGCACTATCGATGTCGCCGAAATTGACCTGTTGAAGGGCTAGCGCACGAGCCGATGTATCAGGCGATCGTCTTCTTACCCCTGATCGGCGCCATCTTTCCCGGCTTCTTCGGCTGGCTCTTGCCTGCGCGCGCGAGCGAAGTCATCACCACGAGCCTCGTGCTGATCACAGCACTTCTCTCCTGGTTCGCCTTCTATCAGGTCGGCATCGAGGGGCATGAGGCGCGCATCGAACTGCTACGCTTCATCGATTCCGGCGCGCTGCAAACCTCCTGGACGCTCCGCATCGATACGTTGACCGCCGTGATGTTGGTGGTGGTGACCACGGTGTCGGGGCTCGTGCACCTCTATTCGATAGGCTACATGGCGGACGACGACTCTCGGCCCCGCTTCTTCGCCTATCTCTCGCTCTTCACCTTCGCCATGCTGGCGCTGGTGACAGCCGACAACTTCCTTCAGCTCTTCTTCGGCTGGGAGGGCGTCGGCCTCGCCTCCTATCTGCTGATCGGGTTCTGGTACCACAAGCCCACGGCCAACGCCGCAGCCATCAAGGCCTTCATCGTCAACCGCGTCGGCGATTTCGGCTTCGCCCTCGGCATCTTCGCAGTCTTCACCGTGTTCAACAGCCTGCAATACGACACGGTGTTTGCCTCAGCCCCGGATCAGGTCGGCAAGACCATGGAATTTCTGGGGATGCAGCTCGACGTGCTGAACACGATCTGCCTGCTCCTGTTCGTGGGAGCCATGGGCAAGTCGGCGCAATTCCTGCTGCACACCTGGCTGCCGGACGCCATGGAGGGCCCGACTCCGGTCTCCGCCCTGATCCATGCCGCGACCATGGTGACGGCCGGCGTGTTCATGGTGGCGCGGCTCTCGCCGCTGTTCGAACTCGCGCCGATCGCGCTCGGCGTCGTCACCGTCGTAGGCGCGACCACCGCCTTCTTTGCCGCGACCGTCGGGCTCGTACAGAACGACATCAAGCGCGTCGTCGCCTATTCGACCTGCTCGCAGCTCGGCTACATGTTCGTCGCCGAAGGCGTCGGCGCCTACGGCACCGGCATCTTCCATCTCTTCACCCATGCTTTCTTCAAGGCGCTGCTGTTCCTTGGTGCAGGCGCGGTGATCCACGCGCTCCATCACGAGCAGGACATGCGCCGCATGGGGGGGTTGCGCAAAGTGCTGCCCTTCACCTGGGCGATGATGCTGATCGGCACGCTGTCGCTGACAGGTTTCCCCTTCACCTCCGGCTTCGTGTCGAAGGACGCCGTCATCGAGGCTGCCTACGCCGCGCATTCCCCGATCGGCATGTATGGCTTCGTGCTCACGGCGGTCGCGGCGCTGCTGACCTCGTTCTATTCCTGGCGGCTGATGTTCCTCACCTTCGAGGGCAAGCCGCGCGAGAAGCCCGACGTGCTCGCGCATGCGCATGAGCCGCCCTGGACCATGGGCATCCCGCTCGTGCTTCTCGCCATCGGCTCGCTGCTCGCCGGCGCGTTCTTCATGCATTACTTCATCGGCTCGGACCAGACCGCGTTCTGGCGCGGATCGCTCGTCACCCATGGCGCGGAGCATCACGAGGTGCCGCTCCTGGTGATGCTGACTCCGACCATCGCCATGGCAGCGGGCTTTGCCGTTGCCTGGTATTTCTACATCACCAATCCGCTCGTTCCCTTCGGCCTCTCCAAGCGCTTCCGCGGGCTCTACCAGTTCCTGCTCAACGCCTGGTATTTCGACGCGCTTTACGACTTCCTCTTTGTGCGCCCGGCGCAGCGGCTAGGGCGCTTCCTGTGGAAGACCGGCGACGGCACGATCATCGATGGCATCGGCCCTGACGGCGTCGCGGCGCGGGTGATCGACATCACCAATCGCGTGGTCAAGCTCCAGAGCGGCTACATCTACCACTACGCCTTTGTAATGCTCATCGGCGTCGCCCTGCTCATCACCTATTTCATCTTTGCCGGGGGAGGCTTGCCGAAATGAGCTTCTCCTGGCCAATCCTCTCCACTGTCACCTTCCTGCCGCTGCTTGGAGCGCTGTTGATCGTCGCCTTGCGTGGGAACGACGAGCCGGCCTCCCGCAACGCCCGCTTCATTGCGCTGTGGACCACGCTCGTCACCTTCGTCCTATCGCTCGTGCTGTGGCGCGACTTCGATCAGACCACGGCGCAGTTCCAGTTCGTCGAGCAGCGCGCCTGGCTGGGACCGATCAAATTCCATATGGGCGTCGACGGCATCTCCTTGCCCTTCGTTCTCCTAACCACGCTTCTCATGCCGCTTTGCATCCTCGCGAGTTGGCAGTCGATCACGGCGCGGGTGCGGGAATATATGATCGCCTTCCTCGTGCTCGAGACGCTGATGATCGGCGTGTTCACGAGCCTCGACCTCGTCCTGTTCTATCTCTTCTTCGAGGGCGGTCTGATCCCGATGTTCCTCATCATCGGCATCTGGGGCGGCCCGCGCCGCGTCTATGCGAGTTTCAAGTTCTTCCTCTATACGCTCGCGGGCTCGCTACTGATGCTGCTAGCCATCATGGCGATCTATTGGGAGGCCGGCACCACCGACATCCCGACGCTGCTCACCCATGACTTCCCGCCGTCGATGCAGACCTGGCTGTGGTTCGCCTTCCTCGCATCTTTCGCGGTGAAGTTGCCAATGTGGCCGGTGCATACCTGGCTACCCGACGCCCATGTCGAGGCGCCGACCGCGGGCTCCGTGATTCTTGCCGGCATCCTCCTGAAGATGGGCGGCTACGGGTTCCTGCGGTTTTCCATCCCGATGTTCCCGCTCGCCTCCGCCGAGTTCGCGCCGCTGATCTTCGCGCTGTCGGTGGTCGC
>Ga0075421_100012677_pt1 | contig 10483 bp, 7 predicted proteins | sample SoiMetdeltSBSDD5_FD_75292 | JGI IMG/M metagenome (GOLD analysis project Ga0075421, IMG submission 75292) | Bulk soil microbial communities from a Populus tree surrounding site in Tennessee, USA - Soil MetaG P. deltoides SBSDD5 | ecosystem: Environmental > Terrestrial > Soil > Tree plantation... | reverse complement strand
CGGCAGGAAATCATCATCCGTGCCCTGATTGTCGCATGGCTTCTCGTTATGGGACTCAGGTACATTATGCTGGCAGGGCGGATCGTGATGGCAGGAATGATGCTCGTCGGTGTCATCTTCCTTTTAACAACATTTTCCACCTATAACCTGGGCACGATCCGCACGCCAGCAACCTCGTTTTATATTCTCGTGGTTGTGACCGCCGGCTTGATTGTATCCCGGCGTGCCATTTTATGGATGGCCGGACTTAGTGCCATCACAATCATCGTGTTCCTGAACGCGGAAATCCATGGATTATTACCTGAACCCGACCTTTCCGTACGCATCACGCAGGGGGTGACTTTTACTGTTTCCATGGGTATTATCAGCACCCTGTTGTATCTCGCGGTCAAAAGTATCGACGAAGCACTGACACGTGCCCGGCGGGAATTGGCAGAGCGCCATCGCACCGAAGAAAAACTCCGTGCCAGTGAGGAGCGCTTTCGCGCCATGATCGAGAACATATCTGAAGCCATTGCGCTAGTGGATGCACAAGGTGTGGTCTACTACGTAAGCCCAGCTTCTGAGCGAATCCTGGGCTATACCGCGGACGAAAGAATAGGTTTGTCGGCTTTCGATAACCTCACGGAGCCTGGAGACGTGTCTAAGGTGAAAGCCATTTTTAATGAGCTACAAGCCATGCCATACTCGACCCAATCTTTTATGTTACAAGCCCGGCATAAAGATGGCTCCTCCCATTGGATGGAAGCCACGGCTACGAATTTGCTTGACCTGCCCAGTGTGCAGGCAATTGTCATAAATTATAGAGACATCACAGAACGCGTTCAAGCGGAAAAGGAACGTGAAAAATATATCGAAGAGCTTGGCCAACAAAATGCCGAATTGGAGCGGTTTACATACACCGTCTCGCATGATTTGAGAAACCCACTGGTCACGATTCAAGGCTTTCTTGGGTCGCTCGAAAAAGATTTGCGGGATGGCCGTCAGGATCGGCTCCAAAGTGACTTCAAGCGCATTGCCAACGCGGCCGATAAAATGGATACACTGCTCTCAGAACTTCTGGAACTCTCACGAATCGGACGCCTCATGAATCCACCTGAGGAAGTTGATCTGGGCCGATTGGCCCAGGAGGCTATCGAAACTCTCGATGCTCGAATCCACTCCAAACAAATCACGGTCAACGTTTCTCCAGATCTCCCGCCTATCTCTGGCGATCAGATTCGGCTGCGCGAGGTGTTCGAGAACCTGATAGACAATGCCGCCAAATACATGGGTGACCAGCCGAATCCATTGATCGAAATTGGCATGCGCGAGATGGAGAATCCAGTCTTCTTTGTCAAAGATAATGGTCTTGGGATTGAGTCTCAATACCACCAGAAGATTTTTAGCCTCTTCGAAAAACTTGACCCAACCAACGAGGGTACAGGAATTGGACTGGCATTGGTCAAACGCATTATCGAAGTGCACGGCGGCCAGATATGGGTTGAATCAGAAGGCCTGGGAAAAGGCTCGACATTCTGCTTCACGGTTCCCGATGCCCGGACTCAATAACTGCAGGACTACAATTTCTTCTGCAGCAGCACAGGAGCTGGATGATAGAATTAATCCGGCTCCTGCTGCTTCCAGTACAGAAGATGCATTTCTCTTAACGCCAAAGCGGATTTATAAGTATCAACAACCACACATGCGATATGAATAGTCAAACCCAACAAACGTCTCTCCGCAGATGGCTGAACACTATCCCAATTCAGGATCCAGTGGATCGTCAGATGGCCGCGCTATTGCAGGTCATCCTGATTGGCTTTATTGGCATCCTGCTGCTTGCGGCAGTCGCTAACTTTTTGTTGCCGCCTGCCGTAATTCCGCGGCAGGCAATTATCGTCCGCACATTAACGTTTATCCTCATTATTGGCATTCCATTAATCCTGCTTCGACGCGGCTTCCTGCGCGGTTCGATCTTCATCATTATTGCCATTCTTCTGCTGTTGGAAACATTTGTCACCCTTGTGGCCGACTTGCGTGGCATCGCCGAAACGCTCACCTTTTTTACATTTGCAATTTTGCTCGCTGGCTTGTTCGCGGGCCGCGCAGCCTTGTTGATCACCTTTTTCATAAGCATTGCAGCTATCAGCCTCAATATCCTCCGGGAACAGAATGTTGCGTTCAAGCTGGATGGCACTGTCATCGCGGGAAATTTTGTTTTATTGAACGGGTTGATGGCGCTGTTCCTGGAGCGGTTTGGAGTCACTCTGCGCACGGCATTACATGCAGCGCTGGAGCGTGAAAACGAGCTGAAGAACCAGATCAGTGCCCGCATGCAGACAGAAGCCACCTTACAACAATTCACAGAACGTCTGGAAATACTGCACGAGATTGATCGTGCCCTGCTCTCTGCCCACTCCATGCCAGATATTGCCAAGGGTGCTCTCTCAAGGGTGCGTCAATTGATTCCCTGTCCGCGGGCAAGTCTCACACTGTTCGATTTAGACGCTCGTCAAGCCTGGTTCTTAGCCGCGGATTTCGACCAACCAGAAACAATGGCAGATACACCGATACCTTTGGAGGAATATGGGCTGAACGTCATTGAGACCCTTCAACAAAACCTGCCCTGGTTTACAGACGACATATGGAAAGACCCTCAGATCACAGAACTCAATAAACAGCTTGCCAACGAGAAGGGCATTCATGCCTGGCTTTCACTCCCGCTTCTGTACCAGGGACAATTGATCGGCGCACTCAATCTGGGTCGCGGCGTCGGAGAGCGCTTCACGCAGGCGGAAGCAGAGATTGCCCATGATGTTGCCAATCAACTCGCAATCGCTCTTCAACAAACCCGCCTCTACCATGCCCTGCAAGACCAACTGGCCGAACGCGAAAAATTAATCGCCCAACTGGAAGCCAGCAACGCCGAGTTGGAACGGTTCACGTACACCGTTTCCCACGATCTCCGAAATCCGCTCGTCACTATCAAAGGCTTTTTAGGAATGCTCCAAAAGGATCTTAAAGAGCATCGGCAGGATAAGATTCAGGACGACTTCAAACGCATTGCGGGTGCAGCCGACAAAATGGATACGCTGCTCTCTGAGCTTTTGGAGCTTTCACGAATCGGCCGTATACTGAATCCGCCTGAAGAAGTGGATTTGGTCCAACTGATTCAGGATGCTATTGAAACACTCGATGCGCGAATCCATTCCAGCGGGATCACAATAAACTTTGCCCAAAACCTTTCCCAGGTGTATGGTGATCGTCTGCGCCTGCGCGAGGTCTTTGAAAACCTGATCGATAATGCCGCCAAATATATGGGTGACCAGCCTCTACCCACCATTGAAATCGGTATGCGTAAACAGGAAGGCACTCCGATCTTCTATATCAAAGATAACGGTATTGGGATTGAATCGCAATACCACAATAAAGTTTTCGGTCTGTTCGAAAAGCTCAACCCAACGATCGAAGGGTCCGGCATTGGGTTGGCAGTCGTCAAACGTATCGTTGAAACGCATGGTGGCCGGATCTGGGTCGAATCGGAGGGGCGAGGCAAGGGTTCGACCTTTTGCTTCACGATTCCATCGACCAAAGTCGATTAGCCCAACCCATCTTCTTCAATAGGGTCAGCGGGGTAGCCTGCCGAAACTGACGGTATTCGTTTTGTTGTCTGAACCACTTCGCCATTGACCGAACTTTTTACAAAGATTTTACATCTCTGCCATACGCACATAACCTCCATATCCTACAATCAAAATCGTAACCTGAAAGGAGGCTTACGATGACAAAAACATTCTTCAACAAAACGGTTTTGTTCGCATTGATTGTCGCGCTAGGGCTCTCAAGCCTATCAGTCTTTGGCGTAGGTGCTGCCGGGCTGAATGACCCCACTACGACAGCGCAGGGTCAAATTACGAATGAACGACTCGAGAAAATCTGGGCGCGGCAGCTCACGGCCTATCACCGAATCGGCAAGGCAGACCAATTCATAGAAAAGGTTCAGAAGTTGATCGACCGGGCCAGCGCCAATGGTAAGGATGTCTCGGCTGTGCAGGCTGCGCTTGAGGCTTTCAACGAGGCTGTCAAGGATGCAAAGCCTATATATGAAAGTATGAATGGCATCGTCAATTCACACCAGGGTTTTGATGATAATGGCAAGGTCACCGATCCTGAAAAAGCCAGAGAGACCGTGCAGGAAATGCGCGAAAAAATGAAAGAATTGAAGACGGCCCTGGACGGTACCGCCAAGGCCTTGCATGAAGCCATTCGGGCCTTCCGCGAAGCCAACCCACGGCCTGTCAGGACCCCGACACCATAAATTTTCACGTCATTCTGAGCAACGACATGTGCCCTTGCCTGCAGGTGCACATGTCGTGGTTAAAGAATTATCCACAAACACCCAATTGGAAGTAGAATCACCTCACTGAAAATATCTTCCTGTGAGGTCCCATGTATACAACTGAAGGCAAAAAAATCGTATCAACCGATAAGGCACCCAAGGCGATCGGTCCCTACTCGCAAGCCGTCCGCATCGAACACCTGATCTTCACCGCCGGACAAGTCGGGCTGAACCCCGCCACCATGGAAATCGTCGAAGGCGGAATTGAGGCAGAGACCCGCCAGGTGCTCACCAATCTCAAGAATGTGCTTGAGTCCGCAGACTCGGGTTTAAATTTCGTTGTGAAAACCACTGTCTTTTTGGAAACCATGAACGACTTTGCCGCCATGAACGCGGTCTATGCCGAGTTCTTCCCTGAAAATGCTCCCGCGCGCAGTACGGTTGCCGTCTCGGCCCTGCCCAAAGGTGCGCTGGTCGAGATCGAATGTACGGCCCTGCTCGCTTCGATCCGGGGTGACTGACAACCGCTACATTGGTAACTGTCCATTGAATTGTGAACGAACTCATCCTTCTCGTTGACGACGAACCTTCCATTCTTGAACTTTCGCGCATGTACCTCGAGCGGGAAGGCTTTCGTATTCAAGCGGTTCAGGATGGCCAGCGTGCCCTCGAAACGGTCGTGCGTGACCAACCAGCGCTGGTTGTGCTCGATGTAATGCTCCCCAAACTGGATGGCTTCGAAGTTTGCCGCCGTTTGCGCGCTGCGAATGACCCGGCCGCTATTCTCATGCTCACCGCCCGTGACGACGATATTGACAAGATTCTCGGCCTCGAACTGGGTGCCGACGACTACCTTACCAAACCCTTCAACCCGCGTGAATTGGTGGCGCGCGTCAAAGCCATTTTGCGACGCGGTGAAAGAAAGTCGGAGGACGCTTACGCGGCCCCGGTTCAGCTCGGCGACCTGACCATCGACCGCGCTCGTCGGGAGGTGCGCCTCGCTTCGTCGCAAGCCCTTGACCTGCGCACCCAGGAATTTGACCTGCTGCTCACCTTCGCTGAACACCGCGAACGCGTGCTCACTCGTGAGCAAATTTTGCAGAAAGCCTGGGGTTTCGATTTCTACGGCCAAACGCGTACCGTGGACGTTCACGTGGCGCATCTACGCAGGAAACTTGAAAAGAGCAATGTGAAGATCGAAACGGTCACAGGCGTTGGGTATAAATTGACTGTCGCGCACTGAGCGCAATAATCAGCAACCGTGAAAAGTTAACAACACGGTTTCGTTACGGCATTGCAAGATTATATGCTCTCGTAGGTTGTACACTGGAGTTACCGTCAAAAGTCACAATGGAAACAAGTTCATTTGCCAGATTCTGGCCCCTCATTCATTCTCTCGTTCACGAGATTTTGATGATTACCGAGTCGCACATCGAGGATGCCGCGATCCGACATGAAATCCCAATCGAGCTGTATTACTGCAGCGAATTGGGAATGGAATCATTCTCAGCGGATGAATTCGCACAACGTGACCCTTTCTCGAATCCGGAAAAATTCGAAAAATTATTTGCCCGGCTGGAGATCAAGGATTGGATTGCCCCCAGTCGTGATGATGGACGATATCAAGTCCCTGAAAAGGCTCGCCAGGCCGTGCGTCAGATCATACAGGCCGGAGATGAACAACTGGTGCAGCATGAGCTTGGAACTGGTGCAGGTCATGAGCGCCTCCTCACTTATCTAAAGCGGATTCTCGCAGCCAACAATGCTGCAGCCGAGCCGCCTCATAAATGGGCCATTGCGAAGCGGTTTCGTGTGGCAAATGAAAACAGCCCGGTTATCGTACAAATCCGCGAGTGCTTAATGGATGTATTAGCCTATCACGATGATGCTCGGCTTGCGGCTGCGCGTCCCTACTTCAATGAAGCGGGTATCGTGTGGAGTGCTTTCAGTTCTGTGTGGAGAGATAATACTGTCACCGCGGAAAAGATCGCTGAGGAGCTGGCTTTTCGTGGTTATGAAGTTGAACATTATGCCGCCGCGCTGCAAGCCGCAGTGGAGGCAGGCTGGCTCGAAAAAACAGACGCGCCAGAAACCTATCAGCCAACAACCAATGGGCAGAAAATGCACGATCAGGTTGAGAAGTTAACTGACGAATATTTCTATCGTCCCTGGGAGAGCTTCTCTCGAAACGAACTGGACGAACTATATAGCCTGCTCGAAAAACTGCGCGAACAACTGCACGGCGTCAAAAAGGTGGCATAGCTAAGACAAGGTAAATGTTCACATCTCTCCGTTCCCGCCTCTGGCTAAGTTATGCCGTTGTCGTTACTGTATCGCTGACAATCGTTGCCCTGGTGTTGTTGATCTTCCTAATCCGCAACCCGGTCCTATCCCGTCAGACTCAGCAACAACTGAAACAGGTCCAGAATATCCTCACAAACAACCAGCCAGCGTTTCTCGATGATTCCACTGCACTTCAAGAACTTGCCGATCAGCATGGCGTGCGCATCCTGATTTTCAATGCAGCCCGCCAGCTATTGCTTGATACGAACACCGGCGATGCCGCGCTGCCATTTCCGCGCCGCAATGTCGTCAATCGTGCTTCACAGACCGCCATCGATTCGAGCGGGCGAGTCTGGCTTTACACCGCCACACGTACTGCAACAGGACAAGTATTGGTGGTCGCTGCGCCGCGCCCGAAAGTCCCGGTCTTGAACGTCTTTGCAGATGAGTTTCTATCCCCTATCATTCAGGGTGGTCTGATAGCCCTGCTGCTTTCCCTTATTTTGGCTTTTGCCCTTTCGCGTTGGGTGGCAGATCCGTTGCAGCAAGTGGTGGTGGCGGCGGGCCAGTATCCCTCTGACCAAATAAAACCTGTGCAACTGCGCGGCCCGCATGAGGTGCAGACTCTCACGCGGGCCTTCAATTCCATGCTGGCACGCGTGCAGAGCAGCCAACAGTCACAAAGGGATTTTGTAGCGAACGTCTCACATGAGATGAAGACCCCGCTCACGTCCATTCATGGATTTGCGCAAGCGATCCTGGATGATACGGCCAACACGCCCGAAGCCCGCAAAAAGGCCGCACAGATCATTTATGATGAGTCTGCGCGTATGTATCGCATGTCGCTGGATTTGCTCGAGTTGGCGCGTTTGGAGTCAGGTACCGCGGACTTGAACATGTCTCAAGTGGATGCGGGTATGTTGCTGCGCGGCATCGTTGAAAAATTTTTGCCACAGGCGCAGAAGGCTGATGTCGAGCTGGTGGTAAATATCTCTCGCGATTTGCCTCCGATCACCGCGGATGGTGATAGACTGGCCCAGGTCTTTACCAATCTGGTGGATAACGCCTTAAAGTTTACGCCAGCCCAGGGGCGTGTAACTCTTTCCGCGAAAAGGTCTGTGGCTGAAGTCGAGTTGTCGGTGGCGGATACAGGTATCGGCGTCGCGAGTGAAGCGTTACCTTATCTATTCGATCGGTTTTATCAGGCCGATCCGTCCAGGGCGAGTGGTGGCGTGACTGACGCTGTGCGGCGTGGCGCGGGTCTGGGTCTGGCAATTGTGAAGGAAATTATTCAGGCGCATGGTGGTAAAATTGCCGTCCGCAGTCAGGCTGGGTCTGGAACGACTTTTACGATCCATCTCCCCGTGGCCGCCTGAGCGAAAATAAAATTCACGGACTACGAATACCACAGTATCATTGTAGTCTGTAGTTCGTGCCATGCCAAAAGTTTCTATCATCATACCCTGCTATAACGAGCAAAATACGATCCGTTTGCTACTGGAGGCTTTACGCAACCAGACTTTTCCGCATACCGATGCGGAGGTCATTATTTCCGATGGTATGTCTACGGATGGCACGCGGGCGGAGGTGGCTGCCTTTCAAAAGGAATTTCCAGACCTGGTGGTCCGCGTGGTGGATAATACGCAGCGCACCATCCCCTCGGCTGTTAACCGCGCTCTTGAAGCTTCGCAGGGCGAAATTGTTGTGCGGCTGGATGCGCATTCAAAACCCTATCCAGATTATATTGAAAAGTGTGTGACTCTTCTTGAAGCTGGCGCGGGTGATAACGTGGGTGGCGTGTGGGAAATTCACCCCGGCGCCCAAACCTGGGTTGCAAAGGCAATTGCTACTGCGGCTGCACATCCCCTGGCCGTGGGTGACGCGATGTATCGGCATACCAAGCGCGCCGCGGAGGTGGATACCGTACCATTTGGCTCATTCAAACGCCAACTGTTGGATAGGGTTGGTTATTTTAATGAAAAGCTGCTCACGAACGAAGATTATGAATTCAATGTGCGGGTGAAAAAGGCGGGTGGTAGAATCTGGCTTGACCCGTCCATCCGCTCGATTTATTTTGCGCGCTCCACCCTCATGGAACTCGCGCGCCAATATTGGCGTTATGGATTCTGGAAGTGGCGTATGCTTCGTGACAATCCTAAAACGTTACGCTGGAGGCAGGCTCTGCCTCCGTTGTTTGTGTTGAGTCTGGTTGGGTTGGGCATGCTTTCATTATTTTTTCCGCTTGCCCGGTGGTTGTTGATGGGAGAGTTAATTCTGTACTTTTTCACTCTGATCCTGGCGGGGGCATTCACCGCGTTCCGGCAGAAAAAATTCCATTTGCTGCCCGGACTGGTGTTGGTCATCCCGGTCATGCACATCTCATGGGGTGGAGGATTTTTGTGGAGCATGCTGTCCTCAGGTATTCAAAAGAATGGCTGAGAATATTCGCACGACCCCGTTGCGGCTGCGGCCCAGCGAGTATCGCACCATTCTCTTCATGGGTGACATACTGATGGCGGTCAGCTCCCTTTTTCTTGCGCTCTATACATGGGATCAATATACGAACTATGTATATAACCTCTTGGTTGATCAGTATCTTGTCCAGGATTTCCTTCCCGTTGTAGCCCGTGAGCTTGCCGCAGGACAAACTGCTTATGTAGTTCCGTTCTGGTTTTATCTTCTTCCAATCATCTGGGTGTTGCTGCTGGTAGAGCTGTATGAACCTCACATAGCCAGCAGTGGACGAAGAATAACGCGGGGGATTGCGATTGCGGCGTTTGTCGGTCTGCTTGCTTACTCACTTGTCTTCATCGTCCAGCTGGAGTCAAATCTTCCTCGTATCGCGGTGGGATCCTTTCTTTTGTACGCCTCCCTGCTCACCCTGGTCTGGCGCCTGATCTTCATTCGAATTTATAAGAGCACCGGCCAGCGCCGACGGATGATGATCATTGGCGCAGGCAAAGCCGGGCAAACGCTGGCAGAACTCTATCATTCTCTGGGGACACGCTCCTTCAATATCGTTGGATTTATTGATGATGATGAACAAAAAGTAGGCAAAGTGATCGAGGGATTTCCAGTTTTAGGCACCAGCGCCCGTTTGGTTGATTTGATCGACGCCTATCGAATTTCAGATCTGGCGGTTGCAATCAATGGTGAAGTGCAGGGTGTCACGTTCCAGACCATTTTGGATGCACAGGAGCGCGGTGTGGATGTCAGCCGCATGCCGACTTTGTACGAGGAAATGACGGGCCGGGTTCCGATTCATCATCTCGAGTCAGACTGGATCATTCGCTCATTCGTTGATGAAGTTCGCGTCAGTGGTTTCTATGATCTCACCAAGCGGCTGGTTGATATTCTTGGCGGGGCAGCCGGGATTCTGGTTTTGGTGGCCTTCTATCCGTTCCTGGCCGTGGCAATTGCGCTCGATAGCGGTTTTCCCATCTTTTATTCGCAAATGCGTCTTGGGCGTGGTGGCTCCACTTTCCGGATCTATAAATTTCGTTCGATGCACAAGGGTGAAAATGCAGACGAAACGGCACGTGCCACCATCGAAAATGATCCACGCGTGACCCGCGTGGGCCATTTCCTGCGCAAAACCCGGCTGGATGAATTGCCCCAGTTCTGGAATGTTTTGCGGGGCGATATGAGTCTGGTGGGGCCGCGGGCTGAGGTACCGGGTCTGGTGACGGAATATCAAAAGCAGATTCCATTTTATCGGGCACGTCTGCTGGTCAAACCTGGTCTGACAGGCTGGGCCCAGATCAATTACGGCTACGTGGCGAGTGTTTACGAAACTGCCTTCAAGTTGGAATACGATCTTTATTACATCAAACATCGTACGCTCCCGATGGATATCCAGATCATTCTGCGCACGATGGG
>Ga0075421_100012676_pt1 | contig 10483 bp, 9 predicted proteins | sample SoiMetdeltSBSDD5_FD_75292 | JGI IMG/M metagenome (GOLD analysis project Ga0075421, IMG submission 75292) | Bulk soil microbial communities from a Populus tree surrounding site in Tennessee, USA - Soil MetaG P. deltoides SBSDD5 | ecosystem: Environmental > Terrestrial > Soil > Tree plantation... | reverse complement strand
GAGCCTCACCGGGGATCAGGGCTCGGGGATCCTGCGCTCGATGGTGGCCGCCGACGGCTTGGCCGTGGTGCCGGGCGACACCACGATCGCGTCGGGGCAGCCGGTCGAGGTGATCGTCCTCCGCCAGCCGTAGCCGTCTGTTAGCCGCCGCGGTGGCGAGCCCGGCAACCCGGCGCAGTCGTCCGTGTCACCGTCGGGGCCGGGCGGGCGGGGCGGGGGCACTCCCTGGACCCCGGTGCCGGCAATCCGTTCTCCGCGGACGCTCGTGCACTGAAGACGTCCGCGAGCGAGACGGCGTCCCCCGAAGCATGGGTCCAGGGAGGCCCCCCGCGGCTCCCCCCTCCCGGACCCGACGGTGATGCGGACGCGCCGAGACACAGACGCTGGAACGAGAGTCGCCCCGGCTAGCCCTTCCTTATATAGAGGGCCCAGAGGGTCGCGCAGGCGCCGCCCACCATCGCAGCGAACGTCACCAGGCTCCCGATGGCGAGCGTCGCCGAGTTGGTCAACCCCTGGTTGATATTGCAGCCCTCGGCGACGAGCGCCGCGGCGCCCATGAGGAGGCCGCCGGCGAAGATCTTCATCAGGCTCCACCCGGGCGGGAGCTTCCAGCGGAACTCGCGCGCGGACAGCGCGCCGGCGGTCGCGCCGATCGGCACCCCGAGCAGCATGATCATGCTCCAGCTGACCTGGTTCGGATAACCGACCATGACGTAGGACAGGAGGTGGCCGGTGTTCGCGGCGAACGTGATGCCGACGGGCCGGCCGCTCAGTGACGACGCCCACCATCCCACCGCGATGAGCACGCCGACGGCGAGGCCCGTCGCCGGCCACGACCACTTGCCGTGCTCGGGCTCGCTCCGGCCACGGCGCAGCCAGAGCACGGCCGCGACGGCGAGCACAGCGATGACGATCCACGGCGATAGCCCGAGTGCGGAGGCGAGCGTCGGCGCGCCGCCGTCCGGGCCGGTGATCGCCGGGCGCTGGAGTGCTGCGCGCACCGGCGCGAGCACGCCGACGCTCGCCGTCGTCGCGCCCACCGCGAAGCCCAGCAGCACGACCCACGCGCCGATCGCGCCCTCGCCGGTTCGGTACCACGTGCTGCCGGAGCAGCCGCCCGACAGGATCATGCCGACGCCGAAGGCCAGGCCGCCGACGACGTTGGCGAGCCAGTGGAACGGGCGGAGCGGGATGTCGATCAGCCCGGTCGCGATCAGCGCCTGGACGCCGATCATCGCGACGAGCAGCGCGAGCACGTACGCGCGCAGGATCGTGCCGTCGCCCATGAGCATTGCGTTGGACACCGCGCGGGTCAGGCAGAATCCTCCGCGCTGCAGCACGTATCCGAAGGCGAGGCCGGTGAGCGCGGCCGATGCGTAGAACAGCCAGGGGGTCTCGTCCATGCAGCGGATGCTAGCCTCGGCCGAAGCCGGCTGTAAAGGTTCGAAAATTTGACTTTTCTTTTCGGCGGGTGCTACGGTCCGGCCGTGGCGACGTTCTCCCGCGCCGTTGCCGTCGCGTTCTGCGCCTCGGCCCGTCCCGCGCCGTCGGCGTGCGCCGCCAACGATGCGGCGAGGCGCGCGCGCTTGCTCGAGCACCCGCAGGCTGCCGAGGCGCAGTGGTGGATCGGCGAGACGCTCGACCAGCCGCACGACTTCCGCCCGGCGCTCGCCGCGTTCGAGCGTGGGGCGCGCGACTACCCGGCGAGCGCCGCCACCGCGCGCGCCCGCACGCTGCTCGCGTCGCGGCGCGCGACGAGTCGCGCGCGCTGATCGGCGCCACCGGGCGCGGCCGCGGCCGCGCGATCAACCGGGGCGCGATTGTTGACGCGACTTCCGCCGAAGGTATACTGGACCGCACTGTCAGCAGCCCCCTGATGAATACACGCGACGACGGTATGAGAATCGAGACGGTATCTCCCGCGGGCATGCGACTCGTCGAGTCCGCCAGCGAGGAGTTTCCGCGCGCGCTCCGCGACGTCGCCGGGATGCCGCCGGCGCTCTACGTGCGCGGCGCGCTCCGCGATGCGGACGCGCTCGCTGTCGCCGTCGTCGGCGCGCGCCTGGCCACGCCGTACGGCGTCGAGATGGCCGAGCGGCTCGCCGGCGACCTCGCCCGGCGCGGCGTCACCATCGTCAGCGGGCTCGCGCGCGGGATCGACACCGCCGCACATCGGGGCGCGCTGCGCGCCGGCGGGCGCACGATCGCGGTGCTCGGCTGCGGCGTCGACGTGGCGTATCCGAGGGAGAACGCGCGCCTCGCCGCGGAGATCGCCGAGCGCGGCGCGCTGGTGTCGGAGTTCCCGCCGGGCACACCGCCGCTCGCGCCGAACTTTCCGCGGCGCAACCGCGTGATCGCCGGGCTCGCGCTCGGCGTCGTGGTGGTCGAGGCGGCGGCGCGCAGCGGGTCGTCGATCACCGCGGGCTGGGCCGCGGACCTCGGCCGCGAGGTCATGGCGGTGCCAGGCCGCGCCACCTCGGAGATGAGCCGCGGCTGCCACGCGCTGATCAAGGACGGGGCGACGCTCGTCGAGAGCTGGGAGGACGTCGCGGGCCAGCTCCCGTTGCCGTGGCGCGACCGGCTCGGCGGGCCCGCGCCGGCGGCATCGGGCCCGGGCGCCGGCGACGCGGACGGCCATCGCGACAAGGACGGCGCCCTCGACGGCGGCGCGGGCGAGCATGGCGACGACATCGCGCGGCTGCTGCGCGCGATCGGGGAGGATCCCGTCTCGATCGAGGAGATCATCGAGGGCAGCGGCGTCGCCTCCGGGCGGGCGGCCGCGCTTCTCTTGACCCTCGAGCTCGAGGGGCGCGTGCGGCAGCTGGCGGGGAAGCGCTTCGTGCGCTTCTCCCGCGGCTGACGGGTCGGCGGAGGGCGACGCGTGGCATTGAAGCGGTCCCTGGTGGTGGTGGAGTCACCCGCGAAGGTCAAGACGATCCAGAAGTACCTGGACTCCGGGTTCATCGTGAAGGCCTCGATGGGGCACGTGCGGGACCTGCCGAAGTCCAAGCTCGGCGTGGACCCCGACAAGAAGTTCAAGCCGAAGTACACGGTGCTGCCGGCCAAGAAGAAGGTGCTCGACGAGCTCAAGAAGGCGGCGGCCAAGGTCGACGCGCTCTACATCGCGACCGACCCCGACCGCGAGGGCGAGGCCATCGGCTGGCACCTCGCCGACGAGCTCGGGATCAGCAAGGCCAAGACCCACCGCATCATGTTCAACGAGATCACCGAGCGCGCGGTGCGCGCCGCCTTCCAGCACCCGGGCAAGATCGACAAGAACAAGGTCGACGCCCAGCAGGCCCGCCGCGTGCTCGACCGCCTCGTCGGCTACAAGCTCTCGCCGCTTCTCTGGGAGAAGATCCGCCGCGGCCTGTCCGCCGGGCGCGTGCAGTCGGTCGCGGTGCGGATGATCACCGAGCGCGAGCGGGAGATCCAGGCGTTCGTGCCCGTCGAGTACTGGTCGCTCCACGCGCGCCTGCGCGCGGAGGCCTTGCCGGAGTTCGAGGCCACGCTGCGCGAGGTCCGCGGCCAGAAGGCCAACCTCCCGAACGAGGCCGACACGCTCGCGGTGGTGACCGGGCTCCACGGCGCCGACTGGCGGGTGAAGTCGGTGACCAAGGGCGAGCGCAAGCGCAATCCCGCGGCGCCGTTCATCACCTCGACGCTTCAGCAGGAGGGCGGGCGGCGGCTGCACTTCACCGCCAAGCGGACGATGATGCTCGCCCAGCAGCTCTATGAGGGCATCGAGCTCGGCGCCGAGGGCAGCATCGGGCTCATCACCTACATGCGCACCGACGCGGTGCGGGTGTCGCAGGAGGCGCAGGCCGAGGCGCGCGAGTGGGTGACGGCCCGGCTCGGAGCCGAGTTGCTCCCCCCCACGCCCCCGACCTACCGCGCCAAGAAGAGCGCGCAGGAGGCGCACGAGGCGATCCGCCCGTCGAGTGTGGCCCGGGACCCGCGGAGCGTCGCGCCGTTCCTGACCAAGGACCAGCTCGCGCTCTACCGCGTGATCTGGGAGCGTTTCGTCGCGAGCCAGATGCTGCCGGCCCTCTACGACACCACCACCGCCGACGTCGAGGCTGCCGAGTGCGTCTTCCGGGCCCAGGGCTCGACGCTCCGCTTCGCCGGCTTCACCGCGGTGTACGTGGAGTCGCGCGAGGAGTCCGAGCAGCCGCCGGAGGAGGAGAGCGAGGCGGTGCTGCCGCCGCTCACCGCGGGCGAGCCGCTCAAGCTTCGCTCGCTGGACCCCAAGCAGCACTTCACCCAGCCGCCGCCCCGGTTCACCGAGGCGTCGCTGGTCAAGGCGCTCGAGGAGCGCGGCATCGGGCGGCCGTCGACCTACGCCCAGATCCTCTCGACGATCCAGGACCGCGGCTACGCCAGCCGCGACCGGGGCACGCTGCACCCGACCGAGCTCGGGATGCAGGTCACGGACATGCTCGTGCCGCACTTCCCCGAGGTCATGGACGTGGAGTTCACCGCCCAGCTCGAGGAGTCCCTGGACAAGATCGAGGAGGGCGACGCCGACTGGGTCGAGACGGTGGCCGCCTTTTACAAGGAGTTCGCCAAGGACCTGACCCGGGCCGGCCGGAAGATGGACGACTTCAAGGAAGGGGTCAAGACCGGCGAGGCGTGCCCGGAGTGCAGCAAGCCGCTCGTGGAGAAGTGGGGCCGCTTCGGCAAGTTCCTGGCCTGCTCGGCCTACCCGGAGTGCAAGTACACCAAGGACCTCGGGGGCGGGCGGGAGCGGCCGCCGGACGAGCCGTGGGACGAGAGCTGCCCCACGTGCGGCAAGCCGATGGTGGTCAAGCACGGGCGCTTCGGCAAGTTCATCGCGTGCTCGGGCTACCCGGAGTGCAAGACGACCAAGCCGGTGCCGCTCGGTATCGGCTGCCCGCAGGAGGGCTGCGGCGGCCAGCTCGTGGAGCGCCGGAGCAAGCGGGGCAAGACGTTCTACGGGTGCGCGAACTACCCGAAGTGCACGTTCTCGCTGTGGCAGCGGCCGATCGCCGAGCCGTGCCCCACGTGCGGCGCCCCGTTCATCACCGAGCGGATCGCGCGCGGCGGCAAGACCACCCGGGCCTGCGTGCGGGAGGGCTGCGGGTACAAAGCCGAGCTGACTCCCGCGCTGGCGTGATCTCCGCCGGCCATGGCACCGGCCGCCGATCCCATCGCCGCCTTTCTCGAGTACCTCGCCGCCGAACGCCGGGCCTCGGCCCACACGCTGCGCGCCTACGGCGCCGACCTCGCTGAGTTCGGCGCGTTCCTGCGCGCCAGCGGCGAGCCCGACCCCGCGCGCGTCGACACGCGCGCGCTGCGCGCGTTCCTCGCCGGCCTGCACCGGCGCGGGCTGGGCAAGGCGTCGATCTCGCGCAAGCTCGCCGCGGTGCGGAGCTGCCTGCGCTTCCTCGCCCGGCGCGGCGTGCTCGAGTCCAGCCCGGCCCGGCACCTCCGCGGGCCGCGGGTGCCGCCGCGGCTGCCGTCGTTCCTGCCGAAGGACGAGTCCAAGGACCTGCTGGACCGGCCCGCCGCGCCGACCGCCGCCGGGCGCCGCGACCACGCGATCCTCGAGCTCCTGTACGCGTGTGGCCTCCGGGTGTCGGAGTGCAGCGGCCTCGATCTCGACGACCTCGACCGGGGGCAGGGGACCGTGCGCGTGCTCGGCAAGGGCGGCAAGGAGCGCGTGGTTCCGGTCGGCGAGGCGGCGCTCGCCGCGCTCGACGCGTATCTCGCGACGCGCGGCCGCGCGGCCGGCCCGCTGTTCGTGAACCCCCGCGGCGGCCGGCTCACCGCGCGCGGCATGCACCGGATCGTCACGCGGCAGGCCCGGGCTGCCGGGATCGTGCGCCGCGTGACGCCGCACACGCTCCGGCACACGTTCGCGACCCACATGCTCGGCGAGGGCGCCGACCTCCGGCTGATCCAGGAGCTGCTCGGCCACGCGCGCCTGTCGACGACCCAACGCTACACGCACGTGAGCCCCGAGCATTTGATGCGGACGTACGACGCCGCCCATCCCCGCGCGCACGCGGCCGGCCCCGGGGCGAGCGCCGGAGGGCCCAGCCGCCGGGCGGCGGCCCCGGCATGACGCCGACGATCCGCGCCACGACCGTCGTCTGCGTCCGCCACCGCGGCGGCGTGGCGCTGGCCGGCGACGGGCAGGTGTCGATCGGCCAGACCGTCGTCAAGGCCTCCGCGCGGAAGGTTCGCAAGGTCTACCACGACCGCGTGCTCGCGGGCTTCGCGGGCGCCGCCGCCGATGCCTTCACCCTGTTCGCCCGCTTCGAGGCCAAGCTCGAGGAGTACCGCGGGAACCTGCCACGCGCCGCCGTGGAGATGGCCAAGGACTGGCGGCTCGACCGCGCGCTCCGGCGTCTGGAGGCGCTGCTCGCGGTGGCCGACACGAGCGCGTCGTTCATCGTCTCGGGCACCGGCGACGTGATCGAGCCCGACGACGGGCTCATCGGGATCGGCTCCGGCGGCCCCTACGCGCTCGCCGCGGCCCGCGCGCTCCGCGCCCACTCCGGGCTCGACGCCAAGGCGATCGCCGAGGAGGCGCTGCGCATCGCCGCCGGGATCTGCGTGTACACCAACGACCACATCACGGTGGAGGCCCTGCCGTGAACGCGCTCACCCCGGCCCAGATCGTCGCCGAGCTGGACCGCTACATCGTGGGCCAGCAGAAGGCCAAGCGGGCGGTGGCCATCGCGCTCCGCAACCGGTGGCGGCGTCAGAACCTGCCGCCCGAGCTCCGCGACGAGGTGGCGCCCAAGAACATCATCATGATCGGGCCGACCGGCGTCGGGAAGACGGAGATCGCCCGGCGGCTGGCCAAGCTCGCCCAGGCGCCCTTCCTGAAGGTCGAGGCCTCCAAGTACACCGAGGTCGGCTACGTCGGCCGCGACGTCGAGTCGATGGTCCGCGACATCACCGAGCTGTCGGTGAACATGGTCAAGGCCGAGATGGCGGTGGCGGTGCGCGACCGGGCGGAGGCGGCCGCGGAGGAGCGGCTGCTCGACCTGCTGCTCCCGCGGCGGCCGGGCGAGGCGTTCTCGTCGAGCATGCTCGAGGAGGTGTCCCACGACGCCTCGCGCGACGCCACCCGCGACAAGCTCCGCGCCCAGCTCCGGGCCGGCAAGCTCGACGAGCGCGTGATCGAGCTCGACCTCACCGCCAGCGGCCCCAACATCGAGATCTTCCCCGGCCAGGGCATGGAAGAGGTCGGGATCAACGTCAAGGAGATGCTGTCGCAGCTCATGCCGGGGCGGACCCGGCGGCGCCGGGTCAAGATCTCGGAGGCCCGCCGCCTGCTGATCCAGGAGGAGTCCCAGAAGCTCGTCGACGTCGACGAGGCGGTGGGGCAGGCGATCCAGCGGGTCGAGAACTCCGGGATCATCTTCCTGGACGAGCTGGACAAGGTCGCCGGCCGGGAGGGCGGGCGCGGCCCCGACGTGTCGCGTGAGGGCGTCCAGCGGGACCTCCTGCCCATCGTGGAGGGCTCGGCGGTGACCACCAAGTACGGGACCGTCCGGACCGATCACGTCCTGTTCATCGCCGCCGGGGCCTTCCACGTGGCCAAGCCGGCCGACCTCATCCCCGAGCTCCAGGGGCGGTTCCCGATCCGGGTGGAGCTGGAGCCCTTGACCCGGGCCGACTTTGTCCGCATCCTGAGCGAGCCCGAGAACGCCCTGCTCCGGCAGTACGTCGAGCTGCTCAAGACGGAGGGAGTGACGCTGACCTTCGCCCCGGACGCCGTGGAGGCGGTCGCGGAGATCGCCTCGCTGGTCAACCAGCGGGCGGAGAACATCGGGGCCCGGCGCCTCTACACGATCATGGAGCGGCTGCTCGAAGACATCTCGTTCACCGCCCCGTCGGAGGCGGGCCGGTCGATCGCCATCGACGCCGAGTACGTCCAGGGACGCCTCGCCGACGTGGTGAAGGACGAGGACCTGTCGCGGTACATCCTGTGAGTCGCCGACGACTGCCGGGGCGATGAAGGGGACGCCGTTGAGCCACGACGAAGACGCCGTTCGCCGGGCCGAGACGCTGCTGGAGGCGCTGCCCTACCTGCGCATTTTCCAGGGCAAGACGCTGGTCATCAAGTACGGCGGCTCGGCGATGGAGCACGCCGAGCTCAAGCTCCAGTTCGCCCGCGATGTCGTGCTCCTCCGCCTGGTCGGCATCCGGCCGGTGATCGTGCACGGCGGCGGCCCGCAGATCGGCGCGCTCATGAAGAAGCTCGGCAAGGAGCCCCAGTTCATCGGGGGCATGCGGGTCACCGACGCCGAGACGGTCGAGATCGTCGAGATGGTGCTGGTGGGGAAGATCAACAAGGAGATCGTCGGGCTCATCGACGCCAGCGGCGGCCGCGCCGTCGGCCTGTCCGGCAAGGACGGCCACCTGATCCAGGCCTCGAAGCGGCTGCACCGGACCGCGGATGGGCAGACCGTCGACATCGGCCTCGTGGGCGAGGTCGAGGCCGTCGATCCATCGGTGATCCGGCTGCTCGAGCACGACGGGTTGATCCCGGTGATCGCGCCGGTCGGGGTGGGGGTCAACGGCGAGACCTACAACATCAACGCCGACCTGGTCGCCGGCGATCTCGCCGCCGCGCTTCAGGCCGAAAAGCTGATCCATCTCACGGACGTCCAGGGGATCCTGGACGAGAACAAGCGCATGGTGTCGACGCTGACGCGGGCCGAGGCGAGCCGGCTCATCAAGGCCAACGTCATCGACGGCGGGATGCTGCCCAAGGTGGAGTCGGCGCTGCGCGCGCTGCAGGGCGGGGCGGTCAAGGCCCACATCATCGACGGTCGGCTGCCCCACGCGATCCTGCTGGAGGTGTTCACGCGCGAGGGCATCGGCACGGAGATCACGCTGTAGTCGAACGGCCGCGGGCGCCGCTGCTGCGGCCCCGCCGGCGGAGAGCCGCGCCGTTACCGCGCGCGGCCGGAAAGGACACGCGGTGGAGACCCGAGAGCTGCTGTCGACGTCCGACCGGCACCTGATGACGTTCACGAGGCGCTTCCCCCTGGCGCTGGTGCGCGGGGAGGGCATGCGCGTCTGGGACTCCGACGGCAAGGAGTATCTCGACTTCACCGGGGGGATCGCGGTGAACGCGCTCGGGCACAGCCATCCGCGCGTGGTGGGCACGATCCGGGAGCAGGCGACCACGCTGCTCCACGTGTCCAACTACTTTCACATCCCGCAGCAGGTGCACCTCGCCAAGCTCCTGTGCGACCACTCGTTCGCGGACCGCGTCTTCTTCTCGAACTCCGGCGCGGAGGCCAACGAGGCGGCGATCAAGCTCGCGCGGAAGTGGGCGAAGGAGCACGGGGCCTCCGACCGCGGCGACATCATCACGATGCGGGGCGGGTTCCACGGCCGGACCCTGGCCACCGTCACCGCCACCGCCCAGGAGAAGTACCACCACGGGTTCGAGCCGCTGCCCGGCGGCTTCAAGTACGTGCCCTACAACGACCTGCGCGCGGTCGAGCGCGCGATCGACAGCAAGACCGCGGCGATCCTCGTCGAGCCGGTGCAGGGCGAGGGCGGCGTGATCGTGCCCGACGACGGCTACCTGCCCGGGCTCCGGAAGCTCTGCGACCAGGCGGGCATCCTCCTCATGGTCGACGAAATCCAGACCGGGATGGGCCGCACCGGCACCCTCTGGGCCTACGAGCACTCGGGCGTGACCCCGGACGTGATGACGGTGGCCAAGGCGCTGGCCAACGGGATCCCGATCGGCGCCACGCTGGCCACCGACGAGGTCGCCTCGGCGTTCAGCCCGGGCACCCACGGCAGCACCTTCGGCGGCAACCCGTTCGCCACCGCGGTCGGCCTCACCGTGCTCACCGTCCTGCTCGAGGAGAAGCTGCCCGAGCGCGCGGCGAAGATGGGGCGCGTGCTCAAGGACCGGCTCGCCGGCGTGCAGTCGCGCCACGCGGCCAAGGTCAAGGAGGTCCGGTGCAAGGGGCTGCTCGCGGCGCTCGACCTCGTGCCCCCGGTCGGCGACGTGCTGGCGGCGTGCCGCGACCGCGGGCTGCTCGCGCTGACCGCCGGCGACAACGCGCTCCGCTTCGCCCCCGCGCTGGTACTCACCGAGGCCGACATCGAGCAGGCGTGCGGGCTCCTCGACAAGGCGCTGTCCGGGGCGCCGGCCTGACCCGCGGCCTATGCGGCTGAAGCACTTCCTGTCCATCCGCGAGCTCGAGCGCGACGAGGTCACGCACCTCTTCCGCCTCACCGCGGACCTCAAAGCCAAGCTGAAGGCGCGCGACCGCTCGACACCGCTCGCCGGGCGGGCGATGGCGATGATCTTCGAGAAGCCGTCGCTCCGGACGCGCGTCACCTTTGAGGTCGGCATGTCGGACCTGGGCGGCCACGCGGTGTACCTGGCCGCCCAGGAGATCGGGATGGGCAAGCGCGAGTCGGTGGCCGACATCGCGCGGAACCTCTCGCGCTGGGTGGACGTGATCGCCGC
>Ga0075421_100012675_pt1 | contig 10483 bp, 10 predicted proteins | sample SoiMetdeltSBSDD5_FD_75292 | JGI IMG/M metagenome (GOLD analysis project Ga0075421, IMG submission 75292) | Bulk soil microbial communities from a Populus tree surrounding site in Tennessee, USA - Soil MetaG P. deltoides SBSDD5 | ecosystem: Environmental > Terrestrial > Soil > Tree plantation... | reverse complement strand
TCCGCTCGCCTCGCCTTCGGCTGCGGCTCGCCAATCAGCCTCGCGGTCTCAGCCACTGCGCGGGATCCTGGGGCTTGCCCTGGTGCCGCACCTCGAAGTACAGCCGCGGCCCCTGCAGCGATCCGGTGTCCCCCACCGTGCCGATCGCCTGCCCCTGCCTCACGTCGTCACCCTCCGCTACCTTGATCTCGGCGGCGTGCGCGTACAGCGTGTAGTACTCGCCGCCGTGATCCACGATGATCAGATTCCCGTAGCCCCGGAACCAGCCCGTATAGACCACATGGCCGGGGTAGACGGCTTTGATGTCCGTCCCCTCGGCCACCTCGATGTCGATCCCGTTCCGGAACGTCCTCGTTCCGAAGCGCGGGTGCACCTGCGCGCCGTACTCCCCGACCACCTTCCCCTCGGCGGGCCAGGACATCCGTCCCCGCAACGACGCCAGCCCCGAGCCGCCGAGGTCGCCCGGCGCGGGCCGGGTGGGCGCCGTCGTGGGCGGCCGCACCGCCGCCCGGCGCTGCTTGGCCTGCAGGTCCCGGATGAATGCCTCGAGCCGCCGAGTGGCGTCGGACAGCTCCCCGACCATCCGCTCGTGATAGGCCCGCTCGTCTCGGACCTTGACCAGCAGCACCCGCCGCTTCGCGGCTTCGCGATCAGCCTCGGCGCGCTCTGCTTCGGCCTGACTGCGAAGCGAGGCCAGCTCGACGCGCCGAGCCTCGACCCGGACTTTACGCTCGGCCAACCCCTCTGAAGTAACACGATACTCTTTAATGGTTCTGGCGTCCACAGTGGCCAGGGTGGTCAGGTGACGGAGCTTGATGGCCTGCGCCACGGGGTCGTCACCGGAAAGAATCACTGGTAAAACGCCACCTTGCGCCTGAAGCTTGTACAGCACTCGGAGCCGCCGGCTCAGCGCTTCCTCCTGCCCCGAGCGCTGAACTTCCAGCCGGCCGATGTCGCCTTGCAGGCTCGCCACGTCGACCCTCGCCTTCTTCACCCGCTCGTCGAGTACCCCCACCTGCCGGCGCTTGTCGCCGAGCCGCTTCTCCGTGTCCTCGAGCTCGGCCAGCACCGAGGCCTCGCGCTTCTTGGCCTGGGCGACCTTGGCGCGCTCGTCCTTGAGCTGGCGTTGCTTCTGCTGAAGCGTGCGCTCGCTCTCGTTGATGTCGGGCCCCTCGCGGCGCGGCTGGCCCGCGGCGGGACCGACGGCCAGCGTGGTGAGCAGGACACCCATGAGGGCAACGAGCGCGGCGCGCCCCCCGCTCACGCCTCGGCCCGTCCCTTCGCGAGCAGCCCGCCGAGGGCGCCCAGCATGGCGCCGCCCGCCAGCAGCAGCGTCACCTGCGGGGCGGAGAGGAAGACGGCGCGGCCGAGCCCGAGCGTGAGGTTGAGCAGGGGCTCGACGCGCGGCGCGAGGAGGACGTACGCCACCTCGAGCGCGGCGAGCGCGACGACGGCGCCGAGCAGGCCCTGCGCCATGCCCTGGAGGAGCAGCGGGAGCCGGATCACCATCTCGGTGGCGCCCACCAGCCGCATGATCTCCATCTCGTCGCGGCGCACGTGGAGCACGAGGGTGGTGGCGGTGGTGACGGTGAGGATGGCGGCCAGCGCCAGCACGGCGCCCACCCCGAGCCCGGTGAGCTGGAACAGCCGCTGCCACTGGGCGAGGCTTTCCACCCACTCCGCCCCGCCTTGCACCTCTTCCACCTCCGGCAGCGCGCTGAGCCGCTGCACCAGGGCGCGCGTGCCCTCGGGGGTGGCCGTCTGCTCGTCCGGCGTCAGCTCGAGGGAAGCGGGCAGCGGGTTCCGCGGGAGCTGTTCCACCACGCTCGCCTGGGACCCCAGCGAGCGCTTGAGCAAGGCCAGCGCCTCGGCGCGCGAGACGTACCGCACGCGCTGGACACCGCCCAGCGCCTGCACCCGGCCGACCAGGTCCTCGACCGCGGCGGGCTTCGGCTCTTCTCGAAGATAGGCGACGATGCGCACGCGCTCGCGCCACTGGGTCACCGCGCGGCCCAGATTGAGGGACAGCAGCCAGAAGCAGCCGAGCGCGCCCAGCGACAGCGTGATGAGCAGGATGGCGGATAGCCCCACGCGACCCGCCCGTCGGAGGTCCCGCAGGGCTTCGCTCACCAGGAAGGAGAACACTACCCTTCGTCTTTCACGAGACGACCGCCGTCGAGGGTGAGGGTGCGGCGCTTGAGGTGGGCGGCGAGGCCGGCCTGATGCGTGGCCAGGAATACCGTGGTGCCCCGCTGCCAGATGTCGCGGATCACCTCGAGGATCTCCTCCGCCATGTCGTCGTCCAGGTTGCCGGTCGGCTCGTCGGCGAGGAGGAGCCCGGGCGATTTTGCGATCGCGCGCGCCAGCGACGCCCGCTGGGCCTCGCCCTGGGAGAGCTGCTTGGGATACGCCTGGGCCCGCGACGAGAGCCCCACCGCCTTGAGCGCGGCGAAGGCGCGCGGCGTGATGTCTTTTCTGGGAGTGCCGATCACGCGGAGCACGAAGGCGATGTTCTCGAACACGGTGCGGCCGCCGAGCAGCTTGGCGTCCTGGAACACGATGCCGATGGAGCGCCGGAGCCGGGGGACCTGGCGGCGCCGGAGGGCCGGCACGTCGATCCCCGCGATCTCGATCTCACCTTCGGTGGGCAATTCCTCGCGGTAGATGAGGCGGAGGAGGGTGGTCTTGCCCGCCCCGCTGGGTCCACTGAGTACGGCGAAATCACCCCGGGCTACGCTGAACGAGACATCACTGAGGGCCACTCGCCTGGCGGGGCCTGCGCCGAACACCTTCCCCACATGGTGAAGCCGGATCATGAGCTGCGCCCATTCTACTTAACCTATTAGAGTTTCGGAAGTTTCTCCCCCAGGAGCCGATTCACCAGCGCGGGGTTCGCCTTGCCCTGGGTGGACTTCATCACCTGCCCGACCAGAAAGCCCAGCGCCGCCTTCTTCCCGCCGCGCCAGTCCTCGATGACCTGGGGATGGGCCGCCAGCACCTGGTCCACCACCGCGCCGAGGGCGCCCGTGTCCACGACCTGGGTCAGTCCTTCGCGGGCGACGATGGTGCGGGCGTCTTCCCCGCTGCGGTACATCTTCTCGAAGACGTCCTTGGCGATCTTGCCGCTGATGGTCCCGTCCTCGATGAGAGCCAGCAGGCCGCCCAGGCTCGCGGGCGGGATGGGGCAGGCCGCGATCGCCCGGTCGTCGTCGCCCGGCAGCTCGCGCAAGAGCTCGTTGAGCACCCAGTTGACCACCGCCTTGGGCCGGGGGTGCGCGCGGACGGCGGCCTCGAAGTAGTCGGCGAGGCCGCGCCCCTGGCAGAGCAGCTCGGCCTCGTGAGCGGTGAGGCCGTGGGCTTCCACGAATCGCCGGCGCCGGGCCGCGGGCAGCTCGGGCTGGCCAGCGCGAATCTCCTCCACCCAGGGGGCGGGCAGGTCCAGCGGCGGCAGGTCCGGCTCCGGGAAGTAGCGATAGTCGTGGGCGAACTCCTTCGAGCGCATGGAGACGGTGCGCAAGTGCTCCGGATCCCAGAGCCGCGTCTCCTGCACGATCCGCTCGCCCGTCTCCAGGGCGCGCGCCTGACGCCGCACCTCGTACTCGAGCGCGTGCTGGACATTGCGGAAGGAGTTCATGTTCTTGATCTCGACCTTGGTGCCTAATTTGGTGGCGCCCCGCTCCCGCAAAGAGATGTTGGCGTCGCAGCGGAGCGAGCCTTCCTCCATGTTCCCGTCGCAGACGCCCAGGAAGACCACGATGGCGCGGAGCGCCCGGAGATAGGCGGTGGCCTCCTCGGGCGAGCGCAGGTCCGGCCGGGAGACGATCTCCATCAGCGGCACGCCGGCGCGATTGTAGTCCACCTGGCTCGAGCGCGCGGTGGCGAGCTCGCCCTCGTGGAGCAGCTTGCCCACGTCTTCCTCGAGGTGCAGGCGCTCCACGCCGATGCTCCGCGTCACGCCGCCCAGCACGATCTCCAGCGCGCCGTGCTCGGCCAGCGGCTCCTCGTACTGGCTGATCTGGTAGTTCTTCGGCATGTCCGGGTAATAGTAGTGCTTTCGCGCGAACCGGTTCTGGAGGTTGACGCGGCAGCCGATGGCGAGCGCGGCCCGGATGCCGAACTCCACCGCGCGGCGGTTGATCACGGGAAGGCTGCCGGGCATGCCCTGGCACACCGGGCAGGTCTGGGTATTGGGGGGCGCGCCGAAGGCCGTCGCGCAGCCGCAGAACATCTTGGTCCGCGTCAGCAGGTGCGCGTGCACCTCGAGCCCGATGACGGTCTCGTAGCCGGTGTCCCCCGCGCCCGCCTTGCCGTCGGACTGCTTCGCGCCGTCGGCGCTCATCGGGACACCGCCTCGAGGGCCGGCTTTCGCGTGTGCCAGTCGGTGGCCTGCTCGTAGGCGTGGGCCACGCGCAGCACGGCGGCCTCGTCGTAGGCGCGCCCGATGACCTGCAGGCCGATGGGCAGCCCCTGCCGCGTGAAGCCCGCCGGCACCGAGATGCCGGGCAGCCCCGCCAGGCTCACCGGGATGGTGAACACGTCGTTGAGGTACATCTGGATCGGGTCTTCCTTCTCGCCGATCCTGAAGGCGACGCCCGGGGTGGTGGGCGCCACGATGGCGTCCACGCGCCCGAACGCGGCCTTGAAATCGCGGGCCACCAGCGTGCGCACCCGCTGCGCCTGGCCGTAGTAGGCGTCGTAGTAGCCGGCGGACAGCGCGTAAGTCCCGAGCATGATGCGGCGCTTGACCTCTCTTCCGAATCCGGCGGCCCGCGTCTTGCTCGACATCTCGACCAGGTCGCGGCCGGACACCCGCAGCCCGTACTTGACGCCGTCGTAGCGGGCGAGATTGGAGGAGGCCTCGGCGGGCCCGATGAGGTAGTAGGCGGCGAGGCCGTACTCCGTGTGCGGGAGCGACACGTCTTCGGTCTGGGCCCCGAGCGCGCGCAGCACCTCCACCGCTGCCCGCACCGCTTGCTCCACCTCGGGGTCCATGCCGTCGATGAAGTACTCGCGCGGAATGCCGATGCGCAGCCCCTTCACGCCGCCTCCCAGCGCCGCTAGATAGTCGGGCACGGGGACGGCGGCCGCGGTGGAGTCCATCGAGTCGGCCCCCGCGATCACCTGGAGCACGCGGGCGGTGTCCGCCACCGTCTTGGCGAAGGGACCGGCCTGGTCGAGCGACGAGGCGAAGGCCACCATCCCATAGCGTGAAACCCGGCCATAGGTCGGCTTGAGACCCACCACGCCGCAGAAGGCCGCCGGCTGCCGGATCGACCCGCCGGTGTCGGTGCCGAGGGTGGCGGCGGCGAGGGCGCCGGCCACCGCCGCGGAGGAGCCGCCCGAGGAGCCGCCGGGCACGCGATCCAGGTCCCACGGGTTGCGGGTGGTGAAGTAGGCGGAGTTCTCGGTGGAGGAGCCCATGGCGAACTCGTCCATGTTGAGCTTGCCCAGCAGCACCGCGCCCGCCCCCCGGAGGCGCTGATAGGTGGTGGCATCGTACGGCGGCACGAACTGCTCGAGGATCTTCGAGCCGCACGCGGTGCGGATGCCCCGCGTGCAGAACAGGTCCTTGAGCGCGATGGGCACCCCATCGAGTGGCCCGCGCGGGGCGCCCGCCTTGAAGCGGGCGTCCGCCTCGGCGGCCTGGGCCAGCGCGACGTCACGCGTCACCGTCATGAAGGCGCGGATGCTCGGATCGTGCGCCTCGATGCGGGCGAGGTAGTCCCGCGCGGCGTCGCTGGGCGTGGCCTCCCCGGCGCGGAACTTCGCGGCGAGCGCGTCGATGGTCAGCGCCGCGAGCGTCTCACTCACGCCTCCCAACGCCTCACTCCTCCCAACGTGTCATTCCTCGATGATCCGCGGCACGCGGAAGAAGGCCCCGGCGGCCTCGGGCGCGTTGGCCAGCATGTCGGCGAGCGGGAAGGATGGGCGCGGCTCGTCCTCGCGCATCACGTTGGTGAGCGGCACCGCGTGCGAGGTGGGAGGGACGCCGGTGGTGTCCACCGAGCGGAGCTTGTCGATGTAGGCGAGGATATTGTTCAGCTCCGCCTGCATGCGGAGCAGCTCGGCTTCCGCCAGCTCCAGTCGCGAGAGCCGCGCCACGTGCTCGACGTCCTCGCGCGAGATCCGGGGCTCGGTCACGACTCGATCTCCTCCAGGTGGGCGTACTGGAGCGAGAGGCGCTTGCGCCCGACGCTGGCGAAGTGGACGGTGACGAGCACGTCCTCGCCCTCCCGCTGGATGCCCACCAGCAGGCCCTCGCCCCAGCGGGCATGGCGCAGCCGCGCGCCCACCTGGAAGGGCAGGTCCGCGTCCACCTCGTCGGGCGCCGGCGCGGCGGGCAAGGTGGGCATGCGCGGGGTGCTGGCCCGGCTATTGAGGAGCACGATCTCCTCCTCCGGGATCTCGAGCAGGAAGCGCGACGGCTCGCCCACGCCGTATCCCTGGATGCGCCGGTGCAGGGCGTGCGAGAGGAAGAGCCGCGCCCGGGCGCGGGTGAGGCCCACGTAACAGAGCCGGCGCTCCTCCTCCAGCTCCTCGCGGTCGTTCATCGACCGCGAGTGCGGGAACACGCCCTCCTCGAGCCCGGTGAGGAACACCACCGGGAACTCGAGGCCCTTGGCGGAGTGCAGCGTCATCAAGGTCACCCCCGCCGCCCCGGGATCCAGCTCGTCGGTATCGGCCACCAGCGAGACGGAATCCAGGAAGGCTTCCAGCGTCGCCGGCGTGCCCTCCAGCTCGCGCGCCACGATGAACTCTTCCGACGCCGCGATGAGCTCCTCCAGGTTCTCGAGGCGCGTGTCCGCCTCGGCGGTCCGCTCGGCCTTGAGCGCGTCGCGATAGCCCGAGCCCGCCAGCACCTCGTCGATGAGGGCAGGCAGCGTGGCGGTGGCCCGGGACGCGGCCAGCCGCACGATCAACCGGGCGAACTCCTCGAGGGCCCGGCGGGCCTTGCTACCGACCTCCACCGGGATCTCCGCGCAAGCCTCCAGCAGCCCCCCACCCCGGCGGCGCGCGGCGCCGTCCATGTGCTCGAGGGTGGAGCGCCCGATGCCGCGTGACGGCGCCGCGACGGCTCGGCGAAAAGCTACGTCGTCTCGGGGGTTCACGACGAGGCGCAGGTACGCCACCACGTCCTTGACCTCGCGCCGCTCGTAGAAGCGCACCCCGCCCACGATCAGGTAGGGAATGCTGGCGCGGCGCAGCGCGTCCTCCAGCACGCGCGACTGGGCGTTGGTGCGGTAGAAGACCGCCACGTCGCGGTAGTCCAGATTCTCGGCGTGCAGGCCGCGGATCGCGCGGGCCACGAAGGCGGCCTCCTCGTTCTCGTCCCAGGCCCGGTAGACCTGGGCGCGCTCACCCTCCGGGTTCTCGGTCCAGAGGCGCTTGTCCTTGCGGGCGGTATTGTGCTCGATCACCGCCGAGGCCATGCGGAGGATCTGCTTGGTGGAGCGATAGTTCTGCTCCAGCGGCACCACCCGGCAGTCGGGGAAGTCCTTCTCGAAGTCGAGGATGTTGCGGAGATCCGCGCCGCGCCAGCGGTACACCGACTGGTCGGGATCGCCCACCACGCAGAGGTTCCGGTGCTCCTGCGTGAGCAGACGGATGATGCGGTACTGGGCGCGGTTGGTGTCCTGGTACTCGTCCACCAGCACGTACTTCCACCGGTCCCGGTACGCGTCCAGCGTGGCCGGCGAGGTCTCGAAGAGGCGCACCACGAGGAGAAGGAGGTCGTCGAAGTCCACCGCCCCCGCGGCCCGCAGCCGCGTCTCGTACACGCGATAGAGCGAGGCGATCCGCTCCTCGCGCGGCGTACGGGCGAGCCGCTCCGCTTCCTCCACCGAGACCATCTGGTTCTTGGCGTGGCTCAGCCGGTGCACGACGGAGGCGGGGGTCACCTCGCGCTCGTCGAACTGCAGCTCGCGCATCGCCTCCTTCACGAGAGTGAGGCGGTCGTCCTCGTCGTAGATGACGAACCCGGGGGGCAGCCCGATGCGGGGCGCGTGCTCGCGCAGGATGCGGACGCAGGTGGAGTGGAAGGTGGCGATGAGCGGCGGCCGGAGGCCCAGCGGCAGCACGAGGTCCTCGACCCGCCGGCGCATCTCCTCCGCCGCCTTGTTGGTGAAGGTGACGGCGAGCACGCTCCGGGAGTTCACGCCCTCGACCGCGAGCAGATAGGCGATGCGGTGCGCGATGACGCGGGTCTTGCCGCTGCCCGCCCCCGCGAGCACGAGCACGTGCCCCTCGGTGGCGGTGACGGCCTCGCGCTGAGCGTCATTGAGCGGACCGAGTATGGTGTCGCGGACCGCGGCGGGCGCCGGCATGGGGACTAACGATACCACAGCGTCAGGAGGCCCTCCCGCCGGCCGATGGCCGGGATGGGCGCCCGTGCCGCGCGGGCGGCGTGGCCTAGCGCGGCGGCGACTCCGCCGGCCGCCAGAGCGCGCCGAGCTCCGCCGCCACCGCGTCCGGACGCTCGAGCGGCCACCAGTGGGAGCAATCCGCGAGGGGGGCGAAGCGGGCGCCGGTGCGCTCGGCGAGCCGCCGGCCGAAGTCCACCGCGGCATAGGGATCGCGCTCGCCCCACAGCACGAGGCCCCGGCGGGGGATGCGCGCCAGCTCGGGCAGCCACTCCCGCCCGGCGTGCACGGCGGACCGGTAGAGGCGGAGAATGCACTGCTTCATGGTGTCGTCGAGGTGCGCGGAGGTCTCGCGCGCGTCATCGGGCGGCACGCCCGCGGCGGCCAGCGCCTTGGCCAGCGCCTCCGGCGTGAGCCGCTGCATCACGGCTTCGCCGACCTCGGGCGTCTGCCAGGCCTGGGCCGCCTGATGCCACACGTAGTCGGGATCGAGCGGCGCGCCGCCGGCCGCCCACGAGCGGACGCGGTCCGGCCGCAGCGACGCCGCGCGGACCGCGAGGATGGCGCCCCAGTCGTGGCCCACCAGGTCCACCGGCTCGGGGTGGGAGGCGATCTGCTCGACGAGCCAGGCGGCGTACGCGTCCTTGGTGGCCGCGAAGCCGGGCGGGACCGGACAGCCGAAGCCCGGCAGCCGCACCGTCACGACGTCGCGGCGCTCGAGGCGGGCGATTACCTTGTGCCAGACCCGCTCGGTGTCCGGCACCCCGTGCACGAAGATCACCGGCATGCGGCCGCCCCCTTCGCCCATTCCTCCCGGGTGATGCGGTAGAGCAGCACCGGCTTCCCCTGGAGCTCGATGCGGTCGGCCAGCTCTTCTCCCAGTCGAGACGCCACCCGGATGGACGCGGCATTGTCGGGATAGATGAGGCTGATCACCTGCGGCTGCCCGAGCTGGGCGAAGCCCCAGTCCAGCGCGGCGCACGCGGCCTCGGTAGCATAGCCGCGTCCCCAGTAGGGCCGACCCAGCAGCCAGCCCAGCTCGAAGCCGGGCCAGCCATCGGGGTTCCAGAAGCCGATGCGGCCCACCAGCGCTCCCGACGCGCGCTCGGTGGCGGCCCAGAGACCGTAGCCTCGCAAGGACCAGTGCCCGATGACCATGGCCAGGCTGCGCCAGGCCATGGGGGGCGCGAGCGGCTGACCGTCGCCGATGTATCGCATCACCTCGGGATCACCGCATATCGCGGCGTAGGCTTCGAAATCGGCCGCCTCGAACATGCGGAGCACCAGACGCTCCGTCTCGAGCGTCACCGCCATCAGGGCGAGCAGGCCGGCTCGGACATCAGCCTCGCGCCATCGGATCGTCGATCGCGATGCGCCAGCTGCCGTCGCGCTGCCGGCGCGCCACCTCGAGGGCCTTGCCGGATCGCTGGATCGGCTTCCCGTCGGCGCCGGTGGCGGAGAGCGTCCAGTCGTTGTACACCAGCGCGAGATCCTCACCCGTGCGCACGACCTTCACGACCTCGAGCTTGATCCGCGGTCGCGTGGCCAGCATCGGCTCGAACACCGCGCGAATGGCGGCATGTCCCGTGCCCACGCTGCCGTCGCGCCGGACCAGGCTGCAGCCGTCCTCGTAGAGCATGACCAGGTGGTTGAGGTCGCCGGCATTGAAGTAGTACTCGAAGAGGCGGTCACAGTCCTCGGGCGTAAGTGCTGGCATGCTTGATCCTCCGACGGTCTAGCCGGGCCCGCGGCCATCCTGCAGCCGCGGGACCTTGGCGACGCTGGACAACACCATACCATCTCGCCGCGCACGCGTTCGACCCCCCGCCGCCCGCGCCGAGCGCGCCGGCGAAGGTCGGAAAGATCGCGTCCCGCTCCGAGTCCTCCACGAGGTCACTGAGCACGCCGCGAGCGAGGGTGGCGTCGTACGAGGCCCTGGGTGGCAGCGCGAGCAGGTCGCCCCGCACGAAATGCGGTGGCCGGCGGCAGGCCGCGGCGGGCCCGCGTCGCGGCAATGCCGGCGCACTCGGCGGCCACCGGCCGGGGGATGAGATGGTCATAGGCCCAGGCGAGCTCGCCGTAGAAGGGTCGCGACGGCGCGGTGGTCATCAGAGGGCGGCCGG
>Ga0075421_100012674_pt1 | contig 10483 bp, 7 predicted proteins | sample SoiMetdeltSBSDD5_FD_75292 | JGI IMG/M metagenome (GOLD analysis project Ga0075421, IMG submission 75292) | Bulk soil microbial communities from a Populus tree surrounding site in Tennessee, USA - Soil MetaG P. deltoides SBSDD5 | ecosystem: Environmental > Terrestrial > Soil > Tree plantation... | reverse complement strand
CGTCTCGAGGGCCAGACCGTGAGGAGGCTGGAGCGGCGCGCGAAGTACCTCCTGGCGGCGCTCTCATCGGGAGAGACGCTGGTCATGCACCTGGGGATGTCGGGGTCATTCCGAATCACGCACGACATGGCCGGAGAACCCGACCGGCACGATCACGTCGTGTTTCATCTTTCGTCGGGCGCAGCGGTGATCTTCAACGACCCTCGACGCTTTGGCGTCATGGATCTCCTGCGCCCGGGCGGTCTGGCAGCACACCCGGCGCTCGGGAAACTCGGGCCCGAGCCGCTCTCCGATGGATTCGACGGCGCTGCGCTCGCACGAGCGTGCGCGGGCAGGACAACCTCGCTGAAAGTTGCGCTGCTCGATCAACGGGTCGTGTCCGGCCTCGGCAACATTTATGTGAGCGAGGCATTGCACCTCGCCGGCCTCTCGCCCCGGCGACGCGCATCGACCATTGCCACGCCGTCCGGCGCCCCGCGCGAGGCCGCGCACCACCTTGCCGCCGCGATCAAGCAGGTGCTCGAAGAAGCCATCGCGCGGGCGTCGGGAGGGGCTTACCGATCTTCGAGGTTCCGCGTGTACGACCGCGAAGGCGCGCGGTGCCGCCGCCGGGGCTGTCCGGGAAGTATCCGGCGGCGGACGCAGGCAGGACGATCGACCTTCTATTGCGCGGTGTGCCAGCGCTGACCGACGCTACGACCTGCGACGCGTCGAGCGCTTCGCCTTCTTGCGAGTCGCCTTCGCGCTCGCCGCACCGGCCTTGCGACGGGCCGTCACCTTGGCACTCTTGGCACTCTTGGCACTCTTGGCACTCTTGGCACTCTTGGCACTCTTGGCACTCTTGGCAATCTTGGCAATGTGAGTGTCCTGCAGGTTGTACGCCTCTTCGAGCCAGTCGGTCAGCGGCGCCTCCACCTCGTCGCGATGGCGAACCTGAATCAGGTGCGCGAGCCTGGTCTTCGAGCTTCGAACCACACGCCGAACCTGCGGCGCATTCACCGCGCGGCCGAGAAAGACGCAGACCTCGAGGAAGCTCTTCTTCGGACGAACGAAGAAGTAGCAGGACTTGCGCGAAAACATGATCGAGTTGTGCGACGCGTAGATTCGCTGCTCGCCGAACGATGCCGCGCTTTCACGCAGCCGGTCGTACGCTTCCTGCAGGTCCTCGGACAGTTCCCGCGTCAGCGCAGCCTCGGTCGTCGTCCAGCAGTCGTGCGGCTCGCCTTCTTCGATCAGTTGCTTACAGTGATAACACTCACGCATCTTCGCATTGCCAGAATTTCAACGCGCCGCCCTCCGGGGCTGGTCTTCTACATTTTGGCAATCCTGGCAATTTTGGCAATGCGAGGCGTCAGCGGCCTTCGTGCGCCGCTTTCAGACGTGCCAGCTCCAGCTTGTCCATCTGCAGCATGGCGTCCAGGGTGCGCTGCGCCTTGCCGCGGTCGCTGTCGGAGAGCATCGATCCGAGCGCGTTCGGGATGATCTGCCACGACAGGCCGAACTTGTCCTTGAGCCAGCCGCATCGGCCGGGCGATCCGCCGTCGGCCGTCAGCTTGTCCCAGAAGCGATCGATCTCCTCCTGGGTTTCGCATCCTACGAAAAACGAGACGGCCTCGTTGAACGTGTGGTGCGGGCCGGCGTTCAGCGCCAGGAACTTCTGCCCTTCGAGCTCGAACGTCACGGACATGACCCGTCCCTGCGCGCGGCTGACGTTCAACACTTTCGAGCGCTCGAAGATGGACGCGTAGAACTTCATGGCCTCTTCGGCCTGGGTGTCGAACCAGAGAAATGGCGTGATTGTCGGCATATCGGCTCCTCTTGCCGGGACGGGATCGTCCCCGCGTTCACCCGTAAGTCGGAGCCGGTCGCCGTTTCTCGACACGGGTCGGGCCCGTGTCGAGAAACATTTCAGGACAGCTGGGATGGCGTCACCGGGTCCGCAGCGCCGGTGACGCCTGCGCGAGCTCTGCGCGGGCCGCGTCGAGCCAGGACCGGCCCCCGGGGGGGACAGTGCCGAGCCCGTCGAGCCAGCGTCGCGCCTTGTCCGCCAGCAGCCGCCACTCGGCTGCGGCGTCGGCGGCGTTTCTCTCGAGCCAGGCGACGGCGAGCGCGGTCGCCCATGCCTGGCGGATGGCGGTGGTCGAACCCGCGACGCCGCTGAGAGCCTTGTCGAGATCGGCGAGCGTGCGGCCGATTGCCGCAGCGAACGCGGGCGTCAGCCCCCACGACCCATCAGCGTGCTGCAGAGCAATCAGTCGCTGCAATGGATCGGCTGGCGCCCCGGCGTCCATTCTCGCCCGCGACCCGTACAGCGAGGACGCGGTGTCATCCGGGTCGCTTCGGCCGAGGAACCGCGCGAGCATTCCCTTGGCTGCGCCGCGCGGCTGCGGCATGCGCGTGGAGCCGATAGCCCGAGGCATTGGACCGAGCGCAATCACTCCGGTGTCAGCCGGCGAGAATGGACGGCCAAACGCGAGCTGGGTCAAGTCGCCCCAGCCCCTCGTCAGCGCCACGGGAATCCGCCGGAGCTGCACGTCTCCGAGCACCGGCGTCTCCCGCCGCTCGACGGCGACATACGAGGTTTCGCGGGACATCAGTCCGTAACGCAGGCTCAGCTCGACGATCTCCTTCACGTGCGTGTTGGTCTTGCGATTGGTCTGCCTCGATCCCCGCGCCGCGATCCAGTCCGGATGCTCCTCGAGCTCCCGGATTCGGCCCCGGGCCGCCAGCGTGGCGACCGTCCGGTGAGTGTGGCCGTCAGGGTGCGCCGGATCCAGCCTCACGTCGAACGCGACCGGGCCGGAGGACGAATCCGCGAGCAGCCTGATCGTTGTCTGCTTCCGGTCTTCTCGCGGCGTCTTCACGAATCCATAAACGAGGAGCCTCGCGTCCCCGAAGACAGGGGGTACGACCGATGGCGCCTGCGTCACATCCAATCCGCCCCAGTCCAGGCGAACGTTCGTCAGCGCCGGCGACAGCACCCTGGCCAGCTGCCGGGTGACCTTGGTCGACGCACGCTCGCCCGGAAGGATGAACTCTGCCGCGCCGCCGCCCGCGCGTGCCAGGCCGCGCACCAGGTGGTGACTCGGGCCGGCCCCGATCCCGAACGTGAAGACGCGTGCATACGCCTCGTGCTTCCGGACGAACGCGAGGACCGCGTCGGTGTTGGTCACCTGGCCATCGGTCACGACCACGACCTGCCGAGCCATCGAGGTCGGTCTCGACTGATCGAAAGCGGCTTCGAGGGCAGGCAGAATCTCGGTCCCACCGAGATCAGCCTGCATTCCCGCCACGTGCGCACTGGCCGCGGCAAGGGTGGCTTCGTCATACAAGCGGCTGTGCGGGAACAGCATGTCGATCTTGGTCCCGAAGCCGATGATGTTGAAATGGCAGCCCGACACCAGGGACCGCAGGCACAACTGAAGCGCGTTCCGGACTTCTTCGATTGACGTCCCGGCCATGGAACCCGAGCGATCGACCAGGAAAATCACCTCCGCCGGCGTGGCTCCGGTCCCCGCAGCCGGCGCGAACGCAATCGCCACCGCATCGTCCATGTCGTCGTTTCGTTCGATCCACGCTTGCGGCGTGGCCAGTGCCGGCGCGTCGACCGACAGCACGAAGTCCTGGTCGAGCGCGGCCTCGCGCTGCGAGAGCGTGACCACCGCCTCACCGTTGTTCAGCGCGATGGCAATCGGATGCGAGGGAGACTCGATACGGCCGATTGCACCGCTTACGGCGAGACGCACTGACAGGTTGAGCCCGTATGGGACGTCCCACGCCACGGGAGGATTCAGCGCCTCCGAGTCCGGCCGCCCCACGCCCTTCTGATCTTCGGCCGGCGCATAACGCGGCGAGACGGTCGTCGGCACGACGAAGCGAATGCTTCCATCTGCGACCGGCAGCTCACTTACATAGGTGAGCTTCAGAAGGACTTCCTTCCCCGGCGGGAGATTTCCAACGCTCGCCTGGAACACATCCGGGCGCTCCTCATCCAGCAGCAACGCCCCATGCCCCTGCTCCATCGCCTCGTCGTAAATCCTGAATGCCTCGTCGCGCTCCTTCACTTCTCCCACGACGAGGGTTCCATCTACGATGGCTTCGAAGCCGCAGACGGCGGAGGCTTCGTCGAGCGGGAACACATAGACCGCTTCGATCGGTTTCGCTTCGTTGTTGACGTAGCGCTGGGTCACCGTGACACGCGCGCAGAGGTTGGAGATCTCCGCGTCCACCGTCACCCCTGTGAGCGGCACCGCGATCTTCGTGCCCGTGAACAGCCCGGCTTTGGGAACCGCTACAGATTCAGGCATCAGAGTCCTCTTCCTCGATGACGGGATGAAAATGCGCGCGGCACCAGGCCGCGAGTTCGTTCAACTTGCCGGGCGACGGGAGCCTGACGCCACCGGACACGTGCAGTTCTACGCCTGGGGCGATAGCGATTCGGCGCCAGACGGACCGCTCCGGCAACTGGCCGGATTCAGCGGCGTGCAGGCTGTTCGCTCCGCCTCTGCCGCTCAGAGCGCGCTTGATCTCGTCGAGCGTGCGGCCGGCCTCCTGCATCGCCTTGACCTTCAGGAGCTGCTCGAGGTGCGCGGGGCCGTAATGGCTGCCGCGGCCGAGGCCCAACGGAGCGGGCACGAGACCTTCCTGGACGTAATACCGGATGGTGCGCCGCGAAACGCCGGCGAGTTCGGCGAGATCACCGATGGCATAGAGGACCGCGTCGCCCACGCGAAAAATATAGACAGTAACTGTCGCATTGTCAACTGTCGAGATTCTGGCGTGCGACCAGCGATCCGGGGGCTCGCGACGACCGCGGACTCGGGACGCTGGACTGGGGACCCTGGACTAGCGACCGGGGATCAGGGACTTCAAGCTGGCGACCGCCGCGATGAGCGCCGCCGAATCAATCGGCTTCGACAAGTGCAGTTGGAATCCGGCATCGAGGGATTGCTGGCGGTCTTCGTCACGCGCCAGCGCGGTCAGCGCGGCGGCAGGAATCTTTGCCGCCGGACCGTCGAGCGCCCGGACCTTTCGAATCAGGGTGTAGCCGTCTTCCATCGGCATCGCGATATCGGACAGGAGAACGTCCACCCGTGAGGTCTGCAGCAGGTCGAGCGCTTCCGTTGCGGAACCAGCCGTCAGCACCTGCGCGCGCTCGCTCGCCAGGTTGGCGGCAATCGCATCGCGATTCTCCACGTCGTCTTCGACCAAGAGCACGCACATGCCTTCGAGAGAGAGTGGCTGCTCCCCGTCTGACTCCATTGCCCGCGCCGGCGCCTGCTCGACGGGCATGGACACGAGCGGCACCTGCACGGTGAAGGCCGTGCCGCGGCCCTCGCCATCGCTGCTGACGGTGATGGTTCCACCGTGCGCTTCGACCAGCTGCCTCACGATCGACAGCCCGAGACCGAGCCCGCCATGGACACGTCGGGTCGACGCGTCGGCCTGGCTGAACGGCTCGAACACGTAGGGCAGGAACTCCACTGGAACGCCGACGCCGTTGTCCCTGACGGTGAGCTCCGCGATGTTGTTGTTGCGCCGCAGATCGAGATGCACCCGGCCGCCGGCCGGCGTGAACTTGACCGCGTTGGAGAGCAGGTTCCACGCGATCTGCTGGAGCCGGCCGCCATCGCCATAGATGGTTCCGATCGAGTGATCGATCGAGCGCTCGATCTCCACCCCCTTTGCATCCGCAGCGACCTGAACGACCTCCAGCGCATCGCGAACGACCTGCGCGAGGTTGACCGCGGTGCGTTCGAGGCGGAGCTTACCGGAAGTGATCCGGGCCACGTCGAGCAGCTCATCGATCATCCGGGCCTGCCGCTTGGCATTCGAGTAAATCGCTTCACTCGCCTTCTCGCGATCGGCCGCTGGCAGCTTGCCGCTGCGCAGCATGTCGGACCAGCCGACGACCGCGCTCAGCGGCGTGCGGAGCTCGTGCGAGACCATCGCCAGGAACTGATCCTTCAGCCGGCTGGCGTCCTCCGCGCTGGCGCGCGCTGCCTGTTCGCGGCGAATCATCTGCTTCTGCGCCTGCTCGAGACGCGTGAGCTCCGCGACCGTCGCGGCCAGCCGCTGCTTCTCGCCTGCGAGCGCCGTCTCGGCGCGCCGCGCCGACTCCAGCGCGTCGACCGTGGCCTTGTGCAGTCGCTGCGTCTCCGCCGTATGCCGTCGCTGATCCTCGAGGCGCCCGATGAAGACCTGATAGGTGCGGTAGGTGAGATAAATCGGGGCCATCATCAGCACCGCCTTCCAGTGCTCTCCCCGTGCCACCACGACGGCGGCCACCGCGCCGGCGGTACCCGAGACCATGAAGCTGGCGCTGCTCCATAGAAAATCGTGGCGCCACACTCTCCACATCGACCGCCCGGTCGACGCCGCAACCGCGCCCGCGACCAGGCCGGTGTTTACCAGGAAATACGCGCTGATCGCTGCGACCAGGGGCCTTGCCAGCAGACCGAACTGCACCGGCGCAAACGGCCCGCTCAGGCTCGTGTACACGAAGCCGGTCGCCATCATGGTGATCGCTTCTGCCGCCATGCTGAAGAGGGTGCGATACACCGGGTACGGCGCCTTGACCTTGATCGTGCACTGCGCGAGAACGCCCGCGACCGCGATCACGACCGCGTGCTTCGGGCCGAGCAGCAGCAGCGCGGTGAGATCGGCCGCGCAGGAAACCGACAACGTGGAACCGCTGGTCAACGGGATCGGCAGGTTCACCTTCCACAAGGAGGTGAGGCAGGCCGCGATCAGCAGCCCGACGAAAAGCAAGGGCTCAGGAAATGTCTGGGGCAGCGACCGCACCAGAGCATAGAGACCAGCGCAGCCTACGGCAATGACATAGGCCTGGGCTGCGAGCGGAAGCTGGGTCCACGCGAGGCCGGACTGTCGCGGCATCGCGACGGTCTCGTCCTCCAGATCCCGGATCGGCGCCGTTCGGATCGTCTCGTCGAGCGCTGCGGAGTTCATACTTACTGTCCCCAGACCACCGGAGTGCAGCTCTCACTGACGCAACTGGTGCCCCAGACGACGGTTTCGCCCTCGTCGGACGTCCCCCAGACCACGGTCTCGCCATCGTCAACCGTTCCCCACACCACGGTCTCGCCGTCGTCTGTGGTGCCCCACACGACCGTCTCGCCGTCAGTCGCCCCGCTCACCGCGGTCAGGCTCCACGGCTGGGTGCAATCACCGCCGCCGCAGACGGTGCCCCAGACGACGTTGCGTGGGGACCCCGCAAACCGCCACGGTCCTTGGATCTCGCTGCACGACCAGTTCGCGCAGACGACGCCCCACGCGACTGGCGCTCCCGAAGGGAGCGTCATGGCGCCCCACACCACGTCGGTCGCCCAGGCGCTCGCACCCTGCGTAAGACGGCCGCTCTTCACCAGGTAATTGCCCCAGATCAGGCGTTTGCTCCAGCCGGTCGTGCTCGGATAGCTCGTCGTCGTGGGCGCGGCGAGATACCTGGCAAGCTGCACGGCACCTTTTGCGTTCAGAAAGCCGGCGCCCTGCGTCAGCGGATCCGCGTAAGCATTCACTTCCGCTGTGTACTGCAGCACCGCCTTGACCTCGTTCGGCGTCAGCTGCGGATTCACCTGCAGCATCAGCGCAACCGTTCCCGCAACCACCGGGGCGGCCATGCTCGTCCCGCTCCGACTGAGATAGGGCAGCTCCGGGCTCGCGACCGTGCCCGGCAGAAGATAAGGAGCTCCCGACAGATACAGCGTGCTGCCCGGCACCGAGAGCGACTCGATGCCGACGCTCGGAGCGAGGACGTCCGGCTTTGCCGCTGCATCGATCGCCGTGGGACCCCGCGAGCTGTAACTCGCCACCGTGTCGTCCCCGCGCGTCGTCGTGCCCATATGCGATGAACCGCCGACCGTCAGCACCCACGGCGCGTTGCCCGGTGCCGTGATGCCGCCGTAGCGGGTGTTTCCTTGAGGGCCGACGCCGTTGTTGCCGCCGGCTGCGACCACTACGATTCCAGCTTCGACGGCATTTCGTGCGGCGATCGTGAGCGGGTCGGTTTCGTACGACTCGTAGACGGCGGTGGCGATCGACAGGTTGATGACGCGAATATTCAGCTCGTCCTTGTGCGCCACGGCGTACTCGATGGCTGCAACGACGTCGCTGACGCGCCCGTTCCCCGCCGAGTCGAGGACCTTCAGAACGATCAGTCTCGCCGCCGGCGCGATGCCGGTCCGTCGTCCATCGGAATCCTGACCGTTCCCGGCGATGATTCCCGCGACGTGCGTGCCATGGCCGTAGTCGTCGTACGGCGTTCCACCACCCCCCACGAAATCGACGAACCGATCCACGCGCTGCGAACCTGCGGCGTCCGCGAGGTCGTCGTGATAAGCAATCCCGGAGTCGATCACCGCGACGCTGATACCCGCGCCGTCGAGCCCGAGCTGCTGTCTGATCTGCGTCGAACCAATCGTCGCGCCTGTCCGCTCGGTCGCGCCGATCGCAATGCGATCGAGCGAGATGCGATCAATCGCGTCGTTCTCTGCAAGTTGGGCAAGAGCCGTATCGGGCACCCACGCGACCTGGCTGGAAATGCCAGGCAGCGACCGGCCCAGCGTTCCGCCCACAGCGAGGATGGCCGAACGCGCAGCGTTGCGATCTGCAATACGAACAATCACTCTGGACACGCCGGCCCCGCGAAGGGCACGTTCTTTCGCAAGCGGACCGAGCTTGCGCGATCCCGCGGGCGCAGCGCCCACGGTGATAGAAGCAGGAGTGAGGGCTGCCACCAGAAAAAGGGTGGCGAAGAGTGACAGACGCAGACGAAGCACCAAGCTGGCGCGGGCCGGCATTGAAACGTCCCCTTGTCGAGCCGTCTTCCGCGCTATGCGGAGACGTTCGGTCGCCCGTTTCGGACGACCAACCTGCAACCGAAACGATCCGTGCGCCCGTCCGATCGCAGCTCGGCCTGGTAGCGCCTGGGGGTGAGCTTGTGTGGGAAGGAATTCAATCGTTGACGGGAATAACCCGTCGAAGCGTGCTGAAGATAATCGCACGAACGGCTCGGCTCTGAAAGCACAGCAGTAAGGAAAATCTGATAACGCCGAGCTGGCGACGGTTTTGGTAACTCAGCTGCAAAAGCGTCAATGGTACAGTCCGTTACCAATGACACGACCGGCTGAGTCAGTGCTCGCGATCTTCCTGTCATTCGCTGCTTCCCAGAGCGCACCTCTTCCGCGCGGACAGAAATGGATCGCCACCTGGGTGGCCTCGATTCATGGTCCATATCCGTCCGGCAATCCGGTTGCTCAACCTGCTCTCGAGAAGGTGTTCGTGACGCCCGAGCGTGGCGCGACCGATCAAACCTTTCGATTGATCGTCAGGCCGAGCCTCTGGGGCCCGCAGGCGCGGCTCCGGTTCTCCAACACGTTCGGCATCCAACCGGTGACCCTGGACGATGTGTTTGCGGGTCTGCAGGGATCGGGCGGGAACGTCGCGAAGGGTACGAATCGTCGTGTCACATTCAATGGCAAGAGCGCGATCACGCTCACGCCCGGGCAATCGTTTGTCAGCGATCCCGTCGCGCTGTCGTTCGTCACGCCCGCGCTGCTTGCCCTCCTCGAAGGACGGAAGCTCGCCGTCAGCTTTCACGTCATGGGTTCCTCCGGGCCGATGACCTGGCATGCGAAGGCGCTGCAGTCCTCGTACGTGTCGGCGCCGGGTGCCGGAAGTCATGGTGCCGACGAATCGGACACGGCATTCCCGTTCACGACGACGTCCTGGTACTTCCTCGATGCCGTCGACGTGCAGGCACCCGACAACACGGAGGTGATCGCGTGCCTCGGTGATTCGATCACCGACGGCACCGGCTCGACACTGAACGGCGACGACCGCTGGCCGGACGTTTTCTCGCGCCGGCTTCGTGCCGCCCATGGATCGCGCTTCGCCGTCGTCAACGCCGGAATCGGCGGCAATCGCATCACCGGCCCGTCACCGTACGATCCGAAGTCGCCGTTTGCCGGCGGTCCGTCAGCTCTCGATCGTCTCGAACGTGACGTGCTGTCCATCTCAGGACTCTCGACGATCATCTGGCTCGAAGGGATCAATGACTTGTCGTCGGGCGCCACCGCCGACACGGTGATCGCCGGGATCAGGGAAGGCGTCCGCCGCATCCGCGCGCACGGCGGCATTCGCGTCCTCATGGGAACCATCACATCGGCGCTCGGCTCGACTGCCGCCGCAGGCACCCCCGACGTCGACGCCCGCCGGCAGGCGGTCAATGCCTTCATCCGATCGAGCGATCTGTTCGACGGTGTAATCGACTTCGATGCCGCAACCCGCGACCCACGCACGGGAGGGCTCCGCGCCGAGTTTCAGCCGAACAGCAGCATCGGCGGTCCGGGAGACGGGCTGCATCCCAATCGCGCGGGGTACCTGGCGATGGCAAATGCGGTGAATTTGGATCTCGTGACAGCACGGCGCCGGCAGTAAGCAGGACAGCCGCATCCTTCCGCCT
>Ga0075421_100012673_pt1 | contig 10483 bp, 4 predicted proteins | sample SoiMetdeltSBSDD5_FD_75292 | JGI IMG/M metagenome (GOLD analysis project Ga0075421, IMG submission 75292) | Bulk soil microbial communities from a Populus tree surrounding site in Tennessee, USA - Soil MetaG P. deltoides SBSDD5 | ecosystem: Environmental > Terrestrial > Soil > Tree plantation... | reverse complement strand
CTCCTGGAAAGCGGGTTTGAATTGAGGGGAAAAATTCCTGCAAGGCTTTTTCCCAGAGACGATTGTCTGCCTGGACAGGCTCGAGGTAAAGCTCTGGCTGATAGTTTTGCGCCTTTCCCTGGTGAATTACCACATCAGCCTTCGAGCCACAGACACGTGACTCGTGAGTGTCGCCTCCGCCTTGGGGAGCTTCGTAGTTCCAACTCACAGAGATCCTGACATGCACTCCTTTCAAAGCGTATGACATTTCTCCGTTGCAGAAACACCGCACAACTCCGTCTTGAACAGCATTCTGAAGATAGGCGGGGAATTCGCTGAGGCCTGTCACTCTCTCGAATTCAGGCTGTGTGACAGGCGTCGCCCAGCGCCGGGCACGAAGCAGTTGAATCTGGGAGGCGTAGTCAATCGGCTCTTCTGGGAAGCAAATCCACATCACCAGATCCACCAGGTGTGTCGTAACATCGACGATCCCCTCGCCCTGCTGTGACACGTCGAAGTACCAGGGAGGACGCTGCAGCGGCCTACCAGCGACGCTCTTGCTCAGATGGTGAACACTTTCCTTCGTGATTGCAGGCTGGTCTGCTGACCCCTTGCTCAATTCGCCGAAGAGCTCCCGGTTGTTCATCAGTTCTCTTTGGAGAATAGACGTAATTTCAAAGCGCTCAGTCATGATGTCGTAGAGCAACACGTCATGGTTTGCCGCGGACTCGAAGGCGGCTCGGAGGAGCTGCCAGCCCTCGGTATCGATGCACATCGGCTTGTCAGCCAGAACATGAAACCCCGCATCCACAGCCGCTTTCAGATACTGGGTCTTCAGCCGATTGTTCCCGGCGGCAACCAACACGTTGCCTGCGTGATCGCGCAACAAGGCTTCCAGGTAGTCGGGGGATGCATACACAATGGTTTCCCATTGGGTGGGATCAGTCTTTCGACAATTGAAGGCTTCAATACGACTTAGGTAGTCTCTGAGTTCTGGACCTTCCGGCGCATACACGTGCACCTGAGGAGACACCCCCTCAAGCATTCTCTTCTGCACTAAAGCCGCGTGAAAATGTCCTGGATTCAGCATTACCAGTCGAACTTCAGAGCTCGCTGCTTTGCCGGTCATGCAGAATCCTTAATCCTTGCAGCCCTAACCCGTCCGCCACTCATCCAATCTGCGGATACATCTCCCGATCAAAGGAAACATAGCAGCTCTGATGAGCGATGCTCAAGCGTACAGCTTCGCTCACCGAAGTTCCGATGAGAGCCTGGCTGGGCAAAGCGCGCTTCGGCTCCAAAGAGCGAATCAACCGCCTCCTCTTCTGGAGCGCGGCCTCCTCTGATAGAGTGCTAGTCTCGCGATAGAGCCAGGCGATGTCCCGAATACCCTGGACGATGCTTTGGTACCCATAGCCAGCCACGTCGAGATCGGTGTGGGTGTCCCAACTGTCGAAGGTTTTGAAGAAATTAGGATTGTAATCCTCGTAGCCATTCTTCTGAGTTACGAAGTGGCAGTTACGCGCTTTGTGATCAGCCCAATATTCTCCTTCCGTGCCGAGCAATTGCATTCCCTGATTCGTCAGGGCGCTGTTGTGTTCGGAACAGACCCAGGCGGTTTGTACCCAGAACACGGAACCATCTTCCCACTCAATGGTCGCCTGCACGGCATCGAAGGCATCCTTACCGTGCTTAGGTAGCAGCTTTTTCTGACCGAAAGCCACCATCCGCCTGGGCTTCAGCCCAGTGATGAAGTAGTAGGCGTCAACGTAGTGGACTCCAATGTATTCGAAGGGGGAGCTTTGGTCGCACCAGCGCGCGAAAAATTTCAAGGGGATTTCCCGCCGTTCTTCAATCCAGGCATGGCCGTGGAGCATCTGCCCGAGTTCTCCCTGGCCGAACTTATATTTGGCTCCGCGAATGGCTGGGTCGTGTCGCTTGTGGTAGTCGGTTAGGACGTACACGCCCCTGCCTTCGGCGGCTCTCTGGATCTGATGGACTTCCCTGACCTTCAGGCAGAGCGGTTTCTCCACAATGACATGGTGTCCGGCCTCTATGGCTGCCAGGATAACCGGAGTATGCAGATGATCGGGAGTTGCCACGATAACGACAGCGGGTCTCGGAAGTTTCTGTATTGTGTCCTCAAACAAGCGTGGGTGAGAGGCTTCTAGATCGGTTTCCGCCGCGTTTGGAATTCCGGCAAAACGGTTTGGAAAGAGACCTTGAAGGCGCCGGATAGTGGCCGCGCGGCGCGACACGAGTGTGATGTCGCCGATTGCACCATCCCGATGTTGCTGGAAGAGGGTCGGGAGGATGACTTCTTCCGTGATCATGCCGCCACCGACAACCAGAGCAGACAGTTTCACACTCGCATTCGTTTCATTGAGTGCCATCACCGAGTCTCGCAAAAATTCCATGGCTGGAAAGAAGTTGTACCATTCAAAAGACAGCACACTGTCCAGAAGCATCCGACGCGGAGCATATGCGAATTTAACATCAAATTCACCTGAGTCTTGCGATAATCCTCGGACATTTCCCGTGAAACTCGGGAGAGAGGATCATAGCCCATGTTCCAAGGTTTCCGGATCAGATTGTTCAGCCTGTCGTCATTCTGGTTTTTGTGTGCGTTTGCTTCAACCCTTATACCTCAGGACAAGTGGCGGGCCGTTCACTTACCATCTGGCAAGATCCTGGTGGAACCGCCGGCGGGGCGCTTCATTTCGGATCTGAACGCTTTTCCCATCAACTCTGCAGTCAGCCCGGACGGCCGCTATCTGGCCTTTCTAAACAATGGTTATGGACACTCGACATCGGGTTTCCGCAAATCCATCGCAATTTATGATCGGGTAACCGGTCAGGTGTCCGACTTCACGGAACCCGGTACCGGCTTAAACTTCGATGGTCCAGAGGACATTTGCACACCCTTCTATGGGTTGGCATTCAGCTCGAGCGGAAAGCGCCTCTACCTCTCCATCGCCTCCACCAAGAACGATCCAAAGCTGGGCGACCGCACCCAGAACGGAATTCGCATTTACTCCCTGCGCGAACCGGGAGTCCATCCAGAGGGGTTTATCCAAATCCTCCCTTCCGATGTTCCCCTGCCAAAGGGAATCAAGCAGAATAATCCGTCTCCTACACCATCAGGGATTTCCGTGCGCCCTGACCCGGAGAACCTCGGTGAAGACCTCATCTATGCGGCCCTAACCTTGAGCGACGCGGCGGTCGAGTTAAGCAGTGCCCATCGTCGGGTCAAGCGGGTTTTTGACCTCCACACCAACCCCAGCCATCCGTCCGTGCCGGCCGAATATCCCTACGCAACCGCCCTGTCTGCGGACAGCAAGACGCTGTACGTCAGCCTCTACAATGGATCCGCCATCTCCATCATTGATTTACTGACAGGCAGGGCTCGTCATCTGCCCGTGGGAGAGCAGCAGACCGGACCATCCTCCCCAAGCAGCCACCCGAGCCACTTGGCGCTGCATCCCTCCGGCCATGCCGTTTTTGTCGCAGTGGAGAATTCGGACCTCATCAGCGTGATTGATAGCGACCCAGCATCTCCAAGCTATCACAAAGTGATTGGAAACCTCGACGTCCGCACCGAGGAGATGAAGGAGCGTAAGCTTTGGGGGGCAGGCCCTAACCATTTAACCTTTGCGCCAGATGGCAAAAGACTGTTTGTGAGTATGGGACTGCTGAATGCAGTTGCGGTGCTGGAGTTGGAGGGAAACAACTTCAAGAGCTCGCCAGCAACCGTGAAGGGATATCTTCCTACGCTGTGGTATCCGCACACCACAGAGATCAGCAAAGACGGTCGGTTCCTATACTTGACGAGTGGCAAAGGAACGGGTACCGGACCGAACAAACCTAACCGACCGTTTCCGCCAGGACAGCATCCAGGTGCCTATGGCCCCGTGCTCTTGAAAGGTTCATTGCACGAGATTTCGCTCAGCGATGCTCTGGGCAATCTCCCGAAGTACACCCAAGCGGTGAAACAGAACAACCAACTCGATCCCGAATCACTGGGTGCGGCGCGCCGGGCGCTGGATTTCAATCCCATCCAGCATGTGATCTATGTGATCAAGGAAAACCGCACCTACGACCAGGTCTTCGGCGATCTCGAAGGAACCCGAGCCGACAAAACTTGCCTTTATTTCGGCGAAAAGTTCACGCCCAATCAGCACAAATTAGCCCGAGAGTTCGGCATTCTCGACAACTTCTTCGACAGCGCCGAGGTGAGCTTCAATGGCCACACCTGGAGCACCGCTGGCATCAACAGCGGTTGGAACGAGCAGCAATGGCAAATCTACTACTCGACCAAGAACTTCACCTATGATTCTGAGGGCAGAAACAACGAAATCCTTCCGGTTGAGCACAACCAGTCTGATGTAGACACGCCCCAAGGTGGCTACATCTGGGACCGCGTGGCTGCTTCTGGAAAAACCATCGGCATGTACGGTGAGTATTGTGACAACCCGGAACAACCACTGAGGGTCCTGCGAAAGGGGGATGCCTTTCCAGATTTTCTGGTTCATCCCAAGATCGGCGCCACTAGCCCCTTTCCCTGGGAGGTTCCTCTTTTTGCTGACCTGCAGCCAGATGGCACCGTCAAAGGCGGAACGATCCCGACCAAAACCATCTTCCGAGGCTCCTTTCAACCCCTTTTCGCCGGATACAACTTGCTGCACCCCGATCTCCTGCGCTTCGCTGTGTGGAAACGCGACTTTGCCCGAATTGCACGAATTCACAAGGAAACGGGTCAAGATACGCTGCCGGCGCTCAGCATCGTCCGGCTTGGAAACGATCATACGCGGGGTGTGGCCCCCGGCGGGCCTACACCCGACGCAAGCGTGGCGGACAATGATCTTGCCCTTGGCATGCTCGCGGAAACCATTTCCAGCCATCCTTACTACTGGGGCAATACCGCCCTCATTGTTCTGGAGGACGACGCCCAGGCGGGTTGCGATCACGTCGATTCCCACCGCAGTATTGGATTCTTCATTTCGAAGTACAGCAAAGGGAGCCGACACAAACCTCATGTGGATTCCCGCTTCCTAACCACGGTCAGTGCACTCAGCACGATTGAGGCCCTGTTAGGACTCCCGCCCAACAATCTGATGACAGCCACAGCTCCTCTGCTGTTTACTGAGCTGGAGAAAGATCCCGCCAAGTGGCATGCGCCTTACGAGGCAGACTTCTCGAACCTAAACAACGGTCAGATCTTTGAGGAGGCGACTGGCAAGATTCGCGAAAATCCGGCACTGAAGGAAGTGGCCGAGTTAACCGGGACGCTGGAAATGGAAGACGCCGACGAAGCCGATGCCAATACGCTCAACTACGTTCTCGAAAGATGGGTCATAGCGCAAGGGAGACTGAGTTGCTGCAAGTAACCAGTCGGCGTCGTGTTGATGACTCAATTGCGCGCGGACGACCAGGAAGGATCTCATAGCCCATGAGGATTGAAACCATCGCAGTGCATGCGGGACGACACGCTGATCCTGGGTCCGGCGCGGTTGCGTCATCCATTCAACTCTCGACGACGTTCGAGAGGAGTCCGGACGGGTCATTTCCAGGAGGGCATATCTACGCCCGAACCAGTAATCCTAACCGACAGGAGCTGGAAACCTGCCTGGCACAACTGGAAGGCGGCGCTGCTGCCGCGGCATTTTCTTCAGGCTCGGGAGCCACTATGGCTCTCTTCCAAGCGCTGCAGCCTGGCGATCACGTCATCGCGCCGGTGGACGCATACTATGGGACCGCGGTACTGCTCCGCGAGATCTTAGCGCGCTGGGGATTGCAGGTTTCGTTTCTCGACATGACGGACCTGGAGAATGTCGTGGCTGCCCTGACCGAGCGTACGAAGATGATCTGGGTCGAGACTCCGTCAAACCCCCTGCTAAGGGTTGTGGACATCGAGGGCGTAGTCAAACTCGCGGCACAGGGCGGGGCTCGTGTCGTGTGTGACAGCACTTGGGCCACGCCGGTCCTTCAGAGACCTTTGGACCTCGGCGCTGATTTCGCCATGCACTCCACGACCAAGTATCTGGGAGGGCACAGCGACGTTCTGAGTGGAGCCCTGGTGGCCCGTGTTGACGATGAGTTTTTCCAGAGAGTGCGGAAGATCCAAACGACTGGCGGGGCGATTCCCTCTCCGTTCGATTGCTGGCTCGTGCGGCGAGGCGTGAGCACGTTGCCCTGGCGTGTCCGTGCTCAGTCGGAACAAGCGTTCGCTATCGCTCGCTTTCTGAGTCTACATCCGGCAGTGGAACGCGTCCACTATCCAGGCCTTGCTGAACATCCTGGACACGCTGTGGCCGCGCGCCAAATGAAAGCTTTCGGCGGAATGCTCTCGGTTCAGGTCAAAGGTGGCGAGGCCGAGGCCATGACCGTCGCCGCGCGTGTGAAGGTCTTCACGCGCGCCACAAGCCTCGGAGGAGTGGAAAGTCTTATCGAGCACCGGGCTTCTGTAGAAGGTCCACAAAGTCTCACCCCCCGAAACCTGCTTCGCGTCTCTGTCGGTTTGGAAAACGTGGACGATCTCATCGAGGATTTGAACCAGGCGTTTCTCGTTTGATCTTACTTCTTCCCAAGCAATTCCTTCACTAGCGCCTCCGCGTCGTAAACGCTCCGCAGCGCCTCCATGATCCCAGCAGAGTGGACCGCCACAGCTCGGGCTTGCTCGTCGGTGTAAATGAAGTCAAGCACCAGGGAGTAGATGTTGCCGTCGAAGATAATGCCGACCACCTCGGCGTTGCGGTTGATCACCGGGCTGCCGGAGTTGCCACCGATGATGTCGGCGGTGCTGACGAAGTTGAACGGCGTATCCAGCTTCATCCGATCCTTGCGGTCGATCCAGCGCCTGGGCAGCTCGAAGGGCACTTTGTTGCCGTGGGCCTGGGCGTGTTCATACGTGCCACCAAGAGTGGTTGCCCATTGGATCTTCTGGCCGCGCTCCGTATATTCCTTCACCTGGCCGAAGGCCAGGCGCAGGGTGAACGTGGCGTCGGGATAGATGTCTTTGCCGTAAACCGCGAAGCGAGCCTGTGCGAGCTTGCTGTAGGCCTGTCGCTGAGGCTCGTCAACATTCTCCTCATAGGTTTTGCGGACCTCCCGGGCCGGGCCATCCACCAGGCGGGCCAGATCGATCATTGGGTCTTTCGACTCCTCGAGGGCCTTCTCGCCGCCCTCAGCCAGTTTCTTGCAAACGTCGGCATCGGCGAGCTTGCTACTCAAAACCAGCTCGCTAGCCCTTTCCTGGGGCGACTTACCGGCCAGAACTCTCTTGACCAGGTCGTTGTCTGCTCCGACCATCTCGATCCACATGCCGAGGGAGTCCCCGAGTTTGACAATTTCCAAGTCCGGGTAGATTTCCGCCTTGGAGAACAGTTGCTGCTTGAGTGATTCCAGGCCAGCCTCGCTGTACTCGCGGAGGCGCTCCGCGTTGGGCTTGCGTGATTCCTCGACCAGGCGGAGCAGCGTCCGGGCCTTCTGGAACAGCTCGCTGTTAAAGGCGCCACCCCCACGACGCTCAAGCAAAAAGTGGTCATGGTAGATATCCTTGTAGGCTCTCAGGGATGCAGCGACCTGCTCCCAGGCATCGCCGTAGGACTGCTTCAGCTTGGCATCCGCCGCCACCTTGTCCCGCAGGGCTTTCTCGTCGGCTTGCTTCTTGGTCATGATGCTCGGGTCTTGCAGGCCGGCCAGCATTCCAAGCCGAGCCTTGCGGCTGTTCTGATAGCCGAACAGCTCGTCCTCAGCCCGGCGGGCGTCCTCGCTCGAGTGGTCGCTGAAGTTCTTCAACAACACCTCGCGACGACGGATAAGGTTGAGACTGAGTGGTAACTCCAGGTCGCGGAGGAACTCGAGATGGGCCATGGTGTCGAGACGGTCGGTGCGGCCGGGATGCCCCGACACGAAGATCAGCTCCCCATCCTTACAGCCTTCCTTGCTCCAGCTTAAATAGTGCTCGATTTTGGCCGGCTTCCCATCCTCGTATACGCGAAAGAAACAGACGTCGAGATCGAAGCGCGGATATTCGAAGTTATCCGGGTCTCCGCCAAAGAAGGCGATGTCTTTCTCCGGGGCAAAGACTAGGCGGACGTCAGTGTATTTCTTATAGCGGTAGAGGTGATAAGCGCCGCCGTTATAGAGTGTGACCACGTCGCTGCGGAGCTTGGTTCTGTCGAGCGACTCTTTCTCAATCGTGTTGATGACCGCGCGACGCGCTTTCTGGGCCTCGGCCGGACTGATGCCCGGCTTAACGGCAGCGTTCACTCGCTCGGTCACATCCTCGATGCTGACGAGGATGTTCAGCTCCTCATCGATGCACTTGAGTTCTTCGTCGTGCGTCTTGGCCTGAAAGCCCGTCTTCATAAAATCTTTCTTGAGCTGGTTGCCGAGCTTTTGGAGGGAGTCGGCGCCCACATGATGGTTGGTCATGACCAGCCCGTCGGCTGAGACAAATGAGCCGGATCCGCCGCTGTTGAAGCGGACACTGGCTCGCTGCACGTGCTCCATCCAGTCCTTAGAGGGGCTGAAGCTGTACTTCTCCTGCAGTGGGCTCGTCGGAGGATCGGTGAACAACCACATACCCTCGTCAGCCGAGAGCGCAACCGAAAGTAGAGTGCCGGCCAAAAGGCTAATCGTCAGGTATAGGAAAACCTTCTTCATGGATATCGTCTCCTTAGTGCAAGTTTCAAGCAATGCACAGTGATTAGGCCTGCTCTGCGGGCATTTCTTCAGTGCTGGCCGCGCCTACCTTGCCCCTTAGCAGGCCGACAGCGGGTGATCCATGCAAGTCGAGTAGGACAAAGCAGGGTCGACCGAACCAGACGCCAGTATTGCACTCAGGGCGAAAACACTAGAATGAGAGCGCTTGTTCGGGACGCAAACCCAACCGACAGCACCAGCAGCTAGGTCACAGCATTGAGCGTCGGTGAGCTATCCAGCTGGATCAAGAGTCCGGTCCTTCCTCAGATCGGGTTTCTGTTCAGTCTACCCTCAATTCAGACCATAAGTGATCTTAGCGTGCAGGCGCTCCACCTGACAATAACATCTCGAATGAGTCCTTGTAGTCAGGGAGCTCTCAACTGCTAAGAGCACGGGCGATGCCAGCAGTCATCCTGGCCCAGGACGGGCGTGACAACGCGGATGGTGGGTGTATCTGCTTTCAGGGGAACAAGAATGCATGAGCTTCAAATGCAGTGAGGGATGCCTTCTCGCTGATCGCCGCCGCGTTTGTAGTTTAAAGATCGCTATGGCATCATTGAGCACCGCTACAATGAAGCGGCCGATCCAGATCGAACTTGGAGCCAATGTCAAGGTCGAAGAAAACTAACCTGCGGCGCCAACGGAGCGTCGATCAGTCGAGATTGAAGATCAGTCGTGGCCACCCGTTGCCTTTAGGAGCCGACTTGAAGCGCGACGGCGTGAACCTCGCAGTCTTTTCTCGACACGCCACGGCAGTTACACTCGTGATTTTTCCAGAGCCCGATTCGGAAGAGACTGTTGAATTCCCTCTCGACCCTCGTTACAACCGGACCGGTGATGTCTGGCACGCTTTTGTGAATGGGCTAGACCCGTGGGGGCGCTACGGTTTTCGAGCAGATCGTTCACCTAACCCCCAGCATCACATTCATCGATACGATTCCGGTCAAGTCCTGGTCGACCCGTTTGCCAAAGCGCTGTCCGGTGGGGACACGTGGGGGCAGAGTTTGCATTTGGAGACGACCTCGATGGCCTCGGGTAAAGCGAGGGGCCGACGTTCGCTGATAACTGAAGACTCCTTCGACTGGGGGGACGATCAGCCACTGAACACACATTTGGCCGATTCGATCATCTATGAGATCCATGTCCGTGGATTCACCCGCCACTCGTCTTCAGGCGTGGTCCACCCAGCGACGTTCGCCGGGATTGTGGAGAAGATTCCGTATCTCAAGAAGTTAGGAATCACGGCAGTCGAACTGATGCCGATTACCGAATTCGAAGAGAACGATAATCCAAGAGTGAATCCGCTCACCGGTGAACCGTTGAAGAACTTCTGGGGATACGACCCCATCAACTTCTTCGCTATCAAGACGGCTTACGCTTCCCGGACCAATGGGAGTTCCCCGCTCGCGGAGTTCCGAAGGATGGTGAAGGCTTTGCACGAAGCTGGGATCGAAGTCATTCTCGATATGGTGTTCAACCATACCGACGAAGGTGACGAACGCGGTCCAACGCTTTGCTTTCGTGGTCTGGACAACTCAATCTACTATCTCGTCGATCCCCAAACCGGCACATACTCCAACTATTCGGGTTGTGGCAACACCTTGAACTGCAACCACCCGGTAGTCCGGTCACTAATTATCGAAAGTTTGCGCTACTGGGTTACGGAAATGCACGTCGACGGCTTCCGTTTCGATCTGGCTTCGATCCTGGGACGCGGGACCGATGGATCCGTCCTTCCGAATCCGCCGTTACTCGAAACGATTGCAGCCGAGCCGGTGCTGGCCAATACCAAGCTGAT
>Ga0075421_100012671_pt1 | contig 10484 bp, 8 predicted proteins | sample SoiMetdeltSBSDD5_FD_75292 | JGI IMG/M metagenome (GOLD analysis project Ga0075421, IMG submission 75292) | Bulk soil microbial communities from a Populus tree surrounding site in Tennessee, USA - Soil MetaG P. deltoides SBSDD5 | ecosystem: Environmental > Terrestrial > Soil > Tree plantation... | reverse complement strand
TTACCGGAAGTCTCACCCAACGCGGGTGATTTTCGAAGCTCGGAAGACCAACAGCGTGCCAATTGAATTAGGCCGTCCAACCGAAGAACTCGAGCATGCTGCTCTTCGGTCTTCCAAAAGCTCACGTATAGGACGCAAGGGATGCTCGAAAAGATGCCGCTCATTTAGAAACTCACACTGAATTACCTCTTCGACAGCTGTTTGGTGAATCCTGAATCTTTTCGGGGCCTCAAGTGTCACCAGAGCCAGCAACTGGCCACCTATTAGACAAATCCAGTCGTGCCTTCGGGTTGGTCGGTGACTGAGATTCTGTGCATCCAGTCTGCCGGCCACGCGTTGCGTTTGCCCAGCAGACTGATACAAGATGGAGGTAACAAGGAAGCGTTTAGCTCCTCATGATTTCTTCTCTTTGAAACGGGAAACCCCCGATCGTAAGGGAGCGATTTGGAAGACTGCGCGAACTGTGATTGAATGGATTTGCGGACAGTGCCGTGGAGAAAGTGAGCTCCCGAAACAGAGGGCACGGGCGAGCGAAACGCATCTGAACCTGTTTGTGGAGGAATTGGCCTTAGGCTGTGAAAGAAACGCTGGCAATGGCGAGTCCACTCGAAAACTGGATGTCCCTTGGAAACGGTCAGCAGCACACGATGCTATTCGACGGTGACTGTGGCATTTGCACCTATTTTGCAGACCTCGTGAAGCGGATCGACAGGCAAAGTCTTTTCCAAGTCTTTCCTTATCAATCCTTTTCCGAAGAAACGTTGCGTCCTTGGGGAATTAGTCATGCCGACTGCAGGCAGAGGCTTCAGGTCATTTCCCGGCGGGGCAGGGTATACCGTGGCGCCTTTGCAGTGAACTACTTCTATTACCACTACTTTCCCTGGTCCTTGTTGGTGATTTTGACCTACGCCTTCCCCGTCTTGCTTCTCTTGGAGCTCGTCGGTTATGGGCTGGTCGCCCGCAATCGTACTCTGTTGTCCCGCTGGTTTGGAATGAAAGCCTGCGGTGTCCAACCATCCTCAGCAGTAAGGCGAGAAGACGGTCCTCGGAACAGGTGAATATCTCCGGTCCCCATTAGATTCTAGATTCTATTGCTCCACGAGCAGGGCGGCGCGAGCTGCACGAACGATTTCGGAGGCGCTCTGTGCGGAGTGAGCCAGAGCGGTGAGGTGACCCATCTTGCGACCTGGATTGGGAATTGGCTTCCCGTAAAGATGAAGTTTCACTTCGGGGTACGCACAGGCAGCAGACCAGTTGGGTTCGCCGTTCTGCCAAAGATCGCCCAGCAGGTTAGCCATCGCTGCCGGACGCAACAGTTGCGTGGATCCTAGAGGGAGGCCACAAACCGCTCGCAGTTGCTGTTCGAACTGACTAGTGACACAGGCGTCGAAGGTAAAGTGGCCAGAGTTGTGCGGGCGGGGGGCTAATTCGTTGATCAAGAGGTCGCCGCCCTGAGTCAGAAAGAACTCAACACAAAGTAGCCCAACCACGTTCAGCTTTTCCAGCACCGTTCGGGTGATTTTGATGGCTTGGTCGTAAACCTTGGAAGAGACGTCCGCGGGAGCTATTGAAATATCCAGGATATGATTGCAATGGCGGTTCTCAATCACGCCCCAGTGGGCGAAGACGCCGTTCAAGTCTCGGGCGGCTACGACGGAGACCTCGCTCTGAAAGTCCACAAAAGCTTCCAGCACCATTTCCTGAAGGGGTACTGACCCGAAGGCGGATTCGGCCTGTTCTACAGAACTGATCTTCACTTGACCTTTACCGTCATATCCAAAACCGGCTGTTTTCAGGACAGCTGGATAGCCAAGCTCTTTCACGGCCGCACGGAGATCCTCCAGACAATGAATCGGGCGGAACGGAGTCACGGGAAGACCGTTCTTGGCGAGAAAGGTCTTTTCTCGAAGCCGGTGCTGGGTGGTATGCAGGATCAGACCATCCGGGCGCACGGGGGCGTACTCGGAAGCCGCCTCAGCCGTCGCAGCCGGAACGTTTTCAAACTCGAACGTGACGACACTGACGCCTTTGGCGAATTGTCGCACGGCTTCGAGATCATGGTAGGAGGCATTGATTTCGACGTCGGCCACCTGACCCGTGGGCGTGTCGTTTCCAGGAGAGAACGTGTGAACCCGGTAGCCCATGCGGCGGGCCGCAATCGCAAACATGCGACCAAGCTGGCCACTGCCCAGGACGCCAATAGTTGAACCCGGGAGGATGGGTTGGGAAGTGCGATTCAAGGGCCCGCCTGCCTTTCGGTCACGGCAGTTCCTCGTGCAGGGTTCGATCGGTTTGTTCCGTCCGATACTGCCTGAGTTTCTCTCGCAATTCCGGACGCGAGATCGAGAGGATGGCCACTGCGAGGAGGGCCGCGTTGGTCGCCCCTGGCTTGCCGATGGCCAGGGTGCCCACCGGGATGCCAGCCGGCATTTGTACGATCGACAACAGCGAATCCATGCCCTTTAGCGCGTGACTTTCGACCGGAACGCCGAGTACGGGAAGCAGGGTTTGCGCGGCGGCCATTCCCGGCAAGTGGGCGGCGCCTCCGGCGCCGGCAATGATCACTTCGATTCCTCGAGCTTCGGCTTTCGATGCATATTCCGCCAGCCAGGCCGGCGTCCGATGCGCCGAAACAATCCGGCATTCATGTGCTACCTCAAACTGCGTGAGGAGGTCGCGAGCATGGCGCAGCGTCTCCCAATCCGTCTTGCTTCCCATGATAATGCCGACAAGCGGTTTGACACCATCGTTCATGACGTTGGAAGACTGGCTCGCCAGATGAAGGTTGCTTCGAAAACGAAGACGTATCTTAAGCTCGCGGTTGGCATGGGTCAAGACGAAATGCCTGGAGTCCGAATGCTTCCCTGTCAGCAGAGCGGCACCGGGACTTTTCCGGTGGAATCAGCTCTCGCCCGCTAAGGATCGTGTTGGCACACCTTAGGCTTCGGAATGTAGACCTCCTGGATGCCGTTGCCCGGAGTCGAACGTTTCACTATAATGGCGGCGATATTGCTTGCAGAAGTGCTGTGTGCGCCCTCACCGATGAACCCGAGTTCTGCGTTCCTGCCTGCTTGATCTAACGGGTTGGGAAGAGAGTTTATGGGACAAACACTCGCTGAAAAAATCTTCTCCAGCCACTGTGGCAAGACGGTGCAGGCTGGGGATTTCATCTTGGCCAATCTTGACTTGGTGATGGCGCATGACACCACCTGCGCGTGGGCGCTGGAGCCGTTTTATCAGATTGCGACCCGGGTCTTCGATCCCAGAAAAATCTTCATCCCTTTTGACCATGCCTTCCCCAGTCCGAGCGTCGCCATGTCCAAATTGCAGGCCGAGATCCGGAAGTTCGCGGAGGAGCAGGGCATTCCCATCACTGTGGACGGGGTTTGCCATCAGGTGATGTCGGAGCGCTTGATTAATCCTGGGAATCTGATTCTGGGAGCCGATTCACATAGTCCAACAGGCGGGGGAGTCGGAGCGCTGACGATTGGCGTGGGGTCCACAGATGCAGCCATCGCCATGGCCACGGGCAAGGCGTGGTTTCGAGTCCCTCAGACGATTCGTGTCAATATCACCGGCAAACTGCCGCACGGGTGCTATTCAAAGGATGTTGTCCTCACTGTCGCCAAAGAGATGGGACCCGACGGGGCCAACTATCGCGTCATCGAATACGGCGGCGAGACGGTCGAGCGTTTCAACGTGCCGGCGCGTCTCACGTTGACGAACATGAGCGCCGAGATGGGTGCGAAAGCCGCTATCGTCGCTCCAGACCAGTGGACGCGAGATTACCTGAAAGAAAATGATCGTCTGATCGAGTTCGAAGAATTGCGCAGTGATGACGACGCACATTTCGAGAAGGTGCTGCATTTCGAGGTTTCAAAACTGAAGCCGATGATTGCCTGCCCGCCGGACATCGACAACGACGTGCCAGTGGAAGATGTGCAGGCTGAGAGAGTGAGAGTGGATCAGGTGTTCATCGGGTCCTGCACCAATTGCAGAATTGAAGATCTGGAAGTCGTTTACCAGATGTGGAAAGGAAAACGGCTCCAAGAAGGCCTACGCACCATCGTAACGCCAGCCTCCCGTAAAGTTTATCTGCAGGCCCTACAGCGCGGCTATATCGAAGAGTTTGTCAGGCTGGGGGCGGTCGTCTCCAGCCCCGGCTGCGGACCCTGTCTGGGCCGAGCCGGTGGCGTGCTTTATGACGGCGAGGTGTGCGTGTCAACCAGCAATCGCAATTTCGAGGGACGCATGGGCAGTCCAAAAGCCAAGATTTATCTCGCCAGCCCGGCGACCGCCGCAGCTTCCGCATTGACCGGCTACATCACGGACCCCAGGGGCTTCCTCCACTGAGGAACTAGGGAACTACGAAGCCTGCAGATCGGCTTGGCCCTTTTGGTGGTCTTCCTGGATGCTTACAGCAGATCTATGAACTGGAAATTCGGCGACAACATCAACACCGACCTTATCACCCCTGGGCGGTATAACATCACAACCGATCCGAAGGAGCTGGCCAAGGCTTGTTTCATCGAATATCGGCCAGAGTTTCACCAGAAGGTGAAGCCCGGCGATTTCGTGGTAGCTGGCGAAAACTTTGGCTGCGGAAGCTCACGCGAAACCGCGCCCGTCTCGCTGAAATATTCCCAGATCCGAGCGGTCATTGCCAAATCTTACGCTCGTATCTTCTTTCGTAATGCGATCAACCTGGGTCTGCTGTGTGTCATTGCCGATACCGATTGCATCGATGAGCATGACGAGTTGGAATTTGATGTGGCATCTCAGACCCTCCTCAACAAGACGAAAGGCCAGGAGATTAGTGTCCAAATCCCGAGCATGATGCTGCGTCTGTACCAGGAAGGAGGGATTATCCCCTACTTGAAAAAGCATGGTCTGGGCGCCCTGGCAGATCTAGAGAAGTTCTGAGTTCTGCGTTCGGAGTTCTGAGTTCGGTGCACAGTCCAGAGTCCGGAGTCGGGAGTCCAGTCATGGTCGCAATCAGACGTTTGAGGATATACAAGCTTGGCAGCGGGCTCGAGAACTCGTTCGTGAACTGTACCGAGTCAGTTCGAAAGGGGATTCAGTCGGGATTTTGGGCTGCGAGATCAAATTTGTGTCCTGCCGGAGTCTCCGTGATGAGTAATGTTGCGGAAGGATTCGCGAGGAAGGGGGATCGGGATTTTGCTCGCTTTCTCGCCGTGGCAAGAGGGTCCGCCGTAGAAGTTCAGGCTCTGCTTTATGTCGCGATGGACGCCGTTGGATTGACAAGGCCCAGTTTGACAAATTGTATCACTCCGCGGATGAGGTCATCGCAATGATCAGTGGTTTATCGTCCTACTTGCGACGGCCGGCTAACAGCTCTATGCCTAATGCTTGATCCTCCGGACTTCGAACCCCGGACTCCGGACACAATCAGAAGTTATCTTATGCGCAAACCGAACGCCCTTGTTTTCACCATCAGCGATTCGGCCTCACGAGGCGAGCGCCAGGACTTATCTGGCCCGGCAGCTCGGGAAGAACTCCAGAAGGCTGGCTGCGAGGTACGAGACGTCCAGATTGTGCCGGACGAGTTCGAGATCATACAGCGGAAACTAATTGAGCAATCCCAGGCGCCAGACATTGATCTGATCGTCACCACCGGCGGTACCGGTCTGGCTCCCCGCGATGTCACGCCAGAGGCTACGGCAGCCGTGATCGAAAAAGCGGTTCCGGGCTTGGCTGAGCTGATGCGGCGGGAAGGAATGAAAGCCAGTCCACGGGCTGCACTGTCCAGAGCCGTCGTGGGCGTCCGCAACAAAACTCTCATCATTAACCTGCCTGGCAGTGTCAAAGGAGTCCGGGAGTCGCTAGCGGCGATTTCCGGGATTCTTGGTCACGCCCTGGAAGTGATATCCGGCAACACGGTCCGCTGCGGCGGGTGAACGGATGTAATGAATCCCCTGGAAGCTCACGCATCCTGGCGCACCATCCGTTCCCACGTCAGATACCGTCCCTGAAGCCTGGAAACGGGCGCTCCAAGGTCATAGACCGTGGCTTCTGGATTCAAAAATCGAACAAGTAATTGTACTTGAGAAAGAACGCGCGGCTGAGGGTACGGCGATCCATGTGTTCGTGTGGGTCGGTGTATTCAATAGTCGAGACCCGTGAGTTATAGACAATGAACAAACCGGTACTCGAAGTCGAAAGCAGGCCCAGGCGCAGGTTGAGGCCAACTTGGTTCGTACGGCTGTTGTATTGAATGAAGGATTGAAAATAGCTCTTGGGCGAGAGCGCCCAGTTGAACCGATAGCCGACGAGATCGGTGTTGAATTCTCCTTCAGGCAGACGAATCCAATTATGTACGTAGCTTCCGGTGAACGTGAACGTGTAGCCAATACGGTAGCCGCCATTCAGATTGAGCGTGCGGATGGTGCCGCCATAAAAGTCGCCAATGGCTGTGTTGCCGGAACCAAATAGGGCGGCACTGGGATCGCTGGAAAAATTGATCACGGCTTCGCTGAACTGATAGGCGCCCGGCGGGATCTGAATACCTGGGAAGATCTCGAAGGGTTCGTCGATGCGTTCAAAATTCCGGTTCCAGGCGAAGCCATACTGGGAACCGTTTTGCCAGATCGAGTCTAGATGGTAATGTTCGAAGGCCGATTCTTTTCCGCTGGGACCACCGGGGTCGGGGATGGTATACCAGCGGTTCCATTGGAAATGAGGAAAAATGCTGCGAAGGTGCTTACCCTCCGGTGTGAAGGTGTAGCGATAGCCGAACGAGGGTTTGCGAAAACCATGACGCCTGACAAAACCAACCTCGGGATTGAAGTTCCTGCCGACTTCCTGATACGCAGCATCGATCCGGTTATGCCGATCGTCGTAACCAAACGTAGTTGCCCCGGCCTGGTTGCTTGAGTTCTTGCCCGGAGTAAACGACTTGGCAAAGTAGTTGAAGATATTCGTGTACTTGCCCAGGCCGAGGTTCAGATCGACTCCGAAGGTGCTATTACTGGGACCGTCAGGCAGTCCGTCGCGAGATGATGTTGACTGGCGGCCCACGGCAATGCCTCCAAACGAGCTGCGGCGCCCGAACTCGCGGCTGATTCTGGCGACGCTGAAGTTGTTGGCTGGAGCGACGTCTGAAACCTTGCGAGTCTGAACATTTAGGAGGCCAAGACTATACGGTCCCGCTTTGCCTGACAGGCGTAACCCGGCATCGATGGGTACTTGCTCTCCGGAGTCGTCGATGCCGATCCGGCGCGAAAAGAAAATCTCGGTTTCCTGGGGCGAGCCGAAGTCGAAGAAGCCCGAATTTTCCAGGAAAAAAGGGCGCTTTTCGGGAAAGAAAAGATCGAAGCGGGTCAGGTTGATTTGCTCATCATCGACTTCCACCTGAGCAAAGTCCGTGTTGAACGTTCCATCCAGGGTCAAACTTGACGTCAGTCCGTACTTTAAATCCAAACCAGCGGTGTGCTGAGGGTCAGTGCGATCCTCCAGCCTGGTGAAATCTTGCTTGACCCCTCCTAGAACATAAGGCAAAAGCTTAAGGTTACGATGAGGTTTGAGATCCAGGTGTTCGAGTTTGCCTGCCATTTCGACCTGAGTAAAGGTGTAAGCCCGGGAGAGCGGAGACCAAAAAGATTGTTCGTTCCTCCGCCTCAAGTTCCGTTTGATATTCAGGCCCCAGATCTGATCGCTGCCCGGCTTGTAACGCAGGGTGCGCAGGGGAATCCTAAGCTCCGCCTCCCAGCCGCGCTGGGTGACCCGAGAGCGAACTTCCCAAACCGCATCCCAGTTGATATTGATGGCGGCTGCGCCACCTCTTTGAGCACCGCCGGTTGTCCCAGCTCCTCCTGCTCTGGCAGGTGTGCCTGCTCCCCCGCGCCCCTGGCCTGCCTTTGAAACCTGGGCGTCGTACTCGATGCCGGTAGGACTGGTACCGAAGACCACCGCATTCTGCTTGTCGTTAAATGTGTCCAGAAGGATTTCAATCGAATCCGTGTTCTCCAAACCGGCGTCCCGACGATTCTGAGTGACCACGATGTGTTCCGGTTGGCTGTCCATGCAGATCACACCCAGGTAGAGATTGTCGTCGTCAAAGGCGATGCGCACTTCCGTCTCTTCACTGGAAGGCGCTCCATTGTTGGGCTCTTGCTGGACGAAGCCCCTAGCCGGTTCCATCTCCAACCAGAGTGCTTCAGTGACGAGCCCGTCAATCTTGGGTGGCGTATTGATGCGGTAGGCTCGGGCCGTGGGACGGGCACGGTCGTCGATGTCGACGCTTCCCTGTGCAAAAGCTTCTTGGGGGATCAGGAGTGAAGCCAGTCCTGAGAGAAGGAAGCGACAAACGAGGACTACACGGGGACCTGCAAATCTAAAACGTGAGGCAGTCGTTCGAGATTTCAGGACCGGTACTTCTTGGGAGTTAACGGGTGTGGAGCTGCGTGTGGGGCGAGTGAGATCGAGAGAGCGCAATTAACGATTTCGAAGCCTTGCTTTTCAAGAATCAATCAGTCGCAAAGTGTTTTCCAGTCCCGATTTCACGGGGGAAAGAACGGTTTTCTCCGACTGGAGCAAACCTACCACCGTACCGATCCGTTGGACTGCCCTGTTAGGGCTGCTTTGGTCCCTCTTCTTGAAGGCTAGACATCTTTCGGCACCACGTAGGGAGCCCGGTAGTCCCGCCCCAGATACGCATTGGCTTCCTGATCGCCAGGAAACGTTTCGGTTTTCGGGTCAAAGGTGAGGGTACGTCCCACTCGGTAAGAAATGTTGGCGAGATGGGCAAGAACAGTGGAGAGGTGGCCTTCCTCGATTTCCGAGTTGAGCGTCTCCGGCTTGCGGCTGCGAACTGCGCCGATAAAGTTGGCAAAGTGATCACCCGCTTTCTTGTTCGTGGGTCCCGCAGCGCGATCCTTTCCTAAGAAGACCCGGTACGTGTCATAGGTTGGGATTTCCATGTAGCCTTTGGAACCGAGGAAGAGAATGCCGACGCGCAAGTCCGTGCCTTCAGCAGGTGTGTCCCAGTGCCGCACTTCGAACGTCAGGAGCTTCTTCTCTTCGGGGTACACGAACGCACAGAGCTGGGTGTTTGGGGTCTCTTGGTCGTCGTCGAACATGAAATGGCCTCCCATCGACTGAACCTTTGCTGGCAACTTGACGCCAAGACCCCAGCGGGCAATGTCGAGCTGATGAACGCCCTGGTTTCCAATGTCGCCGTTGCCGTACATCCACTGCCAGTGCCATTGGTAGTGAAAGCGGTTCCTCGTGAAAGGTCGCAGCGGCGCCGGCCCCGTCCACAGATCGTAATGGACTCCAGCCGGCACTGGTTCTTGTGTGGCTTTGCCAATTGTGTCGCGATGCTTGTAGCAAAGTCCCTTGGCCATGTAAACGTCGCCGATCACACCGTTCCGCAACAGCTGGACGGCTTCCTTAATAGCCTCGCTGCTGCGGATCTGCGTCCCGTGCTGGACGATACGGTTATACTTGCGCGCCGCTTCGACCATTCTGCGGCCTTCGAAGATATTGTGAGAGGCGGGCTTTTCTACGTACACATCCTTGCCTGCCTGGCAAGCCCAGACAGTTCCAAGCGCATGCCAATGGTTAGGCGTTGCGAAGGAGACCGCATCAATGGACTTGTCATCGAGAATCTTGCGCAAGTCGGTAAAGGCTAATGGCCTCCTGCCTGACTCCTGTTCGACTTGAGAAAGGCGCTGGTTCAGCACGCTCTCGTCCACGTCGCACAGGGCGGCTAGTTCCACGTTGTCTTTGCTCAGGTTCAAAAAACCCCTGATATGTTCGCCACCTCGACCCTTTAGGCCGACAACCGCCACGCGAACCCGGCTGTTGGAGCCGTTTGGAGAAAAAGCACGTGCAGAGACCGACCCAGCAGCAACCATGCCCGAAGTCATCAGAAAATAGCGCCTGTTCATTGTCGTCATACTCTTTTCCTTTCCTCTCCCATTGGCGAAATTCACGGCGGAGATCATACCATTGCTTGTCGGGGATTTCCAAGCAGGGTTTGTGTTCGCTGTGAGAGAATTCGCACATCATTTTCCCGATTGTCGAGCACGGGGTTCGCGGGCAGGGCCAGTAACCTGGGTTCGCGAAGTATTTCTTGCTGACGCCCATAGCTCGTGGGAGGCCTCCGGAAACTTCTCCCCTGAGATGGCTAGCCTTCAGAACCTGTTAAATTTCGAGTAACATTCTTACGCAATTTGTCGTATAAGACACACTACTTCAAGGATGAACCTTGATGGTGGACGCAGGCGGTTCACGCCGTCGCCGGAAAGCAAGCATCGATATCTGATCTTAGTCCCGGCTCACAAGCAGCGCATCATTGAGATTGCCAGCGCGAAACCGGTACTCAAGTCGCCGCCAACAATAAGAACCACAGCCGCAGCAGAAACCGGCGGAGCCGCTGAACTGCCCAGAGGCTAAGCCGTAACCACCGTCTGCATAGTGCTGGAGGTCACCATGGCTAAAGATTGGAAACTTATCGCCAA
>Ga0075421_100012669_pt1 | contig 10485 bp, 15 predicted proteins | sample SoiMetdeltSBSDD5_FD_75292 | JGI IMG/M metagenome (GOLD analysis project Ga0075421, IMG submission 75292) | Bulk soil microbial communities from a Populus tree surrounding site in Tennessee, USA - Soil MetaG P. deltoides SBSDD5 | ecosystem: Environmental > Terrestrial > Soil > Tree plantation... | reverse complement strand
CTCGCTCCACGCTCCAGCCAGGTTTCGACCTTCCGATGATGGTCAACCACCAGGCGTGCCGAATGTGCATTCGCCCTTTACGGTCTTTCTCCATCAACCCGTCGGCGCACAGCGGCAGCGCCACGTCGAACCGCCGTGCAGGTTCCAATCCGCCAAATCCCTGCGGCATCACGCCCACCACCGGAAACAACCGCCCGTCGAGACTCACCGTTCGCCCCAGCGCGCCTGGATCGCCCCCGAACTCGCGTTGCCAGAACGCATAGCTCACCACTGTGCCGGCGTCCGGGCATTCCTTGCGGTCATCATCTTTCGTGAAGCTTCGTCCGAGAAAAGGCGCGATTCCCAACAAGTCGAAATAGTTCGCCGTAACAAACAACCCTTCTGCAAACCGCGACTCTCCTCCCCGGCTCAAATTGAATCGCCACGTGCCAAATCCCAGAACACCTGTGAAGGCCTTCTGGCGGTCGCGAATCTGTTCGAACTGTGCGTATGTATAGAGCTGATTGCGACCGTTGGCCCAGCCCGAGCGGGAAAAGCCCTTTGCGTTGTCCACCGCCACCAGTTCCTGAGGAGATCGTACGGGAAGGCTGCGCAGACGGATTGTATCGATCAATTGAAAGATGGCCGAGTTGGCGCCAATGCCCATGCCGAGCGACAATACGGCCACCGCCGTGAATCCGGGCGCCAGCCGCAATTGCCGCCACCCATAGCGGAGGTTCTTCACTACCGTTTCCACTCCCAGTGCAATGTCCATGTCGCGTGTCGTCTCCCGTTGTGTGGTGTAGTTGCCGAAGCGGCGCATGGCCTCGCGCCGCGCATCCGATTGCGTCATGCCTTGGGCGACAAGCTCGTCCGTCCGCTCGGCAATGTGGAATGCCAGTTCGTCGTCCAGTTCGGCGTCCTGCCGGGACGCTTCGAACGCGCTTCGAATTCGTGTCCACCAGGACATCGATTCGCTCCTTTAGCTGTAGCGAAGCACCCGCGCCACACCACGCGTGAGCCTCTGCCAGTTCGCCCGCTCGGCCGCCAACTGCGCGGCGCCCGCCGGCGTGATTGCGTAGAACTTTGCCTTCCTCCCGCTTTCGGTCACCTTCCACGAAGCTTTGAGCCAACCCTCTTGCTCCATGCGGTGCAGCGCCGGATACAGCGAGCCTTCCTCGACGCGCAGCAAATCGGAGGATACGGTCTGAATATGTCCGCACAGCGCGTACCCGTGCATTGCCCCGCGCGCTTCGAGCGCGCGCAGCACGAGCAGCGTGAGCGTGCCTTGCAGAATATCGTTCTTCGCTTTTCCCATGCCTAGCTACTTAGGGGTAGTATCGGCATGGACCGGCCAGCTTGTCAAGCGGGGTACGGTAGCTCTACTCGCCTTCGTATGGAAACCGCCGCACCGCGCGCATGCAATCCGACAGCGCCTGCAGCAGCGTCCCGCCCCAACCCACGGGCGTGAATGGCATCGTCTTCTGGTTGGTCTGTTTGTCGGCCTGGGCGAAGAACTTCATCGCCGGATCGGTAGCCTTCACAAACTCTTTCACGGTAATGACGAACTCGATCTCGCGGCCGCCCTGTTGCTGGACGATGGAGAAATGATGAAGCTGCGCGAACTGCTCATTCGGCTCCGCGTGTGCAAATTGCCATTCGGCCAAAGTAGCCTCCTCAATACGATCGAAAACCGTCTCATCCCTACTTCTTCCGCAGCAGAGTCTCTTTTAATAGCTCAGTCGTCGTCTTCTCGTTTGCGTTGGGACCCGCGAGCGTGACGTTGATGGAGTCCTCGCCGCGAATCGCGGCCGCCTTCCATCCGTCCATGAAGGGGGAGACAAAACCATTCGTCCCCACGTCGGGAAGCTTCTTGTACCCTTTTGCGCTCTTTGGTTCTTCGTGATAGCTCTTGGGAACTATCTGCACCATCATGTCGCCGGCGTCGTCCTGCGCTGGCCACTGGCAACCGGAGCCCATCGCTGCGTTGCTGATCTCGCCGACCGGCTTGCCGATGTACTTGGCGGCCTCGGCCTTGGTGAACAGCTTGCAGACAGGATTGTTCGCGGCGGGCCCTTTGGCGTCGCCCGTCAGGATCCGTGCGGTCTTCTTCGGATCCTGCGCGAAGACCAGGCAGGCGGCTAGACAGCAGGCGAGAAGCAGAGTGGAGCGAACCATGGTCTTTCTATATATACATACTTGGGACCTGATGCGCTTGCGCCGGTAGACTGGGCTTATGGGCAACACAAATAGTGAAATCATCGCTCTCGAAGAACAACTCCGGCTCGCCGAACTCGGCCCCGATCCCAAGTTCTTTGAAGACCACCTGGACGACCAGGCAATCCTCGTCTCGGAAACCGGCGAGCCCTTCGCAGCCAAAGTCAAAGTCGTCGAAGCGCATCAGCCTGGCAAAGGTCCCAAGTTCACACGGGTCGAAATGAGCGGCATGGACATCGTCGATCACGGCGGCGCAGCCGTCGTCACCTGTAAGGGAACCTATGAAGGACCTCAGGGCAGCGTCACGCTCAAGTTCATGCGAGTTTGGGTCAAAAAGAACGGCCGTTGGCGGATTGTCGCCGGTTCGGTTTCGAAATGATCCATTCCACCGCTCCTTCCGCGCGTATCTGAGTGACCCCAAATGTCACTTAAAACCACGCTCGCCCAGTTTGCGCTCACTTTTGCCGCGATTGTTCCCCAAGCAGCTTTCGCGCAACAGTTCGCCCCGCCAGAGGAACTCCCCATCTCCGGCTCCTGCGTCGTCTCGCTCGGTGCGAGCCCTTATAAGAAGGAAGCCTGTACGCTCAGCACCGACGCCACCACGGTCCCCAACGGATTCCTCATGGTCATCGAGCATGTCTCGGCAGCCTGCTCCACCACGCCCGAACGCGGCATCTACACCCTCGCCCTCATTACGAAGACGAGCGCCGAGGGCCCAAACCGCACCATGCACATTCCCGCCGCCGTGCAAGCAGCGACTCGTGAACAGGTGCGCCTCACAGGCGGTCAAATCGTTCGTGCCTACGCCGGATCGAGTACACCGGTCGAACTTCTGGTCAGTACGTTTGAATCCGCCCCCGCTGGCTTCACTGCCTGCGATGTCACCTTCAGCGGGGTACTTAGAAGGATTAATCAGTAACCCCGTGGCGGTACTTCCGAGGGAATTGGCAAGACAACTGCACTAAAGAGTGATCATGGGCAACCACAACAAGCAGATCAACTACCTCTGTTCGGACCTCGTCACCGTCAATTACACTGACCGGGCGGGCCATCGTCAACGCGTCACGGCTAACCTCGAGGAGATCGCCCCCAATCGCCTATCGCTTCTGGTCGACTTCCGCATCCCCACCGGATCGCGCGCGACCATTGAAGTGCGAGGACTTATCCTTCGCGGCCGCGCCCGCAAGGCAGAGCATACTGACGACCTTGGTTGGTTTGTCGAAGTTCGCCTGGCCCCCGATTCCCAGTGGTCGCGGGACCGCTACACGCCCGAGCACATGCTGAATCTTGAACCTTCCTTCTGCCGCCACCGTCCGGCGACTAAGGTAAACGCCTTAGAGAGTCCCTCAGGTTACTGAGGAGAAACTGCCGGACAATATTACGACCCTGGTAATGCCGTAACCCGAGTTCCCACTTACTCGATTCGCTACCATGGTCCCAAGTGGCAAATAGTACTCCCTCGGTCGAGTCGCTCAGCGACCTGTGCACCCCTTGGTGCGTGCATGTCGCGGTGACCTTACGCATCGCCGAGCACATCGAACAGGGCAGGGAGGCCGTTCATGATCTCGCCGCCGCCGCTTCGTGCGATGCTCACGTGCTTCGGGGCATACTCACGCACCTGGTGAGCAAAGGCGTCTTCGAGCAACCCGAGCCCGGCCGATTTACCCTGAACGACACGGCGCGGCGGTTGCTCGATCCGGGTACTCGCCTCGGTCTGGATCTCGATGGAATCGGCGGGCGCATGGCGTTTGCTTGGAGCACTCTGCTGCAGTTCGCCCGCACGGGTGAGCCTGCTTATCACGAAATCTTCGGCCGGCCATTCTGGGAGGACCTCGATGCGCATCCCGAGGTTGCCGCAAGCTTCGACGCTCTGATGGGACCAGCCGGCCACGGAGTGCCCGATCCGCTGTTCCCCCTCGCCGAAGGCTGGGAGCGTGTGCGCCGCATCGTCGATGTTGGCGGCGGCACCGGCGCGATGCTCGCCGCGGTGCTGCAAGCCCATCCCCACCTGCTTGGTACGTTGGTCGATCTCCCCAGAACCGTTGCCCGCTCTGCCGAAGTTTTTGCCGGCGCCGGCGTTTCCGATCGCGCCGCGGCCGTCGGCCAAAGCTTCTTCGAGCCGCTCCCCGCCGGCGCGGATGTCTATTTGCTCCGCAAGGTAATCAACGACTGGCCAGATCGCGAAGCTGTGTCCATCCTCCGCCGCTGCGCCGAGGCGGCGCGGCCGTCGGGCCGGGTTGTGGTGCTGAAGAGTGTTTCCGCCGATGCCGCGCGCGGGGGCCTGCCCATTGAGATGCTGCTCTGCGGCGGCAAGCCGCGCACGCTCGAACAGGTCAACGAACTCGCGCGGAAGAGTGGTCTCACCGTGGTATCGGCGAGCGGTCCCGCTGTCGAGTACCGTCCACTGTAACGGTTAGCGCAATGCCGCCATCATGTTCGCCGACGTCGTGCTCGGGCACCAATACCGCTCGATGTACTCGATCACCAGGTTTGTTCCCTGCTCGTGGCTCACATAGGGACGATCGGCTGGGTCGTACATCGCATCGGTGAGGTCGCGGATCAGCACGCAGGGAACGCCCCACTTCGTCATCTGCTTGATCGCGAACGTGCGGTTCAGAATGCACATGTTGGTGTGCACGCCCATGATGAACAGCGTTTGAATGCCGCGCAGCTTGAGGATCGAATAGACTTCGTCGCCTTTGTCGGTGATGAAATCCTCGGGCGCGATCAGTACTCCGGGATGCTGCCGCGTCCATGCTTTCCCGCTCTTGTCGCCGGTGTCGCAGCCGCCGTCGGAATCGTCGATCGGAAGCTGGGGAGCATCGAGCGCGAGCGGCGCTGGAGGCGAGGCTTTCGGAGCTTGGATCGCGGCCAGCCGCTGCGGCGCGTTCTGATAGAACTGCATCGTGTCCGACGGAGCGTGGATGATCACCATCCGCTTCTTGCGCGCGGCCTCGAGCAGCGGGCGCCCCTTCTCGATGATGGGCACAAGGCGCTCATTCGCGCCCCGGCACCAATGCTTGTCCCACATGTCGCACAGGATGATGGCCGAGCGCGCCGGATCGAATTCCGCCGGGCTTTCGCTCACGCCGCCTTCACTGCGCCGTCTCAGGGGAAGCGCCGGGGCCGCGAACAGCGCGGGCGCGGCAACAAGCGAGGAAAGAAAGGAGCGGCGAATCATCATGAGAACTCTACTTTACGCAAAGCCGCGTTCCATTTCATCCGGCGGCCATGCTTCAACGACATGTTTCCCAACTGCACCACCAGTGCCGCTTGGAACCCCAACCACATCGGAGCCGTGGGCGGCTTGCGCGTACGCACGCATTCGAGGAAGTTCTGCACGTGCAGATCGGTCGCCCATCCGAAGCCTTTCTCCGAGCGCTTCTCGATGGCGGGAGTGTCTTCGGCGCCCTGTTCAAACACGCGCAGATCTTCGCGTCCTATGTCCATGCGCGCCTTGTCTCCATCGAGGTGGTTCATCTGGTCGTTGCGGCTTTTGTATCTCATCGCCGCGTAGTTCACGCTAAATACGCCGATGAAGTCCTCCGGGTATTCGGCCGTCACTACGACGCTTTCCGGAGTGTCACCGACGATGGCATGCGGACGGCCCGCGGCCGCCGTCACCGCCAGTGGAAAGCCCGCGCCCATCAACATGTGAATGCCGTCGTAGACGTGCGCCCCCTGGTCGGCGACGATGCCTCCGGCGAATTCGGAGTAAAGCCGCCATCGGCGGAACAGGTCGCTATCCACGGGCCGGTCGGACATCGCGCCCAGCCATTGTTTCCAATCGAGCGCGCCTTCGAGCTTCGGAGGCTTTGTATCTGTGAGCTGCGTATTTAGCCACCACGAGCGCACCATTCGCACCTTGCCCAGCGTGCCCGAGGCGACGAGCTTACTGCCTTCCTGATAAAGGTCGTAACTGCGCCGCTGCATGCCCACTTGAACGATGTTCTTCGAACGCTTCTCGGAGTCCATGAGCTCGACGCCTTCTTCGGGCGTCCTGCACAGAGGCTTTTCCACGTAGACGTCTTTGCCCGCCGCCAGCGCGTCGAGAACCATGCGATGGTGCCAGTGTTCCGGTGTGGCAATAAGCACGGCCTCGATCGACTTGTCTTCGAGCAACTGTTTGTAGTTGCGGTACGCCTTTGCCGAAACGCCATTCTGCGCCTTCGAAGCTGCCGACAGACCCCTTTCCAGATTTGGCTCGTACACGTCGCAGATTGCGCCGACCTGCAGGTTTGCATCCTTCTGGAACACGCCCATCACGAACGTCCCGCGGCCCCCGGCCCCGATCACGCCCAAACGGATTCTGTCGCCCGGTGCGGCGTATAGCGCCGGGCCGGAAGCGCTCATCAAAAATATGCGCCGTGTCGTGTTCATGGATTCCGGATCCAGTCTATCGCCGATCGTTCAAAAACCTGTTGACAGTACCTGGCTTTCTGTACATAATCAAATTGTTATATAACAAACTGGTGATTATGCAGACTCAGAGCCTGGACGCCACCTTTGCCGCGCTGGCCGATCCCACCCGGAGGGCCATCCTGGCCCGTCTCGCATCAGGCGAGGCGACGGTGAACGAACTCGCCGAACCATTCGCGATCAGCCAACCCGCGATTTCCAGGCACCTCAAGGTCCTCGAGCGCGCTGGCCTCATCTCGCACGGCCGCGACGCGCAACGCCGCCCTCGCCGCCTTGAAGCCAAGCCGCTCGCCGAAGCGACCGAATGGTTGGAAAACTACCGCCAGTTTTGGGAGCAGAGATTCCAGCAACTCGATACGTTGCTCGACGAACTGAAAGCCCTGAACAGGAAACCGAAGGTTCGAACCGCGAAAGGATAGCCCGATGAAGAGTCCAGGAACACTCACGGTCGCAGCTCACGGGGACCGTGAAATCGTTATGTCGCGCGTCTTCGACGCACCGCGTCATCTTGTCTTTGAAGCCAACACGAAGCCCGAATTGCTCAAGCGCTGGCTCGGCGTGCGCGGCGGCTGGACGCTCAAAGTCTGCGAAGTCGATTTGAAAGTGGGCGGCGCGTACCGCTACGTGTGGTGGAAGGAGTCCGCCGGTTTGGAAATGGGCTGTGGCGGCGTATTTCGCGAGATCGCCGCGCCGGAGCGGATCGTTTGCACCGAGGTCTTCGACGACCCTTGGTACGAGGGAGAGTGCGTGAACACCACCGTGCTCACCGAGCAGGGCGGGGCGACTACGCTCACCGTGACGATGAGCTTCGAATCGCGCGAGGCTCGCGATGGCGTGCTCCGGTCGCCGATGGAGCGCGGAGTCGCCGAAAGCTACAACATGCTCGATGAGCTGTTGAAGGTGCCGGCTTAGTGCCGGGCATCATGCAGGACGTCGTGCGCGCCGCGGTAGCGTCTCTCGAACAGATGAGCACGCGGAAGGACCGCGATAATCTCGCCCGTTTCGGCATCAACGCGAAGAATGCGCTGGGCGTCTCCATGGCCAACGTGCAAGTGCTGGCAAAGCGTTTGGGTACAAGCCATGAGCTCGCCGCTGCGTTGTGGGAAACCGGCTGCTACGAGGCGCGCATGGTCGCCTCGTTTGTCGACGATCCCGCGCTGGTCACGCCCGCGCAGATGGAGCGCTGGTGCCGCGACTTCGACAACTGGGGCATCGTCGACACGGTGTGCTTCAATCTTTTCGATCGCGTGCCGCATGCGTGGGCGAAGGTTGAGCCATGGAGCAAGAAGAAGGGTGAATTCCAAAAGCGGGCGGCCTTTGCGTTGCTTGCCAGTCTCGCTCTTCACGACAAGAAAGCCGGCGACGAGCAGTTCTTGCGCTGCCTGCCGCTGATCGAACAGGCCGCGGGAGACGGCCGCAACTTCGTCAAAAAGGGCGTCAGTTGGGCGCTGCGCTCCATCGGATTGCGCAGTCCGGCGCTGCGCGCCGCGTCATCGGAGCTGGCCGAACGGCTGGCAGCGTCGGAAGAACCTTCGGCGCGCTGGCTCGGCAAGGAGGCTCTCCGCGAATTCAAGAAAAAAGGAAAGCAGAAGAAATGAAAAACACGGGTACTTTGAAAGTCACCACGCCCACGGACCGTGAAGTGGTCCTTACGCGCGTGTTTGACGCGCCACGCCAATTGGTTTATGACGCCTTCTCGAAGCCCGAGTTGCTGAAGCGCTGGTTCGGGCCGCGCGGATGGTCGCTCGTGGTATGCGAAGTCGACCATCGTGTCGGCGGCAGCTTCCGCTTTGTGATGCGCGGTCCCGATGGAAAGGACATGGGCATGCGTGGCGTCTATCGCGAGATCGTTCCGCCCGAGCGCTCGGTTCACATGGAGTCGTTCGACGATTACCCGGGTGAATCGCAGGTCACCGCCGTCTTCACCGAGCAAGATGGCAAAACAACGCTCACTGCTACCGTGCTCTATCCCTCCAAAGAGGTTCGCGACGCCGTGATCCAGATGGGAATGGAAGACGGGGCCGCGGAAAGTTACGACAAGCTGGCCGAACTGCTGGCGGCAAACTAGCCAACCGATCGCTGGAGACTCTTCATGGTCCTAACAAAGAACGAACTCATCTCCGCATTGAATGGCGAAGTGCGCCTCCTGCTCCATCTCGCTTCAAAGGTCGACCCAGCGAAGCTCGACTACCGCCCCACCGCGAAACAGCGCAGCACTCTCGAACTGCTGCAGTACATGACGCTCGTGGGCCCAATCCATCTGCGCGCCACACTCTCGCCCCGGTTCGACATGGACGCCTGGAAGCGAGCCTGGACCGAAGGCGAGGCCAAGGCTACGATGCTCACTTTGGAGAAGGCCAAAGAGTCCATTGCCCGACAGCCAGCCCTCTTCGCCGAACTCCTCGGCCCAGCCTCCGACGACGACTTCCGCGCCGAAATCGAACTCTTCGGCCACAAGGCGAGCCGCGGCTCGTGGACGGTGTCCCTGGTGCTCAACCACTACGCCGCCTATCGCATGCAGTTGTTCCTCTATCTGAAGGCCTCCGGCCGCGAGGAACTAAACACGCTGAATCTCTGGGCAGGCGTGGATGGGGCCATGTAAGGCATCCGTCCGCGTGACAGGCCTCGCAGTTTCCGATAGGGAAAGTAGGGCTTAAATGATGGAAGTGCCATTCACACCTGATGTGCAGGCCAAGCTCGATGAGATGGCCCGCGAGACTGGCCGTGCAAGCTCCGAACTTATTGAGGATGCTTTGATCGGATACTTTGACGAATTGGCTCACGCGCGGGAAACGCTGGATCGCCGCTTTGGTGCATGAGTACGTGATTGCCTACCCACCCGGATCGGCAACCCTTGTGGGTCGTCGCGGTCTTCCACGGGCGCCACAGTCTTCGCTTGATGGCCGCGATACTCAGGGGAAGAGAATAACCCCGGTCTTACGGCACCACCTCCGTAGGTCTGACCTGCCGTCATGCTAGCTCCCGCGCCCTCCACCCGCCTTACCAATGAAGAGGAACTGTACTGGCTCGCGCTCCGCCTGGTGCACGGACTCGGCCCGGTGCGCACCATTCCGCTGTTGGATGCGTACCAGACGCCGCAGGCGATTTTCCGGGCATCGGTCTCCGAGCTCGAAGACCACGGGCTTTCCGGCGGCGTTGCACGAAGCCTGATCAGCGGCTGCACCTTCGAAGACGCGGCCCAACAGCAGCAGAAGATGCGGGAGCAGGGCGCCATTCTCCTTCCTTTCGGCTATCCGGGCTACCCCGCCGTTCTTGCCAACATCGCCGACCCGCCTATCGTCCTGTTCGCCAAGGGCCGCACGGAGCTGCTGCCGGGCGTGCTGGTCGCCATGGTTGGAACGCGCCGCCCGACACTCTATGGGGTCAACGTCACCGAGCGCCTGTCGGCCGACCTTGCCAAGGCAGGCGCCGTGATTGTCTCTGGCATGGCCCGCGGTGTCGACACCTGCGCTCACAAGGCCGCCCTCAGCATGAGCGGTGGCACGGTGGCCGTCTTTGGATCGGGTATCGACCACATCTATCCCTCCGAGAACAGGCGGCTTGCCGAAGACATCGCAACGCGCGGGCTGATTCTTTCTGAATTTCCGATGGGCTCACCTGCCCATCCCCAGAACTTCCCGCTGCGCAATCGCATCGTCAGCGGCATTAGCTACGCCGCCGTAATTGTCGAAGGCGCTCAATATTCCGGCTCGGCCATTACCGCCCGGACAGCCATGGAGCAGGGGCGTGAGGTCTATGCCGTGCCGGGACCCATTACATCCCGGATGAGCTGGGTCCCCAACCTATTAATCAAGCAGGGTGCGCGCCTGCTGCAGGATGCCGAGGACCTGCTTTCCGACCTCCCTGACC
>Ga0075421_100012668_pt1 | contig 10485 bp, 10 predicted proteins | sample SoiMetdeltSBSDD5_FD_75292 | JGI IMG/M metagenome (GOLD analysis project Ga0075421, IMG submission 75292) | Bulk soil microbial communities from a Populus tree surrounding site in Tennessee, USA - Soil MetaG P. deltoides SBSDD5 | ecosystem: Environmental > Terrestrial > Soil > Tree plantation... | reverse complement strand
CGCGAGTTCGAAAGGATTAAATGAGACACCGATGATTAGTCAGCCGGATCAAACGAACGTTATCAAGCGCATCAAACGCGAGCAGCTGGCTCAGCTCACCAAAGAGCTCGTCGACATTCCGAGTCCCACCGGTTCGGAAAGGGCGATCGGCGACTTTATCATCGACTGGTTCGCGCGCAACGGCATCAAGACCGTGCGCCAGCAAATCAGCCCGGAGCGAGTCAACGCCGTCGGCATCATCGAGGGCGGCGCCAACGGCGTGTCGCTGACGATCAACGGCCACATGGACACGAGCTACACGGGGACCGCGGAAGACGCGATGTTCTGCCGCGTTCTCGAGCCCGATAGCGATCTCAAGGGCGCGGTGCGCGACGGCAAAGTGTTCGGCCTGGGCGCTTCGAATATGAAGTCGGGGCTGGCCGCGTTCATGGTTGCGGGAAAGGCGATACGAGAGAGCGGGCTCACGTTGAAGGGAGATCTCATTTTAGCGGCGGTCGCGGGCGAGATCTCTAGAACGCCGATCGGACCTTATCAGTCGGAGGCGTATCGCGGCGAGGGTACCGGAACCATCCATCTGTTGACCCACGGCATTCAATCCGATTACGCGATCGTGGCGGACCGGTCGGGGCATTCCATCGTATGGGCGCAGAACGGCGTGGCGCAGTTCAAGATCAGCACTTTCGGCGACCCGCATGCGGCGTGGGGTGTCACGCGGCAGGAGAAGCCGCCGGAAGCCTCCAGCGCCATTCTGAAAATGATGAAAGTTTTGCAGGCGATCGATAACTGGGCCGCGGAGTTCGAGCGCGCCCACGTCTATCAATCGCCCCACGGGCCCATCGTGCCCAAGGTCAATATCGGCGCCATCCAAGGCGGCGCGCCGTTCCGGCCGAATTACTATCCTGGAGTCTGCGCCGTTTATCTCGACGTGCGCACGCCGCCCGAACTTCGTCCGGTGCAGGTCCAGCACGAACTCAAAGACGTTATCGCCAGGCTCGGCATCGAGCATGAGATCGAGATGTACGCGTCCAAGATGGGCTACGAATCGAAGAACGCCGGCGCGATCATCAAAGCGGTAGAGGAAAGCTACCAAGCGCTCTTCGGCAAGAAGACGCCGGCGCCGACTGGCCTGCATGCCAGCATCTGGACCGACACCAACATCTACAACGAGATGGGAATCCCCGCCTGCAAGTTCGGACTCGGCGGCGGCCGCTGGAAACAGCGCTCGGAGCAAATCGATGTCGAGGACGTCTATCAAGCGGCGCAGGTTTATGCTTGCGCGGCGCTGGAAATTTGCAACTGGGATAAGCCGCGAGATTAATCGCTCTCGGGATGGTTAAAGTCTCTCGTGAAGGTCTGGTTGTGCCGGCCTTCGGTCCATTCAGGATAAACTCCGGATGGTATCCGGGTTGAGTCATGCACTATTAATCGCTCGAAGCGTCGCAAAGATAACCAGAGAACCGAAACGGCGCGGTGCGATTGCTGGCGGCGCAAGGCCGTCGGATGTCCACTGCTCAGACTCGAACCGTTGAGGATCAATTTCCTCGTTTTAGTTTTTCCTTGGCGATTTTGATGATCGCCGGTATCAGCGACGGGACGATTACGACGACAATGACTTTTTGCGGTGCTTGCGCCTTAGGAGAGCTCTCTTTTCCACTTCTCGGTGATTTTCTGTTTTAGCTCCGGACTCAGCGCATTGACGGGCGGAAAACGATCTCGCCACGCGTAAGGGCGGCAGGCATTGAGGATGGCGCGGCTGTTGATGAAGTTGCCGGCATCGCGCTGGTCCGGGTGCATCGCCGGATCGAGGGGCGTGCTCCAGCAGCCGTCAATGACGGTCATGGCGGTTTTGGGATCGCACCGGGTCGAGACGGCCCAGATGACTTCCTTCATATCCGATGGATCGATGTCTTCATCCACGACGATCACGAACCGACCATGATAATTCCCCGCGCGCGATCCGAGCGCGGCGATGGCCGCTTGCTGCGCGTGACCGTGGTAGCGTTGTTTGAGCGAGACGACGATAAACGGCGCGCCGCCGCCGGGAGCCGATCCCCCGACGTAGCACCACACTCCCTTGATATCCGGCACATCGGCTTTCTCCAGATAATTCCAAATCGCAGCCGCGCCGATCGGAACGCCGAATGTGACAAAGGGCGGCTTTAACGGCGGCGCGCCGCAAAGAATCGGGTCGTTGCGGTAATAGAGCCTTCTTACCCGGATAACCGGCTCGTCTGCCGCGCCGTGGGCATAGTAACCCGGCCATTCACCAAACGGTCCTTCCATGTGTACTTGTTCTTTGGGCGGCGGCACTTCGCCTTCGATGGCAATCTCAGCGGTGGCGGGAATAGGCAATCCCGTCAGTTCGCCGCGTATGACATCGATGGCAGCGCCGCGCAGGCCGCCGCCATAGTCGAGCTCCGACATGCCGTAGGGCATCGATTGCCCGGCGACCAGAAACAGCAGCGGGTCTTGCCCGAAGGTTACGACGACCGGGCAGTTTTTGCCTTTCTCCCAATATTTCTCGCGCATGATCCGAGCGTGATGCCCGGGAGAAACGTAAAGACCCAAGGTGTTTTTGTCGTACACTTGTACGCGATAGATGCCGACGTTGACCCAGCCGCCTTCCTCCGGCTCGCCGGTGATGACGCAGTCCGCCGTGCCGATGTAACGCCCGCCATCAAGCTCGTGCCAGTGCGGCGTCGGGAAGATCGTCATGTCGATATCGTCGCCGCTCCTGACGTTCTCTAGAATCGGGCCGCTGCTGACGACGCGGGGAGGAATGGGTTTTACGCCTTTGAGGATTTCCTTCCACCGGGCGATCAATTCGATGGGCGCGGCGTCGGTGGGCATGCCGACCGTCAGGCCCGAGCGCGCCGGAGTGTTGATCAGATTTGCCGCCACGCGGAAATTTGGCGCGTGATCCGGTATGCGATCGAACAGCACGAGCGGGGAAGGTTCTTTGAAGGCGAACAGTTCCGTCAGCGCGCCGATTTCCAGGTTCCAGTGCGCCCCATGAATTTCCTTCACTTGACCAAGCTTGCGAGCGGCATCGATAAACTCGCGGAGATCGTTAAAGGGCATGAGCTAAACTCCTATGGGCGCGGTGTTTGTTTGGCACAGATTTCTGATTGCAGAGGCGGGTTTGAAACCCTACAGAAATACCGAAGGCACCGTACCGACGCGAGCATAATTTTCCGGTTGCTTTGTTCGACTCGGGTTAACGAGACGCTAAAAGTGCCCGAGCCCCTGGGCTTGCTTGTAGATGCCTTCGTGAAAAAGCGCGACGTAATCGGCGTTAGTCAGACAGCAATACTCCGGTCCCCAACCCGGGCGATACCAAGTGTTCCCATCCTGTAAAAGCCGCTCGAAGGTGATCCGCGCAACTTCACCGTGCGCCATCAAACCATCGTGTTCGTGCAGATCGGCTTCTTCGTGGACCTGAAAATAATGCAGATCGGCGTCCCTGATCTTGTATTTATTGAGCAGCGCTTCGCGCCAGCGCTTGGCCCAATGGCCGAACATCTCCTCATTGAGCGAGCGCGCCCACCATTCGATCATGCTGCCTTCATAGACCAGGCCGCGGGCGAATTCGGTGAGCGCGCGGCATTCTGCGAAGACTTCGCAGTTGATCATCTCATCGGCCGACACGCCGAACGCTTCGCCCTGCTTGATCAGGATTTGGATATGGCCGGGAACGCTCGGGTTCACCAGCTCATCGCTGATCTTGCCAACGTAGGGCGCGAGCAGGTCGCGATGGCGCGCAAAGATTCCCTGGTGGCGCTGGTAGATAATTAAATGAAAATTATTCACTTCCACCGGATAGCTGTACCAGTGGCGCCAGAATAATTTGATGGTTTCAAATGGCAGTGTGCCCGCTTCGAGACCGCGCATGAAGGAGCCGCCGAAGACCCTTTCATCCCAGCGCGCGTACATGCGCCGCTTGATCTCGTCGGTAAAAGCTTTAGCCTCGGCGGGCGAAAACTTTTTACCGATTTCCAGCGTGAGTGTTTTTTGCTCGGTTCCCATGTGTCGAAAGATCGTGCTTAGAGTTTAAATCCGGCATTGACCAGACCTTCTTTGAGGTCGGCCTTGTCTTTGTCCGTGAAGGGCGGCGTCTCCCAGCGCGGAAAACGTTCGACCGGCAAGCCGCGCAGCTTCATGAGCTCGCAGAACACGCCCCGTCCGTGAGTGCGTAAATATTTGCCGACGACCTGCATAAGCCTCGTCAGCAAATCATGTTCCTTCTGCGCCGCTTTCAAATCGCCGGCCTTGAGGGCTTCGTACATTTTGACGCAGGCCTCGGGAAAGGGCGTTGATGGCGGATGGATGGCGCCGCGCACGCCGACGGAGTAGCCGGTATAAAGAGAAAAGATACCGCCGGGAAACACGCCGGTGGATTTCGGTAGCTGATAGACGTATCCCAAAAGTTTGTCGTAGGCGATAAAGGAAACTTTGATGCCGACGAGAGGATTCGGCGCGATCGCTTCGATGATCTTGTTGGCCTTGGCCGGCGTGATCTCGACCCAGGTCGTTTCCGTGTTGTCGTAGATGAACATGGGCGTGCCCGGAACCGACTGCGCGATCGCTTTGTAATGGGCATACACTTCCCAGTCGTCGTGGGGATAATAGTAGGGCGGCACGACGCCGACGGCGTCGACGCCGAGGCTTACGGCATGCTTGGCGAGCTCGATGGAGGAGAGAGTGTTGGCCGTGCCGATATGCATCACGACGGGAACCCGCCCGCGCACTCGCTTGACGATTTGCTCGGCGACTTTCTTGCGTTCGTCGATCTCCATCACCATGCCTTGCCCGTGCGTGCCCAAGGGGAAAAATCCATGCACGCCGGAGTCCAGATAAAAATCGATGATCGCGTCCGTCCCGGCATGATCGATGGCGCCGTCGTGCTTGAACGCTACCGGCATGGGCATCAAAATACCTTCGATTTTTTTATCGCTTGGCATAAGTTCTCCTTTCGGATCTGCGAGTTATCTTCAGTTGGTCGTATCCATATCGCAACGCTTTTGATAATTCCACCCCGTATCGTTTTGCGGGAAAAGATGCTAACTAAGTGGAATGATCTTCACAGGAGGCAACGATGGCGGAAAAGAATCCAGTGGTGTTGATGACGACGAGCAAGGGCAACATTCGCGTCGAGCTCGACGCTGAGAAGGCGCCGATCACGACGAAAAATTTTCTCGACTATGTGAGCCAGGGGCATTACGACGGTGTGATTTTTCATCGCGTTATTCCGGGTTTTATGATCCAAGGCGGCGGCATGGATGCGCAGATGCAGGAAAAGAAAAATAATGCGCCGATCAAGAACGAAGCCGCTAACGGATTAAAAAATAACCTCGGAACCATCGCGATGGCTCGCACCAACGTGGTCGACAGCGCGACGTCCCAGTTTTTTATCAACGTAAAGAATAACGACTTCCTCAACCACAGAAGCACATCACCCGCGGAGTTCGGCTATGCGGTATTCGGCCAAGTGATCGAAGGCATGGATGTGGTGCAGAGCATCGAAAAGGTAAAAACCGGAAACCGTGGCCATCATCAGGATGTGCCGGTCGACGCGGTCGTGATCAACTCGATAAAGCTGGAGGGGTCAGAACGATTGGCGTGATGGAGTACTGGAGCGGTTAGGATGTCCAGACTTTTTTCGGATCGTACTTTCGAACCGCGGCCAGTTCATCGTCGTTTGGCGGCAACGTTTCGCTGACGTTTTCGGCGATCTTCAGCGGCCAACCCGTTTCAGCCTTAATTTGTTTGACCGTCACCCCCGGGTGGTGCGAGGCGAGGACCATCTCGCGGCTTTCGCCGTCGAATGAAAAGATTCCCATGCTGGTGATCACTTTACTTGGCCCGCCGCCTGAAAGTCCCTTCCGAGCGCGCCACTTGCCGCCGCTGCCGAATCCGGGCGACGTGATGTATTGAACTTTGCGGGCGAAGCGACGTTTCTCGTGGTTCATGATAATGACGCAGCGCCTGGCCATGGCGGCAATGTCCGCGGCGCCGCCGCTTCCCGGCAGGCGAGTGCGTCTGTTGTTCTCTTCAACCCAGTGCGTGTTCAAGTTGCCAAAACGATCGACTTCGGCACCGCCGATGAAGCCGAGGTCGACGCGTCCCGTCTGTAAGAGATACATCACGTCGTTAAGACCCCCACAGTAGAGAGCGCGAGCGATATTCGGCGGATCGCTCATCGTGAAAATCGATTCCAGCGCAGGCCAGTCGCGCATCACTCCATTTTCGAAAATGCCGATCGCGTTCGGCGCCCGCGTTGCCTTGGCAACGGCGAAGCCAAGCAAGGGCAGGCGCATGCCGACAAAAACTTTGTCGCCGTCGCGAATTTCCCGCGCCGCGGCGGCGACCATCAGCTCTTTTCGAGTGAAGTGCATATCTCTGGCGTTCAAAGTTTCAACGTCCAGAGCCCCGGGCGACCTTGACCTGGAACTTGTGAACGTTGCATCGAGGGCTAGGCCTTCGTGAACGCGTCAATTCCCGCCTGACCGATCTGGCGGTCGACAGCGGACGGAGCACCGCTGACGCCGACTGCGCCTATGCACTGTCCCTCGACGGTCACCGGCAGTCCGCCTTCGATGCTAATGAACCAGCCCGGCCCGACCGCAAGGGTCTGCGCGAGAACCTGATGATCTGGGATCTCGCTGCCGTCGCGGCCTGTCTTGCCGGTGGCGGCGGTGGTGAGCGCCGCCGAGCGCGCCTTCGCCTGACAGATGAGTGTGTTATGCGTGCGGCCATGGGTCATGCGCTTGAACGCCATCAAGTGCCCGCCGGCATCGACGACGCAGATGCTGACCACTTGTTTCAATTCTTTGGCTTTGTCGATGGCGGCGCTGACGATGATGTCGCAGCCTTCCTGAGTGAGCTTCATTGACGGCACGGTTTTCATATCTCCTCCTTTTTTTAGTAACCAAAATTAACGGCCGGGGCGAATCGGTCGTCGTGGGGCTTTAGTCGATCGACGCGTGCGTCGCTCAAGCGGCTCAAAAACTCGCGGTGATTGACGACGCCGCATACCCACTCCTGCAACCATGTTTCGAATCCTTCCCGCGTGCGTGTCGCCTGATGATACTCGAAGTAAAATTCATCGTCGCGGCGGGCGAAACCTTGAGTGGGCGAGGGAAACGAGCCCAAGGGTTCGTGGACGACGCTGGAAACGACGAAGCCGGGAATCACCGTGCGATTTGGGTCGCCGAGAATCACATCGTGATCGACGATTTCCTCGCAGGTGAGGATCACTTTCTTTGCCGCCAGCGCTGCCTCGCGCATGACGCCGAAGTTACCCCAGACGTGCGCGTTGCCTTCGGAGTCCGCGCGCTGGACATGCAGGATTGCAACATCGGGCTGAATGGCGCGGACCGCGACCAGGTTCTCACCGGTGAACGGACAGCGTACCCGCTTAAAATGTGAGGCCTCTGCGAATTCACTCCCTTTTGTGGTTCGTGTCGGAAGAAACGGCAAGCCCATCGACGCCGCTTGAAGTCCGAGTCCGATGGTGAAGTTTGAATGTTCCTCTATTTCGATAAGGTTCGGAATGCCAGTTTCGGCCGCGCGCCGGTAATTGTGCCCCAAACCGGCGGCGACGTTGCCGACCCACGAGGCGATGATTTTCCGAACACAGCCGGCGCCGATCAGTTGGTCGAATTGCATATCGGAGATCGGTCCGATCAGGGTCAGACCCCTTTTTTGCTGACGAATGATCTCATGACTCGCGGCGAAGGGGATCAGCGATTCGAGCGCACAGCCCATGGCAATCGATCCGCCATCTTGGATGTCGAGAGCGATGGCGTCATGAAGTGAGCGCTGCTTATCCATATGCCATTGTGTATCCGTACGGGGGTTTTAGATCAACAGAATCGGGACAGATCGCACACAATAATCGCATTGCCCGGTACGATCGGGCTCGGGAGCTACAAGAGGCGGATTTTTAGTTGACAGTATCGGTTGTCATTCGTTACTCTCTGCGCAATTCGCCAATGACGCGACATGAATCGGGAGGCAGTCTTCATGTTCTGCACACAATGCGGCGCACAATTCGACCAGGGACAAAATTTTTGTAAAAACTGCGGCGCAAGAGTCGGCCACGCCGCGGAGCCGCTTGAGACTTCTTCTCCCCGAGCGCCTATTTCGTTGCCGCGTGAGAGCGGCGGTAACAAAAAGCTGATCATCTTTGCCGCTGGAGTTGCAGTCGTAGTCTTTGCGGCTGCGGGCGTTTATTTAGGCAGCGACTTGTTAAAACCGGCAGCGAATCAAGCGCCGCCGCGCCCTGAAGAATCGCTGGCGAAAGCCGGGGAAACTCCGCCGCTGCCGAGCTTTGAAGATAGGAAAGAGCCAGGCACAGCGGCCGATAGTTCTGCGGCGTCAGTGAAACCGACGTTATCGCCTACGGTGGGGGCGCCGAGCTTTCCGCCGGAAATCCTGCCCGAGCCCGCGCCGAGAGCGGATCTGCCGCCAGGTCCCACCCAGCCGCAAACGCAACGAGCAGGACAAGATACTCCCGCCCCGGGACGCGGCGCTAGGTCGCAACCGCCGATTCCGGCATCGCGCGGTGGAGCGGCTGCCGGCGTTTATGAAACCCAGCGCGCGACGACGGTCTATGAAGAACCGTCCGGCTCGGCAAAAACCGTCGCGAGCATACCGCAGGGAACACGGGTAAACGTGGTAAATTCCAGCGGCGACTGGTTGGAAGTCCACTCCAAACGCGGTAATCCGCCCGGATTCATTCGGCGGGACGACGCAGCGTTCATCGAAAAATCCAACTGAGGGTCCCTTCGCTTGAGCGGGTCCGATATCGCCAACCTTCGTCGGTGTCCTTTATGAATGCAGGCGGGCATATGATCAAAAGGGAGCGCTGAAGTGTATCGGTCTTTGTTATTGCGTCGTTGCTCATACAGCATGGGTCTTCGCTTATTCGCACTCCGCGCCGGCCCAACAAAGACCAAAACTCCGGCCGCTGATGAAGCAATTCGCGCTCAGCCAAGAAGACGCAACCTTGATCCAGGATATTGTTCCAAAGGGTCGGTGCTGGACGGCCGTCCCACCGCGGGCAGCATGAAATGCGAGTTCGACCTTGCCCAGCGCGAGATGGGTTTGAAGGAACCGCCGAAACCGGAACAGGTTTCTGATTTTTCGATACTCGATGAGTTGAGCAGGAAGTAACTTCGAGCGCAACGAATGTTATGGTTAAGCTCGGCTTCCTGCCGATAGCGTAGCTTCCTCTCCGCAAATATATATGCGTTCCGCGCTTGTCATCCAGATCTTCGACAAACGCCGGCGTGGAATAAAACACACTGCCTTGGTTAGTCGAAACAGAGCTTCAGGAAAAACCTTTCAGCTAAGTGCCGGCCGAGCGGCGCGACCGGACGAGAGGATGCTGACTATCATCGGGGCAAGATGTATGATTCCTTTATAGTCCCCCGGATCATATTTGTGGCCTGAATAGGAGCGATGAACGCCGTGAAGCTATGGGTAGGAACCAGCGGTTATAGTTACAAACCGTGGGTGGGAAATTTTTATCCCGAGGGTCTCGCGGCGAAAGATATGCTGAGGTTTTACGCCGCTCATCTGCCCGCCGTCGAGATCAATAATACTTTCTACCGGTTGCCCAAAGAATCCGTCCTTCAGGCATGGGCGGAACAGGTGCCGGCCGGGTTTCGCTTTGTCATTAAAGCGTCCCAAAGAATCACGCACGTAAAGCGCCTGAAGGATGCCGCCTCCGAAACCGAATATTTATTGCGCGTGGCGACGGCATTGGGTCCGCATCTAGGCGCCATGCTGTTTCAACTTCCGCCCAATCTCCGCAAAGACACGGAGCGGCTAAAAAGTTTTCTCGCGCTGCTGCCTAAGGACCGGGCCGCGTCATTCGAGTTTCGCCACCCGTCGTGGTTCGACGATGAAGTGTTCGCCTGCTTGCGGGAGTATAATTCCGCCCTCTGTATGGCCGAGACCGAAGAGACGCAAAGTTCCCATATGATTTCGACGGCAACTTGGGGCTACGTCCGACTCCGCCGCCCTGATTACAGCCCCGCTGATCTCGCGACTTGGAAAGCGCGAATCCTCGCGCAATCCTGGGATCAAGCATATGTTTTTTTCAAGCACGAAGATGAAGGGATAGGTCCGAAACTTGCCGCGGAGTTTCTCGAGTTGACCGGCGCCACATAAGCGCGCAGCCCGCTGTCTCCACGGTCCGACGCAATTAGTGGATGATCAGAAGGTGGTCTGCAGTATCGTAAGGAACGGGAAGGCGATATCGATTTCGGCTGGCGATTCTCTTGACTCTTTTGCGGCACCACGGCTGTAATGGTTAAGTTCATCTGATTGAGGGAGCTTATGGGTTGTCATCTTATCTCATTTGGAGTTTACGCGGAGGTCCTATGTACTTTTTTGCCGTACTCGCTGCCCTCTCATTAGTGGCTTGTGCTACCCAGCCGGTGACCGTCGAGAAAGCGTTAGCAGTGCCGTTCAGCC
>Ga0075421_100012667_pt1 | contig 10486 bp, 12 predicted proteins | sample SoiMetdeltSBSDD5_FD_75292 | JGI IMG/M metagenome (GOLD analysis project Ga0075421, IMG submission 75292) | Bulk soil microbial communities from a Populus tree surrounding site in Tennessee, USA - Soil MetaG P. deltoides SBSDD5 | ecosystem: Environmental > Terrestrial > Soil > Tree plantation... | reverse complement strand
AAGCGGTCACCGGACCCCTCGTCGTCGGCCATCCATGGGTGCTGCCATGCGTACGGCAGACCCTCGGGGCCGTAGCCGGTGATGTCCGCGAACGCGTCGTTCATCTCGATGACCGCCCCGGTGCGATCGGCGACGAAAAACCCCTCCTGCAGCGAGTTCACCAACGCGGTGCGGAACTCGTCACGGTCGGCGAGATTCTCGGCGCGGGCTCGCTGTTGCTCGTATCGCCTTGTGCCGTCGATGAATCCGCGCGTCGCCACGTCAAGCGCCGCCAGCGCCTGCAGCAGGAACTGCAACCCCACCGCAGTATCGCCTCCGGAAACCAGCCGCGAATGGTTCTCGATGATCTCCAGCATGCTGATCTGTTCCTGCAGGGCGCGGCGGCCGAGCTCATGGCCGACCGACAAGGTGTCCTCGTCCTCCGCGGCAAGGTAGGCGCGCAGCGCGGCGGCGTACTGGGCGTGGAAGTCGGCGGCACGCGTCATGACGAGACGCCTCGATGACGCGCGGCGAGCACCAGCGCGTCATCGGATTCCCGGCTGTAAGCGTCGAGAATGTGTTCGGCGATCGTCATCGCCGACGCGGCGAAGTCGATGCCCTGGACGTGATCTTCGAGAATGCCGTCGGTCGCGATGACGAGCAGGTCGCCGGGGCCGATCGACACCTGATGCGTGGCGAGTGCGTGGGGTATGCGATAGCCGACGATGCCGCCGGCCAGCAGCGCGGACGCGCGGATCTGGACACCGCCGGGGCTCTTGGCGACAAGGTCGGCCGTCACGTTGCCAATACCGATCCAGCTCAGCGAGTCGGTCGCAAAGTCGATGCGGGCCAACGTGATTGCCGCGCCCCTGGTATCGGTCAAGCCGCGATGACATCGCTGAAGCAGCACGTCGAGTGGCTCCGTGCGGCAACTCTTCACCACGTCCTCGGCGCGCAATGCTGCGGTCTCGGCGGCTTCCCCGTGACCCAGCCCGTCCGCCACCCCGAACAGAGCGGCGGTGCCGCCGACGTCGACCGCGATCGGGAAGTCGCCGCAGACTTCCTCGCCGGGGAGGGGGCGCCGTGCCGCGGCCCACTCGATCGGTCCGATCCACCCTTTTCTACGCACTGGCCGGGATCCACTTCCACATTTCGACGACCGTGCCTTTACCGGGAGCCGATTCCACGACCAACCGGTCCATCAATCGTCGCGCGCCAGGCAGGCCTAGGCCAAGCCCCCGTCCTGTCGAATAGCCGTCCTCGAGCGCGCGCTCGATGTCGACGATGCCGGGGCCGTCGTCCTCGGCGCGGACCACAAGGGCCTGTCGGCCGTCGCGGTACTGAACTCCCACGCGCACCTCGCCTCGGCCGGCGTAACTGGTGATGTTGCGCGCGATTTCCGAGATCGCCGTTGCGATCATCGTGACGTCGGTCAGCGAGAAGCCGAGTTGGCGGGCCAGTTCGTGCCCGGCCTGGCGGGCGATGACGATGTCGTCGGAGTTGTTGACGTCGACTACGAACTCAGCCCCCACCGTCGCGCCCATCCGCCGGCTTGCGGGATTCCAGGTGCCGATTCAGAAGCGCAAGTCCCTCTTCCAAATCCAGCGCGGTGTACATGTCGTCGAACATCAGCCCCAGCTGGACCATCGCGAAGGCCACCTCGGGCTGCAGGCCCACGATCACGGTGTCCGCGCCGCGCAGCCGCGTCATGTGCGCGATCGTGCGCAGCGACCGGGCGGCGAACGAATCCATCACGTCGATCGCGGTGACGTCGACGATGATGCCGTGCGCGCGGTAGAGGCTGACCCGCTCCATCAGGTCGTGGCGCAACCGCTCGGCATCGGAATCGGTGAGTGCGGCCTGCACCGAGGCGATGAGGATCGGGCCCTGTTTCAGGATGGGTACTGGCATGAGGAGGTGGCGATGGGGCCGGTCATCCGTTCTGTTCGCCGGTGCGGGTCACTTCGTAGCCGAGGAGTCGCTCGGCCTCTTCGATACCGCCCTGAAGGTCGCCGACGGCGTTCATCTTGGACAGGTCGAGGCCGATGGTCACCAGGGTCAGTGCGATGTCCGACGACAGACCGGTGATGATCACGCTGGCACCCATCAGGCCCGACGCGTCGACCGTCTGCACCAGGTGGTTGGCCACGGTGGAGTCGATGGTCGGCACACCAGTGATGTCGATAACGACCACCTTGGCGCGGTTGGCGCGGATCGCGCGCAGCAGCTGCTCGGTGACCTGGCGGGCGCGCTGGCTGTCCAGCACACCGATGATCGGCAGAATCAACAGCTGTTCGCGCACCTGCAGAACGGGTGTGGACAGCTCGCGGATGGCCTCCTGCTGCTGGCGAATGATGCGCTCGCGTTCCTGCACGAAGCCGACGGCCACCGTGTTGGCGATGCGGTTGGCGGCGGGCTCGTAGGCATCGAGCACTCGGTTCAGCAGGTCGAAGTCGGTTTGGTACTTCTCGAACAGCGAGCGCGCCAACACGTCGCGCAGCAGCAGCACGATGCCGACCACTTCGTCCGTTTCCACGCCTCGCGGGATGATGCGCTCGGAGAGGTCGCGCGCGTAGTCCTGCAGCGCCTCGACGCTACCCGTCTCCAACACCTCGACGTAGCTGTCGTACACGGTGGTTGCCTCGGAAAAGATCTCCTCCGGCGACATTGCGGTCAGCAGTTCGGCCTCGGTGATTCGGCGCGCCCATTCCTCACGCAGCGCGGTCCGGTTTTGGCGAAGGTGCTGAACGAGCTGGGGTAGCAGATCTTCCCCCACAAGTTCGGCGGCGTGTGTGGTCGCGGTGCCGACGAAATCCGTCGTCGATTCAGACATTCGGCCTCCCAACTTCACTCGCGCGGTGTTGGTGCACGAGTCCTGTGCTGACATTAGCGCCCGGGTAGACCACGGAAGCGGCGAAGTAGGTAATCGCGGACGGCGATGGAACGATAGGCTCGGCGCATGCCTGACCAGGACGCGATCGCGACCGCGCTCGCCTACCAGGATGGGATCGCGGTGCTCGCGGTCGGTGGTGACATCGATCTGGCCACGGTCCCGGCACTGGAAGCCGCCATCGACGAGGCGCTCGTCGCGAAGCCAACGGGGCTGGTCATCGACCTTTCCGAGGTCGGCTTCCTTGCGTCGGCGGGCCTTCAGGCGCTGGTGGCGACGCACAACAACGTGAGCGAGTCCGCGCAATTCGCGGTCGTTGCGAACAGTGCCGCGACGAGCCGCCCGATCCAGCTGACCGGCCTTGACCATATCTTCGAGCTGTACCCGACGCTGGACGAGGCGCTGACCGCAGTCCGGACGAACGCGGAATAGCCTGGCGGACAGTTAGTTTCGTCCGCTGTTCAGGGCACCATCCAGGACAGCACCGACGCCTGCAGTCCCGACAGCACGCACAGCAGCGCCAGGAACACCACGCTCCACACGATGACGCGGCGGAAGATGTCGCCTTCCTTGCCGTTCATGCCGACCGCGGCCGCGGCGATGGCCAGGTTCTGCGGCGAGATCATTTTGCCGAGCACCCCGCCCGAGCTATTCGAGGCCGCCATCAGCACATCGGACAGCCCGGCCTGATTCGCGGCGGTCACCTGCAGGGCGCCGAACAGCGAATTCGACGACGTATCCGAACCGGTGACGGCGACCCCGAGCCAGCCGAGCACCGGCGACAGCAACGCAAACGCGCCTCCGGCAGCGGCCATCCACGTGCCGAGCGTGATCGTCTGACCGGACAGGTTCATCACGAAAGCCAATGCCAGCACCAGCATCACGGTCGCGATCGCGAACCGCAGCTGGACAAGTGTGACGCCGTACGCCTTGACCGCCCGAGGCACCGACAACTTGAGCGCGATCATCGTGAGCACGCCCGCGACGAGCATCTGGGTGCCCGGTGTGGTCAACAAGTTCAACGTGAACTCGGTCAGCGACACCGGCTTTCCCTTGGGGCTCACGACATGTAGGCCCGGCCAATGGAACTTGACGGTCGCCTTGTCGAGCAGGTTCTTCACCGCGGAGATCTGACAGATCACGAAGATCGCGATGATGATCGCGTAGGGGGCGTATGCGCGTGCGACCTCCGCGCGGCTGTCGGGATTGGCGACGCGCTGCGCGAATTCGGGCGTCGGTTCGTCGGCGGCGCCACCCGCGACGACCGCCGGCTGCTGCTCGCGGCGCGGATGCCAGACGCGCACCATCGCGACCACCGCGCCCGCCGACAGCAGCGACGCCACCACGTCGGCCAGCGGCACCGAGATGAAGTTGGATGTCGCGTACTGCCCGATCGCGAACACGATGCCGCACACCAGCGCCACCGGCCAGGTCTCCCGCAGACCACGACGACCGTCGACGATGGCAACCAGCGCCAGCGGCACGAACAGCGCCAGGATTGGCGTCTGCCGACCCACCATCGCGCCAAGCGTGTCGCTCGGCAGTTCGGTCACCTTGCCCAGCGTCAGGATCGGGGTGGCCATCGCGCCGAACGCGACGGGCGCGGTGTTGGCCGTCAGCGCGAGGACCGCCGCCTTGAGCGGCCGGAACCCCAGCGCCATCAGCATCACCGACGTCACCGCCACCGGAGTGCCGAACCCGGCCAGCGCCTCGATCAGCGCGCCGAACGAGAACGCGATGATGATCGCCTGTACCCGCTGATCGTCACTGACCCGGGCGAACGAACGCCGCAGCACATCGAAATGTCCTGTCTCGACGGTCATTTGGTAGACCCAGATCGCGTTGATCACGATCCACAGGATCGGGAAGAACCCGAACGCGGCGCCTTCCGTCCCGGCGAGCAGAGCCTGACCCAACGGCATGCCGTACACCAGGATCGCGAGCACGATCGCGAGCGCCAGCGAGACCACCGAGGCCACCCACGCGGTCACCCGCAGCACGCCCAGCATCACGAATAGCAACAGCAGTGGCAGCGCTGCTATCAGCGAACTCCACGCCAGGGAATGAGCTACCGGATCGAGCACCTGTTGGTACACGGCGACCACCTCGCGGGCACGGCTGGACACACGACTACGGGGGTGTAACCCGAAGCGGTGATCTTCAATCCTCGCCTGAGGGGCCGCTGCGCAATCACTGTGCAGTTGATCAAACATTGGATTAGAGTTCCGTTGGCCAGATTGATCTTGGAAAACCGCTGGCACAGGTCGGGAAGGACAAATCATGGGTCGGATGGCTCGCCGTGTTGCGGCGGTTGCCGGTGGTGCTGCGATTGTGACGATGGTGGGCTTGACCGCCTCCTGCGCCAAGGAAGAGGAAAAGGCGCCGGAGACGACGACCACCACGACCACCACGACGACTACATCGGCCACGCCGGCCCCTCCGCCGCCCGCGCCGACGGAGAAGTCGATCAACCCGACGGGCGGCAACCTGTTCACGCCTCCGGTGAAGGCGCCGCCGGCGCCGACCGGCGTCCCCGGCGATAACTAGGACCGCATCGGGCCAGCTCGCACGTACGCTGGCAGTTGTGGTAGCCCGGCATTTCGGCACGCTGGCGCTCATCGCTGTCGGGGTGTTCGTGCTCGTTTCCGATCTGCGTCCCTCGGTCTCCGGCAGCGCGGGCCTGATCGGCGGACCGTATGCGTACCTGCTGGCCAGTTCCACCGACCTCGGGCCGTCGCATCGGGCCGACACCCAGTTGATCGCTTCGCTGCGCGATTCGAGCCGGCCCGACGCGCTTTTCGGATGGGCCGACGACAACGGGCTGTCGGTGCGTTGGCGGCCGGGTGAGACGTGGGCCGTCGTCGAGGGCGCCGCCGAAAAAGTGGCGAATGCGTTCGATGTCGAAGTGCACGACTATCGCGGCCTGCGGGGGCAGGTGTTCTATGCGTCCCCCCAGCAGCCGACGATCCCCGAGTCACTGCGCGACGAAGTCGCCGAGTTCGGCAGGATCCTGGGCTACACGCCGCACCACACTTCGCGGCCGTCGATCCTGCCGCTGGATGTGCCTGATAGGGGTCTGACGCCGGCAGCGCTACTCACCACCTACAACGCCAACAAGCTGGCCGCCGAAGGCAACACCGGCAAGGGTCAGACGATCGTGTTCTTCGCGTTCGACGGCTTCGAGCAGGCCGATCTCGACACCTTCGCCACCACCTATCAACTGCCAAAGTTCACCCCCGAAGTGGTCGGCGGGAAGCCGGAGGAGGCACGTGGCGAAACGACCATGGACCTCGAGGTCGCCCACGCCGTTGCGCCCGACGCTCGCAAGGTCGTGTGGAACGCCCGCCCCACCGTGGAAGGCGACGGCGGCTACGAGAAGATCGGGCAGATGCTCGAGGACGCGGACCGGCAGTTTCCCGGAGCGGTGTGGAGTTTTTCGATCGGCTGGGGCTGCGACAAGCTGATCACCGCAGCCGACCTCGCGCCGACGCGCTCGGCGCTGAAGACCGCGCATTCGCATGGCACAACGGCATTCAACGCCAGCGGCGACCTCGCCGGGTTGGAGTGCAAGGGCGGTGACGACTGGTCGTCGCCGCCGGGGTCCTCCGATGTCGGGCTGGACTCGGTCGCCTCGCTGCCGGAGATGGTCGACGTCGGCGGTACCACGCTGTCGACCGATGCCAACGGCGTGTGGCAGGCCGAACAGGCCTGGTTCGATGTGCCGCTGTCCCAAGGCACCGGCGGCGGCGTGTCATCTTTGTTCGACCGTCCGGACTGGCAGCGTACGGTGATGTCGGACAAGGAGCCGACGCGTCGGCTGACGCCCGATGTCGCCGCGGTCGCCGACCCGTTCACCGGGGTGCGGATCGTGTTCGACCAACAACAACTCGTCGGCGGCGGCACGTCGCAGTCCGCACCGATTTGGGCCGGTTTGGCGGCGGTGATGAATCAGTACCTGCTCGCCAACGGCGGGCAGGTCCTGGGCGACCTCAACCCACTGCTGTATCGCACCGCCGCAGGCGCGCCGCTGCCCGGCTTCCGCGATGTGGTGTTGGGCGGCAACGCCGTCGACGACGCCACCCCCGGCTACGACCTGGTCACCGGGCTCGGCACCCCGGACATCGACAACCTTGTGCGCAATCTGCTCATCGTTCAGAAGGCGACGCAATGACCACCCCGTCGAATGACGACGCCGTGCCCCAGACGGAATGCCGGATCTGCAAGACGGATGTCCCGGCCGGCGAGTATTGCGGGCTGTGCGGCTGCCATCTCACCCCCCGGCGCGGAGAGGGCCCGGACTGGTTGCGCATCAAGGACTTCGGCGCTGCGCCCGGCGAACACCTGCTACAGCCGTCGTTGGCCAGCTCGCTGTTCCCACATCTACCACCACGATCCCGCACCGTGTTCCGGATCGGGCTGGCCGTGGTGCTCGTGGCGCTGGTGGTGTTCGCGCTGTTGCGGTTGCCCGCCGCGCTTGTCACGGTCGCCTCGCTGGGTTTCCCCTTCCTGTTCCTGCTCTACCTGCACGAGTCCGATGGCTTCCAGGACATCCCAACGCGCACATGGGCGCTCACCGCGGTGCTGGGCATCGGGCTCGGGGTCGGCTGGGTGCTTCTCACAGGTGCCTTGGTTGCCCGCTCGTACGGAATCGCGTTGGGTGCAGGCGTGGTGGGCGCCCGCATGCTGAAGATGGGTGTCGGCATCCCTCTCGGCGGGGTGATCCTCATGCTGATGCCGGCGGTGATCGTGCGGTTGCTTCGACCACCGACCCGGGAATCGCTGGACGGCTTCATGATTGGGGCCCTTGGTTCGCTGATGTTCACCGCGGCAGCGACGTTGACTCGGCTGGCCCCGCAGTTCGGTACCGGTGTGGTGAGCAGGCGACCGATGGACAGCTTGATCGTCGAGGCCGGCATCAGGGGGGTGGCGGTGCCGCTCACCGCGGCAGCGGCGGGCGGGTTGATCGGTGCCGCACTGTGGTTCAAACGTCCGCCGAGCAAGGAGAAGCAGCATCCCGGTGTCGTGCGCGCGCTGCTGGTGTCGTTCGCGGTGGCGGTGCTCGCGGTGTACCTGGGCCTTGGCCTGGTCGACGTCTCCCACTTCCCGCAGGTGTGGATGTTGGTGCTGTATCTGGCCGTTGCTCTGCTGGCGCTGTTTCTGCTGCGCGTCGGACTGCACTTGGCGCTGCTGCACGAGGCGCACGACGAGATCCAGTCCGACGAGCCCCTGCTGTGCCCGCACTGCGGACATGTCGTTCCCGATATGGCGTTCTGTCCGGCCTGTGGTGTCGCGACGCGGGCATCGTCGCGATCGTCGCGCGATGCACGGCGTGAGGTCCGACCCGTGCGCACCGACCAGGGGCCAGGCTCATGAGTACGCCGACGTATTTCCCAGGCTATGCGGTGCCGCAGGGCACGTATAACGCTGCGCCGGTGCGACATTCGCGTGCTCGCGTGCTGCTGATCTGGTTCGCTGCGATCGCGGCGGTGGCCATCGCGCTCGTCTGCGTGACGCTGACGATTAGCAAGCCACCTGCGCGATACATGTGCCCGCCCAGCTGCGGGCACCCACCGACGGGCACCCCGGTCGAGACCAATCCTCGGTTCACCGCATCCGACGGCGCGTTCTCGGTGTCGTATCCCGCCGAGGGAACGGCGTACAAGATCACCACCAAACCCAACGGGGTGACGGCCGATCTGCAGGCCGGCGATGGCGGCACGCTGCAGCTGTTCAGCGAGCCTGCGGCGAACCGGTCTCCGGAACAGATCGCCAAAAGCCTGATCAGACGGACGTTTCCGGATGCCAGGACGGCGTACAAGATCCCCAATGCGATGGTTGGATACCACCCCGGCTACGGCGAGGCCGCCGACTGCTGGCCACAGGGCGCCAACAGCAGCTACATGAAGATGCGGGTGATGGTGATGGTGGCCGTCAAGAACGACCTGGCGTTGGTCGCCGCGGCGGTGGGCCCGTTCCGTCAGTTCGGTCCGGACTTCGGCAGCGGTAAGCCGTCGGGCGCCAATCTCCAAATCGCTTTGGACATGGGCAAATACGTCAACAGCTTCTCCTGGCGTGGCGACCCACCGCGGTGATCACGCGACATCGCTGAGGGCGTAGCCGCGGTCCCGCGCAACTTCGGCCAGCAGGAAGCGCAGTCGGTGCCGCCCGCGGTGCAGCCTCGACATCACCGTCCCGATCGGGGCTTCGGTGAGCTCCGCGATCTCCTTGAACCGGCGGCCCTCGATATCGGCGTAATAGACAGCCGTGCGCAGCTTTTCGGGTAGCTGTTGTAGTGCTTGTCTGACGTCATTGTCGCCCAGCTGGTCCAACACGTGGTCCTCGGCCGAGCGCAGCCCACTCGACGAGTGACGGGCCTCGGCAAGCAGCTGGCCGTCGGTGATCTCGTCGGTCAACCATTGCGCGGGCCGCCGCTGTTGCTTGCGGTAGTCACTGATGTGAGTGTTGACCAGAATCCGGTACAACCAGCCGCCCAGGTTGGTGCCGTCGCGAAAGCCGTGAAACCCGGCGAACGCCTTGGCCGCGGTTTCCTGCAGCAGGTCTTCGGCCTCGGTGCGGTTGCGGGTCATCTTCATCGCCTGCGGGTAGAACGCGTCGAGCAAGGGAATCGCGTCGCGCTCGAAGCGCGCGCGGATGGTCTCGAACTCCGGTGTTGCGGTGTTACTGTGCATTCGGCGCTCCTGATTGCAACGGATCTTGTTGTATGCTCACAACTCTCGTGACCGGGCCCGGTTGTGTCTGCATGGCTGGCCCCCCATTGCCGGTAGTGGAAACCTGAACCGGCGTATACCGGTTATCCCCCATGCCGGGGCCGGTGAACAGCACCTGCCACGCGACCACCACTGCGGTCGCGGCGAGAAGGACGGTCACGACGAGATGGCGCGTCAAGCGGATGTCCATGTTTGACACCATCGCGGCTTCTGCAGGAGGCGTCTTCGACGCTGGCGCCCATTTGTGATTACCGCTAGCGGCACTTGACAGCTACAGCGGCTGCACAGGCTGGGCACAGCGGCACCGCAGCGTTGGGAGCTAGCCAGGACGGGTGTTGTCGTTGCTGGTGCGTTCGACGGCGCCGCCGATGTGGCTGGGGCTGATTGTCGCGGGCGCGGCGATCTTGGTGGAAACGCTTCTGGTGGTAGTTCTCAGGAGCCTGGCACCGATGGACACCTTCGGTGTCGTGTACCTGCTCGGGGCACTGGTCGTCGCGATCGGATGGGGTACGGGCCTGGCGGCGGTGACATCCGTGGTGAGTGCGTTGTGCTTCGGCTACTTCCGCGAATGGCCGAACGATTCCTTCGACCCCGCCGACCTGCGCAACTGGGTGGTGATCGGCGTGTTCCTTGTGGTCGCGTTGATGGCGAACACGCTGGCCGGGGTGGCGCGGGCCAGGGCTGCAGAAGCCGATCTGACCGCCGAGCGGCAGGCCGCGCTCCGCCGCGTCGCGACAGCGGTGGCGAAGGGGTTGCCGCCCCACGACGTGTTCTCGGCAGTCACTACGGAACTTACGCAGATCTTCTCCACGGGGAACGCGCTCCTAGTTCGCTATGAGAGCGACGGCACGGCTCAAGTACTGGCGGTCTGCGTCGAGGCCGGACTGCC
>Ga0075421_100012665_pt1 | contig 10486 bp, 12 predicted proteins | sample SoiMetdeltSBSDD5_FD_75292 | JGI IMG/M metagenome (GOLD analysis project Ga0075421, IMG submission 75292) | Bulk soil microbial communities from a Populus tree surrounding site in Tennessee, USA - Soil MetaG P. deltoides SBSDD5 | ecosystem: Environmental > Terrestrial > Soil > Tree plantation... | reverse complement strand
AGTGCTATGTGCGACCGATCTGCTGCAGCGCTCTGATCGTGCAGTGTCGCGTGCTGATGCCATCGCTCGGGAACTGGGTGCGCAACTGCTTCTGTTGCATGTCGTCGATGCGGCGGGGTCGGCGCTCGACACCCAGCGTCGCGGCGCGCGAGCACGCTCTGGCCTCAATGCGCAGGCGCGCAAACTCGCGCGCTCCGGCAATGGTGCCCAAGTCTCGGTTCGTGCAGGTCGTCCGCATCAGACAATCGCGGACGTCGCAATCAAGTGGGATGCCGACCTTATCGTGCTCGGTCCCTATCGTCGGCGCTTCGGCGACAGTTTCCGAGGAACCACCGCCGAGCGCGTCATTCGCATAGCGGATCGACCGGTGCTCGTGGTCAATCGCGACTCAGCAGACCCGTACGAGCATGTGCTCTTGGCGGCTGATCTCTCCCGCATGTCGATCGGCATTGCGAACGTCACCAAGGAGCTCGGTCTGCTGGAAGGTGCACGGGCCTCCGTCGTTCACGCGCTCCAGCACACGCGCGGCGCGACGCCGTACCTCGCTGGCGTTAGGGAGTCTGAGATGGGCAAGTACGAGCAATCGTTGCGAGAGTTGGCTTCCGATGAGATCGATACGCTGCTCAAGAGTGCTGGACTCAATTCGGCGCGCGTCTCGGTTCATTCGCAGGAGAACTCACCGTTCAGAGCGGTCGAGCAAGTCGCAAGCCGCATCGGGTCCGATCTGGTAGTGGTCGGAACCAGCCGATTCCCTCTGTTCAAGCGCGTGTTCATCGGCAGCGTTTCGAATGAAGTCCTGCGCGGGATCGAGCACGACGTGCTGGTCATTTCTCCGGTTGCTGCCCGGCGTGCTCATCGGAAAGCCTGGATCGCCAGCCGGCGTCGGTTGTCGGATGAGGGTCATCAGCAGGTCTCGGGTACTCTCGCGAGTGCTCGAAGCGTGTAATTCGGCGTGAGTCGGGATAGCGCCGATCTGACATTCGTCAAAGGATAAACTTGGGTGCCGTTTCCCCGAGAGGTGCAAACAGTGGCAACAAAACGAATTCTCGTGCCAGTAGACGGATCGGCGTGTTCGATCCATGCACTTGAGTATGCGGCTCGAAGGCAGCGAGCGTCCGACGGCCTCGAGATCCTGGTGCTCAATGTCCAGCCTTCGATACGCCCGAGCAGAACACTCTCTCGTGGGCTGATTGCCGAGCATCAATCCAGAAATGCAGAAGCCGCACTCAAACCTGCGCTCGCGGTCATCAAGAGACTGAGGCTGAATACAACCCCTCAGACGCAAATAGGCAATCCCGCTGAAGTCATCGTAGGCGTTGCTCGGCAGCGAAAATGTGGCGAAATCGTCATGGGCAACAGCGGTCTGGGCGCGGTCGCTGGTTTGCTATTGGGCTCCGTCGCGCGGAAAGTGATAGCCCTCGCGCGAGTTCCAGTAGTCCTGGTCAAATAAGGTGGAATCATTTCCCGAGATCTGTGCACCTTGAGTTCGCGGCTACCGTCCAGCACGGCCTGAGCCCTGCACTTCGTTCGCCATTCTATTTTTCGCGTCGGACGTCCTCCGCAGCCTTGTCCGAGCGCAGGCCCAAGAACTTCGAATGCCGTAGTCGATGCTCGGCAGTCCACTCCACGAACTGAATTTGCACTACCAGCTCGGGCTTCGTCCACATCATTTCCTTCATGTCCTCCTCGCTCACGCCGCCGCCCCAGCGGGACGAGCCTTCACTCGGCAAGTCGACGAACGGGCATTTTTTCTGACGCAGGCCCGCAAGTGTTCGAGCGAGTTGCCGTCTGACGTGAGGCACCAATCCCGCGCGAACCTTTGCAGCGAATCGGAGTTCTCCGTTCTCGAAATATCCAACCAGCAGTGCGTCCACACTGCCTTCGCCTGATGGTCGATAGCCGCCAACTACGAACTCCTGTTGCCGCTGGAGCTTCAGCTTTTGCCAATTGCCAGATCGCTCCCCCGCTTCATATTGAGAGTTGGACCGTTTGGCGATGATCCCTTCCAATTGCATTGCCCGGACTGTAGCGACGATGTCCGCCACACTGCCCGGCAATACCACGGACAGAAGCAAACCTGATTTCTCGATCACTTGAGCAAGATGCGCCCGACGCGCCTCCAATGGCATGCCTCTCGTGTCCTGTCCGTCGATGTGCAACACATCGAATGCATAGAACACGATGGTATGTTCTGAATGCGTCCCGCGGTGCTGAAGTGCCTGAAACGATGGTCGACCCTGCTTGTCTACCGCGACGATTTCACCATCGATCACCGCCTGTTCGACCTGCAGGCGACGACCCGCTGCGGCGACAGAGGGATACATCTGCATCAGATCCTTGTCGTTCCTGGATCGAATTCTGATTGAGGCGCCATCCTTAATGATGAGCGCGCGATAGCCATCGAGTTTGAGCTCATACGACCACTCAGGGCCTTCCGGAAGAGTGTCCACTGACACGGCAGCCATCGGTGTAACGAAGGAAGGATTCCGCCGCTTGGGGGGAGTGTGCACGTCCTGCGCAGCTTGCTTCTTCTTCTTCTTCTTCTTCTTCTTTGCTGGCATGCATGGCTCGATATTTGAAACTGCAAGACGAGCTTACTACTCAACACGGCTCGCCGCGCGAGCACGGGCAGTTATTTCTAAGTCATTCATTCTCCAAGTCGGCGGATTCGGGCAATTGACGCGAGCCCGGTGGCTGTATAAAGATACAGCAAAGCACCATCGGAGTCCGCCGTGCTCACCAGTCCCCTTTCCGTCATCAATAAGACCCTCGATCACCTGCAGACGCTCAGTGAGTTCTTGCTCGATGAAGTGGACGAGCGTGTTATCACTTCGCATCAGCTCACAACGGAGCGTCGCATTTGCAAAGAGGCCCTTCAGACCATACGAGTGTTGATACCGAAGCTGGAGGCAGTTCGCAGCACTAATGTTGTGAGTGCGACGGACCATCCCCGCGTCTGCCTAAATTGCGATGACTAGCAGGACATGGTTCGCGAGCCTCTCACGCCAGAGGAGCGCGCGCGGCACGAAAGAGGACTGGAGAGAATTCGTCAGCGCTTGTTCCGGCGCTACCAGCCTGCCGACTACTTCATCGTTCCGAACTCGGAGCGGGTGATAGCCGCTTCCGCTGAGAGTTGCTGGAATGCTGCGTGTGGCCGCTATCGTGTCTTCCGTATCGGCGGCCTGTCTTATGCTGCCGACTGTTGCGACAAGGACGGCTTGTCGAGATTCAGCCTGTCGCACTTCGAGGATCAGCGGTTCAGCTTCTGGCTGACTGCGGCGCGAGGACACACTGTGACCTCCCTTGTCGTTCAATTCCGTGAGCTGGACGAGATCGTGTATGGGCGGCTGTGTTCGTTCCGGCGGGCGAACAGGGCGCCTGCATACGTCGGAAAGAAGCCAACTGGATAGGGCTGTTCGAACCTCTCGATTTCGCGTGGCCGAAGACGTAGTCAATGGACTGAAGTGTTCGCTAATTCACTCTGATACGGGGAATGCCGCCGTACTCGCCGGCTAGATATTTAACCATTCTGTTGTCATCACTACGAACACCCTTCTTCGAATCAAGGCGCCAAGCTGTGCTTTCCAGTACATCTTTCTCTACGAGCATGATCTGAGCTTTTTGAAGGGACTTGAGCACCTCCGGCGAGTGACACGTAAATACCAGCTGCGACCCCTTTCTATTAATCGATGGGTCACCAAAGAGGCGGAGGATTTCTGGAATCAGGAGCGGGTGAAGGTCACTATCTAGCTCATCAGATACAACGAAACCGCCATGCTCGAGCGCCGGTAGGAGCGCTGCGAGCAAGACAAACGCTGCCCGGGTGCCGCTCGATTCTTCACCGAACGGAAGTTCGAATCGATCACCCTCATTCTGATGCACGCCATAGAGCAACCAGCTCTTCCTTGTCACGAGTTCACCGGACGCATCCGTGAACTGCACCTCGCGCTCACGAGCAACGATATCCTCAAGACCTAGATCCCAAGTCCGCAGGTACTTCTTCATCTCCACTTGGAGTTCCGTGTCCTGGCTGTAAAGCTCGGCCAAGCGATTGAGTGTATCGACCCTCGGAGCCATGCGGCCGCCCGCATTGATATTCGTGATGATCGTTATGTCGCAGAGCTGCTTGGCCAATGACACATCGAATTGGATCGCCCAGGACATGAGGGACACATTCGGCCGAACCGCGGCCGCTTTCGCGGGGTCGAGTCCGAAATCGTTTTGCTTTACGTCGTAGCCGCCATCCTCTAGCGATTGGCGATCGAATACGCGATGCCAACGAGCACTTCCTGGTCTTCTCTCCAAGGTCTCTGACAGGACGCGTTCGCGATTGAGGATCAATCTGTAGCGCCACAGAGTTCCAGGCTCGATCGCATCCACGATTACTTCGAACTCAGTGGGCTGATCCTTAGCTGCAAAGTGCGGCCGAACAGGGATTGGTGCGTCCGGCTTCGCGTTGAACGAGTTCGGCACAAACCAAGCAAGGAAGGCCAGCGGCTGAATCAGCGATGTCTTACCTGATGCATTCGCGCCGAAGACAGCAAGCGCTGTAGTGAGCCGGTGCCCCGAGGCGGAAACGGCGTCCCAGCCTTTGACCGCATCCTTCTCACTCAGGCCGAACGGCACTTCCACCCGTGAGCGGAAGCTCCGGAAATTGCTGAAGGCGTAGGAGTGAAGCATCGGGGAAACCCACAGGAAATCGTAAGATCTGGCCTTACTCTACCTAAAATGTGGCTCCCAAGTGGTATTTTCAACAAAAGATCGTGTAACATTCGACGTAAGGGCACCCGCACGTGCGGGTAGGCCGATGACCACACCCTGTGGAATTGACATAACTTACTGAATTTTCTGGTGTTCTGATGACGGCTGCGTGCCGGGACCTCCATGCAGCTGGAGGGATGCCAGAAATAGGAAAGGCGGACTAGTGGCGCTAGTCCGCCTTTCTGCAACAGGTGCGCACCCCGAAGGTGCACCGTCCTTATCAGTCTGGAACTCGTACGAAGCCGCAGTCTACGGCGGTGAGCGACGGGCTGACAAGGAGCACATCTCACTTCGGGTGAGGAGGTGCTCTATGAGTGTCGACTAATCGCAAGCGTCCGGCTCCGCCGGGATTCCGCTGGGTCTTTTGCCGCTACCGTCGCGTCAAGAATAGCAATCGCTATCTCGATGCGTGGGATTACGGCTATGAGGCTTGGTGTTTCCTCGTAAGAGCCTAAGCGCCAAACAGCGTGTGGCGGATCCTTCCGCCACACGCCCTTCACTGACATTTGGAGTTCATGACTGTGGCAAAAGATGCACCTGGCATGCGCGGCCAGCGATCGCGCAATGAAAATGGCTTGCTTCGAGACAAACGCGACGACACACACGTCGGGACGATCGAGGAGCAATACGACCGAGATTTCAAAGTCAGAAGTGACATGCAACTCGGAACACTCTTGGAACAGACTGGGATGAAGTCGCTTAACGATCTCATCCACAGCGACATCGGAAAGAAGGAGGACTAGCCGTAAGAGTGCCCAGGGTTCGCCTTGGGCACTCACTTCAGCGAACCGCGTGCCTTCTAGTGGCGAGACTCGTTGCGGGAGAAAGCGTTGACCTTTCCGAGCTTCGAACAAGCAAAAGAGAAGTTGATGGCGTGTACGAACCAATGGCGAGATGGTTACACGCATTCGCGGCTATCGATTGTCGCCGTACGAGATGGTGACATCTATCGCATCATCGAAGGACACATCTACTCTCGATTCATGCCTGCGAGCACGCCGGCGCGTGTCCTCGATGCGGACGTTGCATTCGCTGGACAATTCGATCTCGCTGGTGGTCTATCAGACGCACTGAAATTGCTAGGTGACTTGGCTGCCGGGAAAACAATACCGATAGAAGGTCGCGGCTTCGTGTTTCACGTCGGAACCTCACCCGGAGCAATGTTCGAGTTCCTTCATCGGGCTGGAGTAGTCGACGGGCGACGGATCCCGTCCATTCAGTTGAGTGGTGGCCGCCGCAGCGAGCTATTTGACAGGAATGAGCTGGATTGGCAACTGAAGGGAAGTCAGTTGGCGACTGATGGGCTATGGGATCTAGCGGATATGGCTGGCATCGCGCTGGTTGGAGGAGACACCTGTGTTCTCGAATATGCGCCACTCAATGTTGTCGAATTTGACAACAGATAAAGCTCCCGCTCAAGCCGAGCTGGAATACGTCCACATTGCTCATGAGCGGTCGCCTCGCCGCGCGGTATCGCGCTGCTGCTTCGGCTCGACAGTCTAATCGACCGTTGAGGCTCAAGAGGCGGAGACGCTCTCCACCCGTCGCTCAATGCGCGCCCAATTGAGCTCGTGGAGTCACGAGTGCGGGCCGCGATACAGCGGTCCACACTCAATCGGGCTGCGGATTCTTTTCACTTGGCTGATCGGTGTCGTTCTTCTCCTCGGGGACGAGGCCCAGAGGGCGTCGATCTCGCAAGCTGCCTACGTCCCTTCGCTCCGCCGCGGCCTGCACGTTGATGCAATCCGGATCACTTTGCAGCTCACCCGGATTCTTGGTGCACCTTTGGAGCGCTTCGTCCAACGCCTGCGGATTCGCCAAGTATTCGTCGACTGTGTAGCGCGCCTTAGGCGGCTCGGGAGTGCACGCGCAGAGCGCGGCGATGCAGGCGACGAGCGGGCCGACATACCAAACGCCGTGTTTCGCGTTCATGTGACCTCCTTTGTCGAAGACATGATGCGCCAAACGTGGACGGCGGCAAGACGCATCTGACCTGAGGTGATGACCGTCAACGGAGCGGAGGGGCGGGACTGCCTGGATCCGCGACCGTAGCACACCGTGCTCGCAGTCAAGAGTCGCGCTGAAGCGCGCCCGCCGGGACGGCGGCTTCGCTCTTGACAGCTGCGCGCGCTGTGCAGCGGGGCACGCGGGCAATCCCGCCCGAGATCCTTCCAGAGGATACGCATATGTCTACGTCAATCGAGGCCTTCGGCTCCAATGAACGTTCAGCTCTGTCGCTGGACTACCTCCGACGCAGTGCACCTGCAGCCTTCGCATCACATCGTTTCGACAACACGGGCGATAACTACGTGTTCATCTCGACGCAGCAGTTGGTGGAAGCGTTGATGGATGCAGGTTTTCATCCTACAGATGCGCGCCAACGACGCTCCCGAGGTGAGCGACGCGGCTATGCCCGGCACATGATTCGCTTCCGGCAAGCCAACGAGTCACTGCGAATCGTCGATTGCATGCCGGAGATCATCCTGATCAATTCGCATGACGCGACCAGTGCCTACCAACTCCGCGGCGGCTTATACCGGTTCGTCTGTTGCAATGGTCTGATCCTCAGCCTCGCCGAGTTCGGCATGATTCGTGTGTCGCACCGAGGCAACGTGCTGGCCAGCGTGGTCGAAGGAGCGCAGCAGATCAGTCGGCACATGGAGGGAATCGGGCAGGTGATCGAGCGCATGGCGCGCACGGAGCTGGATCAGCAGGCGCAGCTGGCATTCGCACAACGCGCGCTCGAGCTCCGGTATCGGGGCAGCAAGCACTTTCCCTTCGACGCGGGACGCCTCCTAGAAGCGCGACGCGAATCGGACCAGGGGAGGGACATCTGGACCGTCTACAACAAGGTTCAGGAGAACGTCATCTGTGGCGGCATCAGTGGGCGGAGTGCGCTCGGTCGGCGGACGACCAGCCGTCGCATCAATTCCATTGACGAAGACATCCGTCTCAATGTCGCGCTCTGGCAGCAAGCGATCGCACTGATCCGCTCATAACTGCGATCGACGCCGAAGGGAGCATGGAAGCTCCCTTTGGTGGTCAGCGGGGAGAAGCGCAGCGACGAGTTCGAGCGGGGGGCGGATTGCCAGCGCCCATCAGCGTATCACGCCGTTCTCGGTGTCAACCGCCGTACGTCCATGTACGGCAGTTGACACCTGCGCTGCGGCGTGAGGCGCGGGCGCCGGGCAATCCGCCCTAGTCACTACGAGATCACGCTCATGAACACTTCAAATTCCAGCTTGGGGAAAATCGAAGCACGTGAAGTGCCGGATGGCGAAAGGCTCTATGTCCTGCCGAAGCGGTTCGGTCAGCACATGCTGGTGGTCGAGAACGCCATCTACGACTTCATGGCAGCACACGCGAGAACCTACTGCGGTGGGTTCTGGAAGTTCGTCGAGTTGTCGAATGGAGGCTTCTACATGGCCCCGGTGGGGGAGACCACATTCGATGTTCACATCGAGGGAAATGGATTCGAGGGTGTCCTGAGTGCGGATGCAGCAGGCATTACGGCTTGCCTGTTTGCGTTCTCGCATCTCTCGTTTCAGATCCAGAGCGACGCACTTGTGAACCATTTCTACCACCTGCGGGACTTCGCCTTGGAGCATGCCGAGGCGATTGCCATCATGGGAGCGATCGACTGAACGCAAAGGTGGGTGGAATGATCAGCCTGGACGCGGATTGCCGCGTCTGGGCTTTCTTTCTGGCGCACCACGCAACCAGAGCGAGAGCGAGCGTGACAACGCGAGGGACGTTTTAGCGCAAAGACAAGAGAAAGGCAGGATAGCCTTTCGGCTGCTAGTGGGACACATTCTGTGCCATGGCTGCTGCCACACAGATGTTGAAGACACGCGTGACGCACGAGGCAAAGCAGATCGTGGAGTCAGTCGCGCGTCGGCAGCAGCTTACGGAGTCTGCTTGGTTGCGGCGCCTCGTCATGACCACATTGCAGAGTACCGGCGCGACTGCCGAGCTCGTGCCGGAGAGCCCTGATGAACCTCCTCGCGCCGGTCGCCTGATGATTCGCCTTACAGCCTCAGATCGGTTGTTGTTGCGGGCGCGTGCCGCCGCCCGAGGCATGGCGACCGCGACCTACGCATCGGCACTCATCCGCTCCCATCTTCGGTCGGCTGTTCCTATCCCGAGGGAGGAGATGCAAGCACTCAAGCGCGCCGTAGGTGAGCTCGGCGCGATTGGAAGAAACCTCAACCAGCTCGCCCGCCTGGCCAACCAGGCGGGCCGAACCGCGGGCCCTAGCCGCGACGAGCTCCGGGCACTGTTGAGGGCTTGCGAAGCGCTGCGCGACCACGTGCGACAGTTGTTGGATGCCAATCTAAGAAGCTGGAGCGTCGGCAATGACGAAGCGCCTCGTTGACTTGCGCGATCAGAGACCGCTGCTCGACATCGTCAGCTACGGACGGCGCGGGCCAGGCAACCGCGCCTCGTTCACTTCCGCTGAACGTGAGCACATCAGCCGAACCGTACGTGGTGTGCCGGAGGTGATGATCAAAGTGTCCGGGGGCGGCACGAGCGTTGGGGCAGTTGCTGCGCACTTTCGGTACATCGATCGGCGAGGCGGGCTCGAGATCGAAACAGATGCGGGAGAGCGCCAGCAGGGGCGGGGCCTGGAACGCGAGCTGCTCGAGGACTGGGGTCTCGCGCTTGAGGAGCAGGACGCAAGATCCGCGTATTCGGGTGTGCCCGGCCGAAGGTCGGTGAAGCTCGTTCATAACATTGTGTTCTCGATGCCTCGCCACACGCCGCCGGAAAAGCTACTTGCAGCAGTGAGGCACTTCGCCCAAGAGAAATTCGCGTTCGAGCACCGGTACGCGATGGTCCTCCATACGGACCACGATCATCCTCATGTGCACTTGGTTCTCAAGGCTGTGAGCGAGCGAGGTGTACGGCTCAACATTCGAAAGGCGACGCTGCGGGAGTGGCGCCGGGATTTCGCCGAGGCGCTCCGGAAGCAAGGCGTGGCGGCGAATGCGACCGAGCGAGCTGTGAGGGGTGTTAGCCGGTCTAGCAAGAGCGATGGCATTTATAGGGCGATGCGGCGGGGTGATTCGACACATCTCGAAGAGCGAACGATCAACGTTGCTAGCGAGCTGCGACGCGGACTGCTCCGCGAAGATCCGGGAGCCGAGACGTTAGGCAGCACGCGCCGCGCGATTGAGCAAGGCTGGCGCGCTGTCAGTACCCTCTTAGAAGGAAGTGGAGAGCGCGAACTGGCTCGCCACGTCAGGCAATTTGTAGCTCAGATGCCGCCTGCGCAGACCGATCGCGAATGGATCGCTACCAAGGTGATCGATGGCTTACACCAAAAGCGCCGTGAACAGTCACACCCCACTCGCTGAGGCGGACGCGCCTATGCGGTCAATGCGCGCACATCGCGTGCGCCGCCTTGCAACTCAATGCGACCGCTTTGAACAAATCGCCCCAGCAGGCTGTTTTTCGACTGTTCAAATTGAGAAGAACGCGCCAATAACGCGCGCTTGTCTGCCGCGTACCGTGCGGACACCGTGCCTCATGACGACCTCTCGAGGGTGGCGACATGAGCAGTACATTCTTTGGCTTGCTTGCCGAGTTCGGTGAGGCAAACATTCCACTCGACAAAGTAGCGCCGAAGTATTTTGGGCTTAGTTTCAAGGAGGCACGGCGGCGTGCGCCGTCCAGGTTGTTACCGTGCAGGACATTCAGACTAGGTGGGCAGAAGTCCCCGTGG
>Ga0075421_100012662_pt1 | contig 10486 bp, 14 predicted proteins | sample SoiMetdeltSBSDD5_FD_75292 | JGI IMG/M metagenome (GOLD analysis project Ga0075421, IMG submission 75292) | Bulk soil microbial communities from a Populus tree surrounding site in Tennessee, USA - Soil MetaG P. deltoides SBSDD5 | ecosystem: Environmental > Terrestrial > Soil > Tree plantation... | reverse complement strand
GTACAGGAGTGCCGAGTACAACAGCCTCAGCATGTTGCCATGTTCTTATAGATGTCTAACATGCGCGCCGATGGTACTCGAACACGAGCACGATCCCGAACGTGTCCCGCTCTATCGCTTCCTGAGTCCCCGGTATTGGCCGTTGTGGCTCGGCCTGGGGCTGGTGCGTACGCTCAACACGCTGCCGTTGCGGTGGCAGATGGCGTTCGGCCGCGCGCTCGGCCGCATCGCCTATGTGCTCAGCCGGCGCGACCGCCGCATTGCCGACATCAACATCCGCCTGTGCCTGCCCGGCCTGACCGCGCAGGAGCGCGAGGAGCTGGTGCGGGAACACTTCGAGTCGCTCGGCTGCGCGCTGCTCGAGACGGGCCTCGTCTACTGGGCGAGTCCGGAGCGTTTGCAGCGGCTGGTCGACTTCGAAGGCGTCGAGCACCTGCGCGCTGCGTTGGCCAAGGGTCGCGGTGCACTCATGCTGAGCGCTCACTTCACGACGCTGGAAATGGGCGCGCGCGCCCTGACGCTGCTCGGCCCGACCAGCATCATGTACCTCACTCCGAAGAACGCGCTGGTTGCCGAGCTTTCCCGCCGCAACCGCAGCCGGCACACGGTCAAAGCGATCTCCAGCGACCGGGTGCGCGATCTGCTGCAAAGCCTCAAGAGCAACCTGCCCGTCTGGTATGCCCCGGACCAGCGCTACACGGAGAAGAACAGCGAGATCGTGCCGTTCTTCGGGCAACCCGCCGCCTCGAACGTCGCGACTTCGCGGCTGGCGAAGATCTCGGGCGCGCCGGTGCTGCCCTACTTTCCGAAGCGTCGCGCCGACAATCGCGGTTACGTGGTGCAGATCCACGCGCCGCTCGACAACTTTCCTACCGATGACCCGGTGGCAGACACGCGCCGCTTCCACGAGCTGATCGAGTGCAACGTACGCGATCATCCCGAGCAGTACCTCTGGACCTACAAGCGCTTCAAGCGCCCCGGGCCGGACGGCGATCCGTACCGCGCATGAGCATTCATCCGCGCTATTGGCCGACGTGGCTCGCGCTCGGCATCCTGCGCTCGTTCGAGCCGCTGCCGTTTCCGTTGCTGGTCTGGCTCGGCCGGCGCGTCGGCGAGGTCATCGTGCTTCTGCCGCTCGGGTTCGTGCGCATCGCACGGCGCAATCTGGAGCTGTGCCTGCCGGAGCTCCCAGTCGCCGAGCGCGGGAAGATCCTGCGCGAGCATTTCCGCAGCCTCGGCGTCGGCATTTTCGAAACTGCGATCAGCTGGTGGAGCTCCGATGCGCGCATCCGCAAGCTGACACGCATCGAAGGCGAGGAACATTTGCAAGCGGCGCTCGCGCGCGGCCGCGGCGCGATTCTGCTCAGCGCGCACTTCACTACGCTGGAAATCGGCGCACGCGCGCTGACTGCACGGGTCGCGACCAGCATCATGTATCGGCCGACGCGCAACGTCGTGCTCGAGCGTTTCCTGATGCGCAACCGCGGGATGCGGGCGAAGCGCGCGATCCCGCGCGATGACGTCCGCACGTTGATCACCGCGCTGAAGAACAACGAGCCGGTGTGGTATGCGCCGGATCAGAGCTATCGCAAGAAAGGCGCGGAGATGGTGCAGTTCTTCCACCTGCCCGCAGCTACCAACACAGCAACGTCGAGGCTTGCGCGAATGACGGGTGCCGCGGTGCTGCCCTACTTCCCGGAACGCTTGCCTGGCTCGCGCGGCTACCGGATGGTGATCCAGCCGATGCTGGAGAATTTTCCGACCGACGAACCGGCAGCCGATGCGCGTCGCTTCAACGAGCTGATCGAGGCGCAAGTGCGCCGCGTGCCGGCGCAGTACTTGTGGATTCACCGCCGCTTCAAAGGCCTGACCGCCGACTACCCGAACTACTACAAGCTGTAGGTCACTAACTAGCGGCCAGCAACCAATTCCACTGTTGGTCCCCGAACGCGACATTCGGACGCTGCCCTTGGATCTTCTCCAACGACCGTCGCAGCCGTGCCAGCACGTCCTGCTCCCACGCGCCGCGTGCTTCGATGCGGCCACGATCGAAGTCGAGCAAGTACACGTTCTGCCCGGCGGCCTGGTCGAGCAGGATGTTGTGCGCGTTGAGGTCGGCGTGGTGCACGCCTTCCCGATGAAACCGTGCAAGGGTCCCGCCGATCGCCTGCCAACTCTCGCGGGGCAGCTGCGCACCGGTGATCGCGTCCGCCAGCGTTCGGGTATTCGGCAGATGCTCGGTGATCAGGTCCGCGCGATAGGTCAGCGCGCCCCGGACATAACGCGCGGCGACCGGCGCAGGAACGGGCAGTCCCCGGCGGCGCAATTCCGCCAGGAGGCGCCACTCGGCAAACGAGCGCGTGCGAGCCTCGCCGAGCCAGACGTAGCGGTCGCGCGCAAAACGAGCGATGAACCCGCCACGCCGATAGTGCCGCAGCACCCAGCGTTCCGCGCCCGCGCTGACGACCGCGATCGACGCGCGCCCGCCTGGAATCTCCTGCAACGAGCCCTGCCGCCGCCAATGCTCGACGTCGAACAGCTCCGCTCCTGGCTTACGCAAGCGCGAGGTGTCGTATAGGATGCCGCCGGCGGCGACGCGCAGAAGACCTTCTTGAACAGCAAGCATTAACAACAATTCTAGCGATCCGCTTCCATTCATGTCTTCCCGCTTCTTCGACACTCCGCCGGCCAGCGTCTGCCTGCTGCGCCTGTCGGCCATTGGCGATACCTGCCACGTGCTGCCGGTCGTGCGCACCTTGCAGCGCGCCTGGCCCGATACGCGCTTCACCTGGATCATCGGCCGCGTCGAGGCGAAGCTGCTGGGCCACATTCCGGACATCGAGTTCATCGTCCTCGACAAGAAGAGCCTGGCTGGCTCGTATCGCCTGCTGCGCCAGCAGATGCGCGGCCGTCACTTCGACGTCCTGATGCACATGCAGGTCGCGCTGCGCGCCAGCCTGTTCTCGATGCTGGTGCCCGCCAAGGTCAAGCTCGGCTTCGATCGCAAGCGGGCGCGCGAGCTGCAGTGGCTGTTCACGACCAACCGCATCCGACCCACCGAGCGGCAGCACGTGCTGGATGCGCTGTTCGGCTTCGCCGAGAAGTTTCACGTCTACGAAAAGCTGCTGCGTTGGGACATTCCGATTCCGCAGGCCGCGCACGACTACGCGCGCCGCGTCATTCCCGATGACGTCAAGACGCTGATCATCAGCCCCTGCTCGAGCCACCGGCTGCGCAACTGGCGGCCGGAGTACTACGCGCAGATCGCCGACTATGCGATCTCGGCGCTCGGCCTGCGCGTCGTGCTGTGCGGCGGCCGCAGCGAGCTCGAGCAGCGGATGGGCGAAGCGATCGTGCGCAACATGACCGAGCGCTGCGAGAACACCGTTGGGCAGGACACGCTGCTCGAATTTCTCGCCACACTGGAACGCGCCATCGCGATCGTCACGCCCGACTCCGGGCCGGCGCACATGGCGACGGCCGTGGGCACGCCCGTGGTGGGACTGTATGCAGCGACCAATCCTGCACGCTCCGGCCCGTACCTGAGCCGGCAATTCTGCGTCGACAAGTACGATCTCGCGGCCCGCCGCCTGCTCGGCAAGTCCGCGGTCGATTTACCGTGGACCACCAAGATCGAGCGACCGGGTGTGATGGACCTGATCACGCCGGACGACGTCATCAAGAAGCTGCACAGCGTGCTGCTGGCATTGGCAAGAAAAAGATAGCGGCTGGCGTAAACTCCGCGCATGCCCGCCCCTGCCCTGCCCGTCACCCTGCTCGTGATCGCACGCAACGAGGCGCCGATCATCGGCCGCTGCCTCGACAGCGTGCCGTTCGCTGCGGAAAAGCTGGTGATCGACTCGGGCAGCACCGACGGCACACAAGAAGTCTGCGCTCGGCACGGCGCACGCGTCGTCCATCAGGATTGGCTCGGCTTCGGCCCGCAACGCAACTTCGGCAGCACGCAGGCGAGTCACGACTGGATCCTGGCGCTCGATGCCGACGAAGCGCTGTCGAGCGAGCTCGCCGACGAAATGCAGCGGCGCCTGCCGCAGCTCATGCAATCGCAATCTGCCGGCGCAATCTTGCGGCGCCAGACCTGGTACATGGGCGCGCCGATGCGGTGGTATCGGCCGATGATGGGCGAGCGTCTCGGCCGGCTCTATCATCGCGGCCGCGCGCGCTGGACGGACGTGCGGGTGCACGAGTCGCTGCGCTTCGACGGCCCCACGGAAACGTTTGCCCAACCGTTCATTCACCTGAACAACCCGACGCTGGTCCACAAGCACCTCAAGACGCTGCGCTACGCCGAGCTCAAAGCGCGCGACTGGCTCGACCGCGGCAAGCCCGCGCAGATGTGGTTGATGCCGTTCGTGCACCTCGCAGCGTTTTTCAAGGACTATGTGCTGCGGCTGGCGTTCCTCGACGGCTGGCGCGGCTATGTCGTCTCGCAAGTCGCCGCGTCATATGCTGTCTACAAGCGCATGCGTTACTACGAGATGAAGCGGAATCCGGCGTCGCGCGAAACGGCGGCCCAACTGCTGCGCGGCTACGGCCTCGACCCGTGATGAGTCCTCGATGAGCACGAAGCACTATCTCTTGTACGGCTCGGAACGCTACGCGCTCGCGATCCTGCGTCCGCTGCAAGCTGCCATCAAAGCGCGCGGGGACGAGGCCGCATGGTTCTTCGACGGACCGGGCGGCGAGGAGCTGCAGCCCGGCGAGACTCTGCTGCCGTCGACCGATGCGGTGCGCGACTTCGCACCGATCACCGTGCTCACTTCCAGCAACGCCGTGCCGCACTTCTTTCCCGGCGTGAAGACCGAAGTCTTCCACGGCTTCGACGCCGGCAAGCCGCGACATATCTATATCCGCGGCTTCTTCGATCTGTACTGCACGACCGGGCCGCGCGACACGCGTGCGTTCGAGGCGAAGGCCCGCGAGCTCGGTCACTTTGCCGTGCACGAGACCGGCTGGCCGAAGCTCGATCCGTTCATGCGCGCACACGGCGCCAATCAGCCGCCGCCCGTCCGCGCCAAGCCGGCGATCCTCTATCACTCGACCTTCTCGCCGTCGTGGAGCGCCGCGCCGATCCTCTACGAGACGATCCGCGATCTGTCGCAGACCGGTCGCTGGCAGTGGATCGTGACACTGCATCCGAAGTCGGAGCGCGAAACGGTCGAGCGCTATCGCGCGCTGCAGGGCGAGCACTTGCGCTTCGCGACCGAGGACAACATCCTCGACCTGTTTCCGCAGGTCGACATGATGATCTCGGACACGTCCTCGGCGCTGAACGAGTTCCTGCTCACCTACAAGCCCGTGATCACATTCAAGAACCGCCGACCGGGCCCGCAGCTGATCGACATCGACAAGCCCGAGCTGCTGCTGCCGTCGATCGAGCGCGCACTGGCGCGGCCGCCGGACTTGATGGACGCTATTCGCCAGTACGCGGACTCGATTCATCCGTATCGCGACGGGCGCTCCAGCGAGCGCGTGCTCGATGCCGTCGACCAGTTCATCGCCGCGGGGGCGAGCAACCCGCGCCCGAAACCGCGCAACTGGTGGCGCAAGTTGAAGATCCGCCGGCGCATCCGTTACTGGGGCCGAGCATAGAGGCTTGCTGCATATGGCCGTAGAAATCAAAGTCCCGATCTCGCCCGGCGAGCTGGTCGACAAGATCACGATTCTCGAGATCAAGTCGGCGCGCATGACCGATCCGGCGAAGCTCGCCAACGTCCGCACCGAGCTCACGCTGCTGCAGGACACGTGGCGCGCGTCCGCTTACGCGTCGCACGACATCGCCTCGCAGTGGGCCGCGTTGCGCACGATCAACGAGAAGCTGTGGGACGTCGAAGATCTCATCCGCGACAAGGAACGGTCGCGCACGTTCGACCAGGAGTTCATCGAGCTCGCGCGCGCCGTCTACGTCACGAACGACGAGCGCGCCGCCGTCAAGCGCGACATCAACACGCGGCTCGGCTCGAAAATCGTCGAAGAGAAGAGCTACGCCAAGTACTGACGGTCACTGGCGGTGCAGCAGCGTCATCGCCGCGTAGACGGCGAAGCCGACGGTCAGCAACACGAGCCCGACAATGTCGAACATGCCGAGTGTGCCGGCCGCGCTCCCAGGCTCGCGTGCCGCAAGCGTGCGCTCGCGATTGATCAGGAAGATCGGCACCGTGACGCTGATCGCCACGACCGTTCCGAACAGCAAGTAGAGCCAGACGCCGCGCATGCCGAGGCGGCGTGCTTCCAGCACCATCCAGGTGAACACCGCGAGGCCGAAGAAGAAGATGTCCAGCGTCAGGAAGCGGCTGGCCGGATTGACTGCGGCATCCGTCCAGAACTGGACGTTCGCGCCGACGAAGCCGAGGGATAGATACGGCAAGCCGTTGCCCCACGTGCCGACGAACGCGAGTACCGCGATCAGACCGTAGGCGAAACACAGCGCTTTGCGTGAGATCGGCATCGCTTACTCCGCTTTTTTAGTTCTGAATCGCTGCAACTCGTCCCGGAGCCAAACTGCGCTAGGCGATGCGGCAGCGTTGCCGCACTTGACCGAGTACGGTTTGCCGCTGGCGCTGCTCGCGCTCGCACCAAGCTCGATGAAGCTCTCGGTGTTCGTAACCAAGCCCCTCTTCAAAAGGTACTCGTACTTCTGATTCAAGTGGCTCGCGGCACGTGCCGACGGATACCACGACCCGTTGCGTTGGAACTGGCAGCCCGACGACTCGAGGTACTGCAGCAGGTGAGAGATCTCCGTGCGCGTAGTCGCGTCGGGCTCTGCCGACCAGACGGGCAAGGCGAGCATAGCGAGCGATACTGCGAGCAGCCACTTCATCGTCGATAGCACCTAGCGCTTGCGAGTCCAGCGGATGTCTTCGCCTTCGCGTCGGTCGACGAAGGCGAAGACCTTGCCCTGTGCATCGCGCACGAAGATGCGACGCGTGCGGGGCTGACCGGCGGCGAAGAATACGTCGCTCACCTCGGCGAGATACTGCGCTGGCTTGCGACCGCTGCGTTCCGCCGTCAGACCATCGGCTGTGCAACCGATCGTCGTGTTGATCTCCGCGGTCAGCGAGTATGTCCCGCTGTACTCGCACAGTTGCTGCTGCGTGAGCTTGACCGAGGGCGGATCCTTGAGCACTGCGGCCACTTGCTCCGCCAGCAGCTGCCACCCTTGAGCGGTCTTCAGCCACGTGTCGTTGATGCGATAGCGGCCCTGCAGAATCTGCCCGTAATAGTCGAGATGTTCCTGGGCCTCGTAAGCCAGGACAGCAACGTCGCCATGCTGCTCCATCTTGAACGTGTCGACCGCGAGTCGTCCCACGAGGCCGGGCGGCAGCGGCGAGAATTCCGCGAGCATCTCCGACTTCGTGCGCACCGTGCCATTCTCGTCGACGAGCAGCACGCGCTCGTGCAAGTAGCGCTTCCACACGTCCGCGTTGCCGGGCGCAATGGCGTCGAGCATCTCCTGCACAGCCTTGCGCAGTTCGACTTCCGCTGCCGACTGTGCGGCTGCCTGCGCGACGCCAAACCCCGCGAAGAACAGCGCGACGAAACCGAGCAAGCGCGAACGACTCATGACGACCTCCCACGTGCCAGCCATCATAACGACCTCGTGAGATCTCAGCGGAATCCGGCGGCGTCCGAAAACGGCTAGTCGGCGACGCCTGCGGCGCGTATCGTCGGCGCATGGATGAGATTCTCGGCCTCGACCGCCGCGCCCTCGATCGCGCGCGCCTCAGTCGCGACGCTCGCTTCGACGGTCGCTTCTTCATCGCGGTGACCTCAACAGGCATCTACTGCCGGCCGATCTGCCCGTCGCCGACGTCGAAGAGCACGAACGTGCGCTACTACGCCACCGCCGCCGGCGCGGCGGAAGCAGGCTTCAGGCCGTGCTTGCGCTGTCGACCGGAAGCGGCGCCCGGCACGCCGGGTTGGCTCGGTACTTCTGCAGTCGTGCGCCGCGCGCTGCGGCTCATTCAGGAAGGCGCGCTCGACGAGATTTCGGTCGACGAGCTCGCGGAGCGCATCGGCATCGGCTCGCGGCATCTGCATCGCTTGTTCACCAAGCACGTCGGTGCTTCGCCGATCGCCGTCGCGCAGACCCGCCGGCTGCATTTCGCCAAGCGGCTGCTGGACGAGACTGATCTGCCGATCACGCAGATCGCGCTGGCCTCCGGGTTCGGCAGCCTCAGGCGGTTCAACTACACGTTCCAGCACACGTACGGCCGCGCGCCACGCGACCTCAGGCGGCAGCGTCGCGGTGGCATCGCCGCGGCCGAGGCCGGTGAAGTCGTGCTGAGGCTGTCATTCCGGCCGCCGTACGACTGGCCGCAGGTGCGGGACTTCCTCGCTGCGCGCGCAGTGCCGGGCGTCGAACGCGTCGACGAGCGCGGCTATGCACGCACCGTCAAGTCGGACGCTGGCGAAGCAATCGTGCTCGTCCGCGCGCTGGATCGTGACGATGCTTTGGAGCTGCGCGTACGCGGTGCGGCGCCGACGATGCTGTTCCAGATTTCCAGCACCGCGCGGCGCATGTTCGATCTCTCGGCAGATCCCTCGCGGATCGCCGTTACCTTCAAGTCGGACGATCTGCTCTCGCCGCTCGTGAAGCTACATCCGGGCCTGCGCATTCCGGGCGCATGGGATGCGTTCGAGTGTGCGGTTCGTGCATTGCTCGGCGAGCACATCGATATCTCCGTCGCACGCGCGCTCGCGGCACGTCTCGTCGCACGAACGGGCGTCCCGATTTCAGAAAGTGTCGATGGCCTGACGCACTTCTTCCCGACGCCGCAAACGCTCGCGCAGACCGATCTCGGCGGCCTCGGCCTGAATGCCAAGCGCGCGGCTGCCATTCGCGCACTGGCTGTCGCCACGTGCGAAGGCACTCTCGATTTCTCTGCCGGTGTAGAAGAGGTAACGACCGTGCTCGCGTCGCTTCCCGGCTTCGATGAGGATGCTGCGCAGTACGTTGCGCTGTGCGCGCTGGGCGAGCCGGACGCGTTCCCCCGCGTCGCCCGCAAACCGCTCAGCGTGCGGGAGCTGGATGCGCGAATGGAGGCGTGGCGTCCGTGGCGCGGCTATGCGCTGGTTCACTTGTGGCAAGCGGCAACGGTTCAATCGACCAGTTCGTAGTGCCGCGCCCTGCTTTCGTACTCGATCATCATCTTCTGCACCTTGTCGGGCACGACTGCGCTCTCGACGTCGCTGCCGGCGAAGCTGCGAATCGCATCGAGCGATCTCCAGACCGTGACGACCAGGAACTCGACGCCTTGCGGCACGTCCCGCCGCAAGATCGAGGCATCGTGAAAGCCCGGCAACTGCACGAGCTGCGGGAACGTTTCCGAGTGCAGATGCTCGACGTAGGCATCGGCGCATTCGCGCCGGGCGAGTCCGCGCCAATGTCGCGCGATCATGCGGCTCACTTCGAATGTACGCCCGAGCGCTCGATCGACGGCCAGACGAGCGCCTGCGCGACGATCACGTGCTCGCCGTTGTAGGTGAGCGCGGGCGAGCCGTACAGCTTGTAACCCAATGCGACCGCTTCGCTCACGCGGTGACAGAACGCCGCGTCATCGGGACCGGTGAGAACTCGATAGGTGGGCAGCCCGTCCGGCGGCCGTGAACTGTTTTCAGGCATGGCGGCGAGCTTACCAGAGCAGCACTAGCGGCAGCTGCGGGCGCAGATCCGCGCGCCGACCTTGGCGCTCGCCGTCGAAACCGAGCTCGAGCAGCGGACGCTCGGCACGTTGAAACGAAAACGCACCTGTGCGCAGCGTTGCAAGCATCGCTGGCGAAAGCGTTGCCGCACCGGGCGCGAAGATGCGCACGGATGTGAGCTCGCGAATCGGCAATGCATGCTCGTAGGGCTCGCGCCGATCCGCAGGCGCGGTGTCCATGCGTCGATGCGTCGGGATGTAGAACACCAGTGGCTCGGCGTCCACGATGGAGTTGTCCGCGACCGGCAGGCTCACGGGCGAGTACGAGGGTTGGTACTTCCACGCCGGAAACGGCGCGACGTCCGACGTGCCGGCCTTCGGACGCAGGCACACGCCGAATGGACAGGCCGAACCGTCGCGACCGGCCCAACGCTCCCACAAATGGAGTCGACGTGCAGGCTCCGCTTCGCTCTGTGCCCCGGCCGGGTCGTGAACCCAGATCAGTTCGAGCATCGCGTTGGCGAAGAAAAAACGCCGATTGGCCGTTCCCTGCCCTGGGTGGTGCAGCGAGCTGCCTTCGACCAGACCGAGCTCGATCAATCGGTCGCCTTCGGGCGCGCCGACCGATGCGCTCACGAAGACGTGATCGACCTCGACGGGAATACTATCGGCCATGCGGCCGAATCTAGCCTACGAGCGGGATCAGCACCATGGAGAGCGTGGCGAGACCCGCACCGATGAGCGCGCCGGCGGCGACGTCGCTCGGATAGTGCAAGCCAAGGACTACGCGCGATGCCGCAATTAGCGTGGCGAACGGCACG
>Ga0075421_100012661_pt1 | contig 10487 bp, 6 predicted proteins | sample SoiMetdeltSBSDD5_FD_75292 | JGI IMG/M metagenome (GOLD analysis project Ga0075421, IMG submission 75292) | Bulk soil microbial communities from a Populus tree surrounding site in Tennessee, USA - Soil MetaG P. deltoides SBSDD5 | ecosystem: Environmental > Terrestrial > Soil > Tree plantation... | reverse complement strand
AACGCTCACCGGCACGCGCGGCCCTCGATGCTCGTGCGAAGACTCCGGAAGTGAATTTTTTCACGGGGGCGCTGAAAATCACGCACTTCGTGCAGGGACAACACTCACACATCCGCCGCCAATCTTGTGGAACTCGCGTTGCAACGATACTCTCGACCCAAGTGAGAAGAGAGAGAAGCTTGCGGTCCTCCGGGTTCAGGTCTCGTATCCACAGGACACATCCATGACGAGGAGATCGTTACGCCATGCTTCGAGGGCGAGCACTACCGTCCACGTCCTTCGCACCCTGAGGCGCAGGCCCTGGTGTGGCCTTTGGCTTGCCGTCTTCCTCCTCGCGCCCTGCGGCTGCGGCGATGAAGGGGACGAGACCACCATCATCGTTGCCCCTGCGGAGGGGAACGCCTTCACGATGACGATCACCGGCGTCCGGATCGGAGGCGACCGCAAGCCCGTCGTCGACTTCACGCTCGAGGACGAGGCGGGAACCCCCCTCCCCCTCAGCGAGCTCGGCGGGAACCCGCGCTTTGTGCTCGGCCACATCGTCCTCGACCCCGCCACGGGGCTGACACGCTACCGGAGCGACCTCCTCCAGGATGTTGCGGGGGCCAACTACACCTTGAACGGCCAGACCCAGCCACCCGCCCTCGCCACCGCGCCGCAGGCGATCACCGACTCGGGCGGCGTCTTCACGGAGCTGAAGCCCGGCACGCACCGCTACACCTTCGGCCTGGCGCTCGCGGAGGGCTACGACCGGAGCGCCACGCACACGGTGGCCGCCTTCGCCACCCGCGAAGATGAGAACGGGGAGACCGTCCAGAACCCCATCTTCGACTTCGTGCCGGCGGGCGGCGCCCCGACCGACCACCGGGAGGTGATCTCGACCGAGGCCTGCAACGTCTGCCACGAGCCGCTGGAAGCGCACGGCGGGTCCCGGAGAGAGGTCCGCCTCTGCGTCATCTGCCACACCGACCAGATGATCGACCCGGAGACGGGGAACAACCTCGACTTCGCCATCCTGGTCCACAAGATTCATACGGGGGCGGACCTCGTGAACCAGCCTTACCTGGTGGTGGGCCGGAACCAGGGCATCAATGATTACTCGACCGTGGTCTTCCCCCAGGACCGGCGGAACTGCACGAACTGCCACCGCGATGCGGCGGACGCGGACCACTGGAAGACGAAGCCTTCGCGAAACGCGTGCGGCTCCTGCCACGACGACGTCAACTTCCAGACCGGCCAGGGGCACTCGGGGGGGATCCAGCAGCTCGATGACACCCTCTGCAGCCGCTGCCACCAGGGAACCATCGTCGTCGAGTTCGACAACACCGTCCCGGGGGCTCACACGATTCCCGCCAAGAGCACGGTCAATCCCAACCTGACCCTGACCATCACGGGCGTCCAGAACATGACGCCGGGAAGCCTGCCCAGCGTCCGCTTCACGATCTCGGACAAGAACGGGCCCGTCGCCATTACGACCCTGAACCGCGTCGGCATCACCTTCGCCGGTCCGACGACCGACTACTCGCAGCTCGTGAGCCTGAGCCACATCTTCATCATCCAGGGAGGGGGCGCCACGCCCGGGCTGATCACGAACGCCGTGGGCGACTACACCTACGCGCCCGCGGGCTACGAGATCCCCGACAACGCCACGGGCACCTGGAGCGTCGGGCTCGAGGGGCGGACCAACGACCTACCCGCCGGCGAGGTGACGGCGCGCTTCGGCGCCAACAACCCCATCGCCCACATCGATCTGGCGACGGGCACGCTGGGGGGCGGGGCCCCGGCTCCCCGCCGCACGGTGGTGACGAACGAGAAGTGCGACGCGTGCCACGGCGATCTCGTGTTCCACGGCGACAACCGCACGGATGTGCAGTACTGCATCTTCTGCCACAACCGGCTCGCGACCGACGAGGGAGACCGCCCGAACGTCGATCCCGTGACGAACCCGCCGGCGACGATCGACTTCAAGATCCTCATCCACAAGATCCATCGCGGCCAGGACCTCGAGAAGCCCTTCACCGTCTTCGGTTTCAACGGGACCCCGCACGATTACACGCAGGTCCTCTTCCCCGGAGACCTGCGGGACTGCTCCGCCTGCCACGAGGAGGACACCCAGCTCGTCCCGCTGCCAGCCGGCCTGGGACCGACGGTCATCAACATCGCGGGCGTTCCGGTCCCGGGCCAGAACGCGGTCTTCCCCCCGACCACGGCCGTCTGCACGAGCTGCCACGATGGCGATTCCACGCTCATCCACGCGAGGCTGAACACGCTGTCCCCGTCTCCCGGAGTTTTCCAGGAGGCCTGCGACGTGTGCCACGGCGAGGGCTCGGCGGAGGCTGTGAGCGAGGTGCATGCCGCCGAGTAGACTCCGCCCGGGCGCCGGGCGGTCAGCGCGGCGCGGACCTTCAGCGCGGCCCGGTGGGCAGACCCTGGAGCTGTGTGGCCACGCCGCGGAAGTCGTGGCAGGCCTGCGTCGTGCATCCCTGCCCCGGGTAGTGGTTCTGCCAGGACGCCTGAGCCACCATGGCGTGGCAGCCCGTGCAGCTCCCGGGGGTGGCGACCTGCCAGGCGTGGGGCGCATGGCAGCCGAGGCACTCCGCGTGGCCCGCATTCGCGTGCAGTTTGGACGGGCCCACGGGGTGGCACGGAGCGCAGCTCTTTCCGCCGGCCCGGACCACGCCGGGCTGGTGGCAGATGGAGCACTCGAAGCGCATGGCGTGCTCTCCCTTGACCATCTCCGGATGGCAGCTCCCGCACGCCTCGTAGGGGCTCGCCGCGCCCGAGTGGCAGGTCCAGCAGGTGACGTGCGAGTGGCTCTTGTGGGTGAAGGGGTGGAGGCTCGAGGCGTCCGCGGGCATCTCGATCAGGTTCCGCGAGTCCGGGGCCAGCGCGTAGAAACTGTGGCAGAGGGAGCAATCGCTCGCGATCGTCTTCCCCTCGGAGCTGACGTGCTTCCCGCCGTGGCAGCGGAAGCAGCCGGGCGATTCCCGGTGGCCGGAGTGGTCGGGGTGCGTGGTCCAGTCGACCCGCATCTCCGGGAAGGAGCTCCGCGCGTGAATGGCGATGACCTCGCGGATGGCTGCATCGAGCGTCTGCCGCCGCGCGAGGACCTCCCCGCCGAAGCTCGACTGGTAGAACCGCTCGATCTCGGCCCGGATCCCGTCCGCCGCCGGCCCTTCCGGGTAGCTCTTCGCGAGGGCCGCCACCGCCGCTTTCTTGATCGAGGGCAGCGATGGATCGATGCGGCCCGCGCTCAGCGCCCGGTCCACGGACTCGTCCGGCGTCGGGAACTGGTGAGCCGGCCGGCTGTGGCAATCGATGCACTCCATCCGCTCCTCGGGGAGGAGCCCGGATGCCCCGCCCTTCGCGACAGCCTCGGCGTCCTCGTAGACGACGCTCGTGCCGTCGCGCCGGACCACCTTGACCCAGGGTATGTTCTGCTTCTTCGGGTCCGCCGGCCGGAAGGTGATGGACTCGTCCTGCGCGTGCCAGTGAGCGGGCGACTGGACATAGCGCCTCGAGCCGCTCGGATTGGTGAGGACGTGGAAGGACCGCTTCGAGGTTCGGAGGTCGTAGCCGAAGCGGTTGTAGCCGTCGAATCGCGGGGCCCACAGGTGCTCGCGCCAGTGACACCGCTCGCAGGCCTCGCTCGTGATCTCCACCTTGCGCTCGTTCGCGACGATGGGTCGGGGATACGTGGAGCCGACCATCTGCGCGAGCTGGCGCATTCCCGCCAGCTTGGCCTCGAGGAACCCATGGATTCCCGGCCCCACATGGCACGAGGTGCAGCCGACGCTCGCGTGCGGCGAGTGGAGGTAGGCGGTGTACTGGGGCTCCATGGGTGTGTGGCACAGCTCGCCGCAGAACTCGGTGGCTTCCGTGAACTCGAAGGCGTGGTAAGCCCCCACGAGGCTCGCGAGCACCGCCACGACGGCGAAGCCGGCGATCCCGAAGAGGATCCGCCGGTGCCGGCGCGAGCCCGGGTCGAGCCGCGGCTGCCACTCGCGGCTCTCACGCTCGAGACGGCGCCGTCGCCGCGCCTCGAGCCAGGCGCCCGCGGAGGCGAGGAAGAGTCCGGAGATGAAGACGCTCGGGAAGAGGACGAACGTGAGGAGCCCCTGGTAGGGAGAGCTCGAACCCCGGAAGAGGTCGACGATGAGGGCGAAGAAGCTGGCTCCGAAGCCTATGACGGCGAGGACGCAGCCGATCAGGGATACGGGGTTGAGGAGGAGCCCGAGAATGCGCTTGCTCACGATTCGTGCCTCATGTCCTGTCGGAAAAGATGTGCGGGCTCATCTCGACCCCGCTTCGCCCGGGCCGGGGCCTACCCCACCACCCGGCTCCACGTTCCGGTAGCTCAGCTCCTGGTGACATCCGGAGGCGCAGGAGCCGCCCGTCTCCGTCCGCCGGAAGCCGATCGCGAGGGGCCACCCCCGCGACCCGAACGACACCTGCTCCCGGATCAGCGCGGGGTTCGCGCTCGCGTGCGCGCTGTGACAGAGCGCGCACGTCCGCGACTTCGGTCCCTTGACGTGGACGTGGTGGAGGTTCCGGTCGCCGTCGCGGAAGCGAGTCGCCGTGGTGCGCTCGGCCGTCGCGAGGGCGGGATCGTGGCACCCGAAGCAGAGCTCGAAGTCCCGGTCCGCGTGCTCCGTGTACATTCCCAGGAAATACGGCTTCGCGAGGAGGTCGCCGTGCTCGGAGGCGTGTCCGGCGTGACAGGCGTCACAGGCGCCCTTCGCCACGGGCTCGTGGACGAAGCGCGCGGCGGCGACCTCGGCCTTCACATCGGCGACTTTCCTTCCATCATCGAGGACGATCTCCCGGGAATGACAGCCGTAGCAGGCCCCACTCAGGTCGCCCGCCAAGAGGCCGGGGGAATCCGCGACGTGCGCCGTGTGGCAGTCGAGGCACGATGCGCCCCCCTGGAGCGGAGGGTGGACATCGCCCTTCTCCCCGCGAGCCGAGAGGACGGACTCGTGACAGCCGAGGCAGAGGTCGCTCTCCGGCGCGCGGAGGAGGCTCCGGTCCGCGCCGCCATGTCCCGAATGGCAGCCGCTGCAGCCCGTCTCGAGCGGCTCGTGAACGTGCGCCGCCGTGCTCAAGTCCGTGACGACGGTCGCGTGGCACACCAGGCAGAGGTCGCGCTCGGGGAGGGGCAGCAGGTTCGGTTGATTCGACCCGTGGGAACCGTGGCACTCGGCGCACTTCTTCTCGGCTACCGGCCTGTGGAGGAAGGCATGGGGGACCTTCTCCGCTCCCGGCTCGTGGGCCGCGGAGAGGGAGGCATCATGGCACCCGAGGCAGAGCGCCGAACGGTCCGCGTTCTTCAGGTAGAGGGCGTCCCGGCCGCCGTGCGGGTCGTGGCAGCCCGAGCACTGGCCCTCGCCGTACGCCGTGTGGACGAACTTCATTGCCGTCTTCGGAGGATGGCAGAAGGAGCACAGCTCCTTCTCGGGCCGGATGTCCCGGAAGCGGTGTGTCGAGGCCTGCCCCTCGGGCAGGTGACAGCTCGAGCACGCCCCCACCGCGACCGGCGCGTGGACGAAGGTCGTCTTGTTGAGAGCCGCGTGGCAGCCGGACCGCAGGCAGTCGGTATCGAAGTCGCGGCGGGTCTCGTCCTTCTCCTCGCCAGCGCGGGCGGGCCTCGCGGCTGGAGGCGCCGGCTTCTCCTGGTTCCCGCCCACGGCCTGTCCCATCGCCAGGGTCAGAGGAGACAGCGCGGTGGTGACGAGACCGATCCACGCGGCATACCCGCGCCGAGTCACCGCGCGATCTCTGCTCTTTCCATTCTGCAGGGGCAAGTGGTCAGAGATTGTACGGGCAGCGCGGGCCATCCCGGAATACTCGAGGGCGAGCCCCCGTCGCGTCGGAGATCGAGGCCATGAGATCTTCACGCACCGCTTTCCTCCTTGCCGTCGCCCTCCTCGCCGGCTGCAGCGACAGCGACGACGACGGTCCGGGCGCCCCGCCATCGGTCGCCATCGCGGGGACCGTCGAGGGGAGCGGACCTCTCGCCGGCGCCACCGTGACCTTCATCGATGCCGATGCGGCCGCGGCCTCCGACTCGCTCGAGCCCGTGGAGGACCTCGCCGCGAGCTCGCCTCACCAGGCGACGACGGATGCAACCGGTGCCTTCTCGCTGTCCGTTCCGGCCGGGCGCTACTTCGTCCTCGCGAGTCCCCCCGCGGGCGACGCGACCCACCTTCCGGGCGGGGAGAGCTCGCGGCTCTCGGTCGACGTGGCCGCGTCGGGCATCGCTCCCCTCCGCATCGAGCTCTCGCGGAAGGCCTCGCCCGCGGCGACGTACGTCGGGTCCTCGCGGTGCTTCGGATGCCACGGGTCTCTCTCGTCGCACAAGGGCACGCTCCACGCGGTCGGCCTCCGCCGGCTCGGGCCTTCCGGGCCCATCGTGTCCTCGCTCCAGAACATGTCAGGCTTCCCCGACGCGGACGCCGCGCTCCAGTCGTTCGCGGACGGCAACCCGGGGGACAATACCGGCGCCGGGGATCCCTACGGCCTCCGTATCCCCGGCGCCGCCTACAACGTGCTCCTCGGCCGCGACGCCACCGGCTTCTTCCAGGCCCTCGAGGCGGCCGGAGGTGCCGTCTCCGCCCGCCTCTACATCGAGTTCACCTACGGCGGCGAGGGCCTCTTCCGCCAGCTCTTCGCGACCCGGCTCGATGCCGCCGGAGCGCCCACGAGCGACTCCACCCAGGCGAGCCGCTACCTCCTTCCCGGACAGTTCAGCGAAACGCGCGGCGTCTCCGGGCGCCCCGACGAGGTCACCGTCCCGGGCTGGACGCTCTTCGAGCCCGAGTCCTGGGCGCCTCCCGCCGCGAACGGCGGCCCGCCCGGCGCATCGCCAGCCTTCACACGCTCCTTCGACGCCCGCTGCGCCGGCTGCCACCTGAACGGGATGAGCCTGACCCGGAGCCCGGCCGGCCTCTTCCAGGCTCGCGCGGTGCCCGATTCCGGGGGCGCGCTCGACTACGACGGGAACGGCTCGGCGGAGGAGATCAACGTCGGCTGCGAGTCTTGCCACGGGCCGGGCTCGGAGCACGCCGGCCAGGGCGGGCGCGGGCCCATCGTGCGACCGGACCGACTGGCGCCCGGGGCGGCGAACCTCGTGTGCGGCGGATGCCACGGCCGCGGCACCGGGAACGGGACCCTGGATGGGGTGGGTGGGACGGAGTATCCCTCGCGGAACGGTCCGGGCGGCGTGGAGTTCCCGGGACCCGGGGTGACTCCGGCCGAGTTCTTCGGCCAGCCGAGCGGCGCGGGAATCCTCCCCCATTTCGGGACGCAGGGAGGCTTCTTCAACCCGATCGACCTGCGGTCCGACCCGAATTCCTGGCAGGATGCCGCGCGGGGATTCGGAGCACGGCGCGACCACTCCCGGGGATCCATGCAGCACTACCTCGACCACGCGAGATCGGCCCACGGCTCGAACGCCTTCCAGATCCTCGCCTGCTGGGACTGCCACGACCCGCACGCCCGGCAGGTCGAGGACCAGCTCCGCGAGCCGGCCGCAGGCAACGTGCTCTGTCTCCGCTGCCATGCCGGTCGAGACGACTTCGCCGCGGTGACGGCGGCCATGGTCGACGACCTCGCCTCCTCGGGAACCAGCGCGCCCGAGATGCGCTCCGCGGTCCACGAGCACGTGAAGCTCCGCACCTTCGACCTCGCGGGCGTCTCCATGAACCTGAGTCCGGATGTCTACGGGAATCCCGGCGGGTCGGACCAGCTCGGCCGGTGTATCACCTGCCACATGCCGAGGACGGCGCGCTCGGGGAGCTGGGTCGTGGACAACGAGGGCTACGTCCTTCGCGGAGACATCTCCTCGCACACGTTCGACAACGTGGCGCCGGACACCGCCGAGGCGATGGCCGGCGCGGGGCTCGAGCCGGTGCCGAACTCGTGCGTCGAGTGCCACCGCAGCCCGCTCAACGGCGCCTGGCCGGACTACAGGTTCCGGGCGGGGAACTGAGGACGCCGTGGCGCCGCGCCGGACTTCACCCATGAAGATAGGCTTCGCTCTCCTTCTCGCGACGGCGGCCGCGGCGGACGAGCCGGAGCCACCCGATGACACGTCCTCCGCGCCGGACATGTCGACGGAAGGGGCGGACCGGATCGGGGAGGAAGCCGAGCCGGGGCCCTCGTTCGAACCGCCGGGTCTCCATCTGGGTTCGCTCGTCCTTTCGGGCGACCTCAGCCAGAAGTATCGCTTCCGGACCACGAGCCGGGAGAGCGACCAGGACCTCTACGGTTACCTGAACCTGGACGGCCGCCTCCCCCACGAGGGCGCGAAGGGCGCGCGGCCCTACTCGTCGCTCAACTTCAACTTCCAGGGGAGCTACAACCTCGACATCGACTCCTTCCGCGGGAGCGGGGACCCGCAGGGGAGCTTCATCCCGTTCTCCGACATCACGAACACCTACCAGGAGCGTCTCCAGGGCTATATCTACTCCGCGTACGTGGAGCTCGAGGAGCTGCGGTCTTTCGAGCTGGCCCGCGCGGGACGGCAGCAGATCTACCGCGAGTACGGCATCCTCTTCGACGGCGGCCGCGTGCGCACCGAGCGATGGAACACGCTCGCGCTCGAGGTCTACGGCGGGCTTCCCGCGCATCTCCACGAGAGCTCGCCGCGGGGAGACGCCTTCGGAGGGGCGGGCGTGGACTCGGCCCTCCTCCCGGGGCTCGTCATCGGCGCCGACTACTTCTACATCCGCGACGAACGGGACCGGGGGCTCCCCGACTCGGACGAGCACGTATACCTCGGACGCGGGACGTACCGGGCGAACGAGGAGTGGCGGATCGACGCATCCGCCTCCTGGGTCGACACCCGGGACCGGCTGCAGCAGGTCATCGCTTCCTACAACTCGATCGACTGGGGGCTGGCCGGAACGCTGCGCGCGGCGCGGCAGAACGGCGTCGCCGACTTCCAGTCGAGCGAGATCTCGCCCTACGTCTTCATCGAAGGGAGCTACGCGCCCTACTACCAGTTCACGCTCGACCTCCGCCAGCCGATCGGCGACACGTTCGGGGCCGGAGGCGGTGTCGACGTCCGGCAGCTCGAGGACGAATCCGACGATCGCCTCTACAACCACTCCTTCCGGAACTTCTACCTCCAGGCCGACGCCGCGGAGCTGTGGCCCGGGAGCCGGCTCACGGTGCGGGGAGACCTCTGGGACACGGTCGGCGGCGATGACATCCACTCGGTCGGGTTCGAGGTCGACCAGAAGGTGGGCGAGCTCCTCCGCGCGCGCGCGGGGACGAGCTTTGCGCTCTACCGGATCGATCTCTTCACCGGAAAGGAGCGCGAGCGGGATCGCCTGTACTATCTTCGCCTGCGCTGGAACGTGGCGCGGGGCTTCGAGGTGGATACGGACTACCACTACGAGAGGGACTCCGTGACGGAATACCACACGTTGATCGTGGGGATTCGCAAATGGTTCTGAAGGTCAAGACGGGCCTCGTCCTTGCCGTCGCCGCGGCCGTGGGCTTCTTCCTCCTCCTCGCGGGGTGCGAGCTCTTCGGCCCCCGCTCCGGGTCTAGAGGCTTCAGCCATGCCAGCCACACGGCGAAGGGGATCTCGTGCGGGGCCTGCCACCAGCAGCACGACACCGCGGCCGAGGCAGGCATGCCGAGCTACCGCACCTGCCTCGCCTGCCACGGGCCGGCCGCCGACCGGGAGCCCTACGAGTTCGAAAAGGAGATCCAGGCCCACCCCGGGGAAGCGTCCTTCGCGGCCGCGCCCCGGTACGACGACCTCAGGTTCTCGCACGCGGTCCACTCCGCCAAGGCAGTGCCTTGCGAGTCGTGCCACGGGGAGCTCGACCGGAAGAGCCTCATCGGATATCAGCCTCCCGCGCATGCCGCCCGATGCGAGAGTTGTCACCGGGAGAACAACGTGAGCGCCGATTGCTCGACCTGCCACCTGGAGACGCGGCGCGAGCTGCCCCCGCCGTCCCACCAGATGGCGGCCTGGGACCGCAATCACGGGCGGGACCCCGCCCACGCCTGGGACGTCATGCACGAGCGGAACTGCTCGCTCTGCCACTCGCGCGGATTCTGCGACGACTGCCACCGGGTCGAGAAGCCGCTGAACCACACGGAGTTCTTCGCCCAGCGGGGACACGGGATCGCGGCCGGCATCCAGCGGGAGCCCTGCCAGGCGTGCCACCAGGAGAACTTCTGCATCCGTTGCCACCGGGAGGAGCAGCCGAGGAGCCACTTCAGCGCGGCCTGGGGCGGGACGACATCGAACCACTGCCTCTCCTGCCACGAGCTCGCGCAGTCGAGCTGCTCCGTGTGCCACAAGTCGACGCCGAGTCATTTCCAGGCGACGCCGATACCGCCGCCGCCTCACCCCGCGGGCACGGCGAACTGCTACACGTGCCACCTGCGACCGCCCCACGCGGACAACCGGGTGACGCCGTGCGTGTCGTGCCACCGGGGGTGAGGGCGAACTGCCGGACGGAGCT
>Ga0075421_100012660_pt1 | contig 10487 bp, 4 predicted proteins | sample SoiMetdeltSBSDD5_FD_75292 | JGI IMG/M metagenome (GOLD analysis project Ga0075421, IMG submission 75292) | Bulk soil microbial communities from a Populus tree surrounding site in Tennessee, USA - Soil MetaG P. deltoides SBSDD5 | ecosystem: Environmental > Terrestrial > Soil > Tree plantation... | reverse complement strand
GGAACGAAGCGTCGTCGTCGAGGAGGGCTCGTTGTACCCGGCGCTCTACCGCATGGAGCGGCGCGGCCTCATCGGTGCCGAATGGGGGACGTCCGAGCTCGGCCGCAAGGCGAAGTTCTACCGCCTCACCGCGCGCGGCCGCCGTCAACTCGCCGCGGACACCGAGCAGTGGGTCCGGTTCTCCGCCGCCATTTCGAAGGTGCTGCTGCCGGCATGAAGTTCGGCGAGCGTCTGCGATCGCGCTTCTGGCGGATGCGCGTCGACGACGAGGTCGACGCCGAGTTCGAGTTCCACGTCGAGATGCGCGTCCGCGAGCTGGTCGCCGCAGGGATGGATCGCGACGAGGCTCGCCGCGCCGCGATCGCGCGATTCGGCAACATCGGACGCGTCACCGCCACCTGCCGGGCGATCGGCAGACAGAGGGAGAGCGACATGCGCCGCACGGAGTACTTGTCGGAGCTGAAACAGGACCTGACGTTCGCGTGCCGGCAGATCCTCCGCAACCCGGGATTCAGCGCCGTCGCGATTCTGACGCTGGCGCTCGGCATCGGCGGCACGACCGCCATCTTCAGCGCCGTCCGGTCGGTCGTGCTGCGGCCGCTGCCGTTCTCGGACCCCGAACGCCTCGTGGTCGTGTACGAGCAGCTCGGCTCCAACCGCAGCAGCCTGTCGGCCGGCAACTTCGTCGACGGCGTCGAGCCGGCGGGAGCGTTCAGCGCGGTGGCGGCGGTGCAGTACTCGAGCTTCAACCTCTCGGGCGAGGGCGACACCGAGCGGATCATCGGCGCGCGCGCCAGCGCCGGGTTCTTCGGCGTGTTCGACATTCCCGCCGCGCGCGGCCGGGTCTTCACCCGCGACGAGGACCAGCCCGGCCGCGAACAGGTGGTGGTCCTGAGCCATCGCCTGTGGATGCGGCGGTTCGGAGGCGATCCCTCCATCGTCGGCCGGCAGCTGACGCTCAACGATCGGCCGCACGACGTGATCGGCATCATGCCGGCGCAGTTCGACTACACCGCCGACGGCGAAGAGCTGTGGGTGCCGATAGCATTCACCCCCGAGCGCCGCGCCATGCACGACGAACATTACCTGACGGTGTATGCGAGGCTCCGGCCCGGCGTCGCCACGGCCGCGGCAGTCGACGAGATGCAGGGGCACGCGATGCGTCTGCGGAAGGCGTTCCCGCGCGAGAACAGCGACCTGTCGTTCACCGCCGTCGGTGCGCTCGAGAATCTCGCCGGGCAGGTCAGCCGCCGGCTGTACACGCTGCTCGGCGCGGTCGCATTCGTTCTGCTGATCGCGTGTGGCAACGTCGCCAATCTGCTGATCGCACGGGGCGCGGCACGCGGCCCCGAGCTGGCGATTCGCGCCGCGCTCGGCGCCGGTCGCGGCCGGATCGCGCGGCAGATGCTGACCGAGAGCCTCGTGCTCGCGTGCGTGGCGGCCGCACTCGGACTCGGCCTGGCGGCGTGGGGCGTCAAGGCATTGATTGCCGCGGCGCCGCCCGGCGTCCCGCGGCTCGAGCAGACCCGCCTCGATTGGGTAGTGCTGGCGTTCACGATCGCGGTCGCATTCGCCAGCGCGCTGCTGTTCGGCCTGGCGCCGGCGCGCCGCGCCGCCAGGACCGATCTGATCGCGGTCGTGAAAGATGGCGGGCGCGGCACGGTGGCCGGGCTTCGCGATCGCCTGCGGACCTCGCTGATCGTCGCGGAGCTGGCGATTGCGCTGCTGCTGCTGGCGGGCGCCGGCCTGCTGATTCGCAGCTCGCTGGCGATGCAGCAGGTCGACCCCGGCTTCGATCCGGCGGGGGTTTTCTCCGCCCGCTTCGCCCTGCCGCCGGCGGCGTACGGCAATCGCGAGCTGGTGGTGCAGACGCTCGATCGGCTGGCCGCCGCAGCGGCCGCGGTCCCCGGCGTCACGGCGGCGGCAGTATCCACGCAGCTGCCCATGTCGGCCGGCGGCAACGGCAACGGACTGCTGCCGGAAGGCAAGACGTTCGACCGGCAGAACCTGATCCAGAGCCGCCTCCGCATGGTCTCGCCCGGCTATTTCGAGACGATGCGGATTCCGATCGTGCGGGGGCGGGCGCTGAACGAGACCGATCGGCGCGGCGGGCAGAAGGTCATGGTCATCAGCGAGGCGCTCGCGCGCGCGGCGTACCCCGATCAGGATCCGATCGGCAGGCGGATCGCGTGCTGCGAGACCGCGCCCGATGGCAAGACGCCGGACTTCAAGGTGGTGGTCGGCGTCGCCCGCGACGTGCGCTCGCGCGGGCTCGGCGAAGCACCGTCGCCGGAGTTCTACCTGCCGCTCGACCAGGTTCCGCCGGAAGGCTGGAGCTGGGTGCAGCGGTCGGCCTATCTGGTCGTGCGTACTGAACAGGATCCGTCGGCGATGGCCAATCCACTGCGCGCGATGATGCGCGAGATCACCCCCAACGTGCCGCTGTTCCAGCTCCGCACGATGGAGCAGCGGCTCCGCGACTCGACGGCGACGGCGCGCTTCAACACGCTGCTGCTCTCGATCCTCGGCTTGGTGGGGCTGGTCCTCTCGTGCATCGGCATCTACGGGGTGATCGCCTACTTCGTCTCACGGCGGACGCAGGAGATCGGCGTGCGGATGGCGCTCGGCGCCACGCGCCGCGACGTCATCGGCCTGGTGATTCGCCAGGCGGCGTGGCCGGTGGCGATCGGCATCGGCCTCGGGCTGATCCTGTCGACCTTCACGCTGCGCGCCCTCTCGAACCAGCTGTATGAAGTCACCACCTACGATCCAGTCACGCTCGTCGCGGTGATTGTCACGCTCGGCGTGGCGGCGACGATCGCGAGCCTGATCCCGGCGGGCCGGGCCGCGTCGGTCAATCCGACGCAGGCGCTGCGCGAGAGTTAAATATCGGCGCGGCAGGTCTATGACATTGCTGCCGGCCGCTCAGCCGGAAACCGTCGCGGCCGCGTATGGCTTGCGCCGCGGCCACATATAGGTCATACTTTTATGGTCATGTCTGGAAAGCAACCGCGCGGAATAGCGCCGCGGGCGTCGGCCAAGTCACCCGCTGGCGGCCGGATTGCCGCCGGCGTATTCAAGGCGCGATGTCTCGATCTGATGGATCGGGTCCGGGAGACGGGCGCCGAGTACGTCATCACCAAGCACGGCCGACCGGTAGCGAAGCTCGTCCCGGTGGTCGACTCGCCGCGGCAATCGCTGTTTGGATCGATGAAGGGCACCGTCCTCGGCTACGAACGGCCTTTCGATCCGATCGACGGCGACTACGACATCAACCGCTCGTAACGCCGTCCGTGCTGCTGCTCGACACCCACGTGCTCGTCTGGACGCTCGAAGGCGATGCGCGCCGTGTCGGCCGGCGGGCGCGCGCCCTGCTTACTCGTGCCGAAGCGCGCGACGCGGTCCGCGTTTCTCCCGTGTCGCTGTTCGAGGTCGCGGCGCTCCATACCCTGGGCCGGATCCGCCTCAAACACTCGCTCGAGGCGTGGATCGCCGATGCCTTGGGCGACGGACGCCTCCGGATCGCTGAGCTGACTCGTGCGATGGCGATCGAAGCGGGCGGCATCCCGCGCGACGCCCTGCCCGACCCGCTCGATCGCCTGCTCGTCGCGACCGCGCGGCGGACCGAGGCCACGTTCATGACCGGCGATCGGCGAATCCTCGACTATGCCGCCTCGAAGCCCGGGCTGCGGGTCCAGGACGTCGGCCGATGATGAGAACGCCAGCGCCGTACCCATTGCCTTCGTCGCGCTGACACCCGGAGTGTGGCCGGATGATGCCGGTTCGCTGAGTGGCTACACAGGCGTGACGGATACGCCCTTCACTTGACGACCACTGACGACTCGGCGATGTGGCCGCGCGCGTCTCTCGCGGAGATACGGTGAGTGCCAGGGACGAGCGGCCAGCTCAGCTCCCCGTCCGATGACGACGTGCCCAGCGCGCGGTCGTTGACGCGCCACTCGACCGGGCCGGGCGCAGACGCCACGACCCGCAACGCCAGGCTCTGGAACTCGCGGCGAAGAGTCGGATCGATGAAGTAGGTGGCGCCGCTCGGCGGACTGACGATCTCCAGCGGCCCGCGTGCGACGGCCGGCGGTGGCGACGCACGCGGCGATCGATTGGTCGCGCCGACGACCGCCGGACGCGACGTGTCGAGCAGGCCGTTGGCTCTGGCCCACTCCCGGTACTGCGGCGGCCAGATCGTGATGACGCCGTCGTCGCTCAGATGATGCCAGCTGCAGGGGGCATCGTCCGCGTGCGGCAGACGCTCGCGCCGGCGCGACGGGCACCAGTCGTTCGCGGGCATCCCGGACAGCGCGCAGATCTCGCGCTCGGGCATGCTCTCGGGCGCGGCGACGATGGGAATATCCGGGATGTGTTCGACGCCAGCCGCTCCGCCGTGCCGGCGCCTGGTTACCGCCATCATCACCGCGTGAAAGATCGGCGCGGCACCGGTCACGCCGGTCGAGCTCCGCAGCGGCGTGCGATCGAAGTTGCCGACCCAGACGCCGACCGTCACGCCGCGCGTGTAGCCGACCGTCCAATTGTCGTGATACGCCTGCGACGTACCGGTCTTGACCGCGACCTCGAACGGGAACTCGAGGCTGCCGCCGCGGCCGAAGATGTACTCGCGCGCGTTGTCGTCCGACAGGATGTCGCTGATCCAGAACGCGGTCGACGGCGACACGAGCGTCCGCCGGGCGCGCGCCCGCGCGTCGTCCGCACTCCACGTCGGCTCGATCCATTCGCCGCCGCGCGCGAACGACGCATAGGCGGCGACGAGCTGGTCGAGCCGCACCTCGGCGTTGCCGAGCGTCACGCCGAGCCCGTAGTACGAGGACGTCCGATCGAACGTCGTGAAGCCCGCGCGGGTGAGGAAGCGTACGAGCGATGGAACGCCCAGTTCCGACGCGAGCGCGACCGCCGGAACGTTTTCCGACCCGGCCAGCGCGCGGCGCGCGAGCAAGGGACCGCGATGGCGGCCGTCGTAGTTGCGCGGACTGTAGAGCACACCCTCTTCAGCGGTCGGGAAATGCGAGGGGATGTCCGCGAGGACGCTCGCGGGCGTGAAGCCCGACTCGAACGCCAGCGCGTACGTGAACGGCTTGAGCGCCGAGCCCGGCTGCCGCGGCGACACGACACCGTCGATCGCGCCGCCGTGCGCGGCGTCGGTGTAGTCGCCGGAGCCTTCCCACGCCAGCCATTCTCCGCGGGCGTTGTCGAGCACGACGACGGCGACGTTCCCGGCGCCATGGCGATCGAGCGCCTCGCGGTGACTGCGGATGATGCCGCCAATCTCGCCCTGCAGCGCGGCGTCGAGGGTGGTGACGATCCGGGCCGGCTTCGCCGGACCCGCAGCCGCGAGGACCATCTCGACGAAGTGAGGAGCCAGGAACGGCGACGAGGATCGCAGGAGCCGCAGCTGTTCGGCCCGGGCTTCGTTCGCCTGTGCCGGCGTCAACGCGCCGGACGCTTCCATGCGGCGCAGCACGCTCTGCTGGCGCGCGAGGGCCGAGGCCGGCTTGCGGAACGGGTTGTAGCCGCTGGGCCGCTGCGGGAGGCCGGCGAGGAACGCCGCCTGCGCGGGCGTCAGCATCGACGGCTCGCAGCCGAAATAGGCGCGGCTCGCGCGGCCGGCGCCGACGATCTGATTGCCGTAGGCGGCGAGGTTGAGGTAGAGCGCGAGAATCTCGGGCTTCCCGAACCGGTGCTCGAGCCGCAGCGCCAGGACGGCTTCCCGAAGCTTCTCGATCGCCCCGCGCGATCGGCGTGGAGCGCGGCGGTTGAGCAGGAGCTTCGCCACCTGCTGCGTGATCGTCGACCCGCCTTCCGCGATCGTGCCTTCCGCCAGATTGCGGCGCGCCGCGCGCGCGATTGCCACGGGATCGACGCCGGGATGCGACCAGAACCGGCGATCCTCCGCGGCGACGGTCGCGGCGACGAGCAGCGGCGGCAGCGTCCGGGCCTCGAGGGGCTCGCTGCGCGTGCCGTCTCCCGACAGCGACTCGTAGAGCGGCACGCCGCGCCGATCGACGACCACCGTCGATCGCGCATCCGAGAGATCGAGCAGCGCCGGATCGATCGGGCCGAGCCGTAACCACGCGGACACGGCCAGAATCGCGAGCGCGAGCACGCCTGCGGACGACCAACGCGGGTGCCGACGGACGAACCTCCAGCACCTTCCGTGCTGCACCCGTAGTGCTGCACCTGCCCTGGTGCGCCAGTTTTCCATCACCGGCGGACCTCGATGATCGCCGTCGGCGTGCGGCCGAAGACCTCGGGTTCGTACATCTCTTCCGCCCGCGCCGGCGCGGTCCTGAAGGTGCCCGCCGTCGTGGCGCGAACGATGTAGGTGAACTCGTGACGGCCTTCACTCAGCCGCGTCGCGAACAGCTGGACGCGATTGTCGAAGCGCTCGACGCGATCGAAGCCGCCGCGCCGCCACCAGCCCATCCAGTCGTTCCCCTGTCCGACCTGACGATCCTGCTCCTGCGCGAGCGACGCCGCGGTCGTCGCGAACCACGATTCGACCGGCTCGAAGCCCGCCGGCAGCGGATCGGTGACGGCAACGAATCGCCGCTCCTTCGTCAGGGCGAACGTGAGCGTGACGCGCACCAGATCGCCGGCCTTGTAGGACGTGGCCGCCGGCCGCGTGCCGTTCTCGACGTAGGGCGCGTAGGACCGCTCGATCCGGATGCCGTTGTCGAGCACGTCCTGGAACAGCTGGTCCGCCGCGTAGCGCAGCCTGGTCGTGTAGAAGAGGGTTCCCGTGCCTTCGCGCGTGAACGTCAGCGGACGCGTGCTGCCGGCCGGGCCCTGGGCGAGCACTTTCGCCATCGGCATCTCGGACTTCGTCGAGTCCGTCGATCGGCCCTTGAACGCCTGCCGCGCGATGTCGTCAGCGCCCAGCTTGATCGTTGCGCGGAAGTCCGGCGGCGTGCTCTCGTAGGCGCGGTAGTACGCGACCAGCGATTCCATCGCGAACGCGTTCTCCTGCGTGTTCCCCCAGCGGCCGTCTTTCCGCGCCGCCATCATCCACCGGACCAGCTGCCGGATCGGCGCGTCGCCCACTTTCGACTTCACCAGCGAGTTCAGCACGATGGCGGTGGTGCGGACGTTCGAGCTCCAGAACCAGAGCAGGTACGGATCCTTCAGCTCCTCGACGTGAGCGCCGCCGCCTTCAGGCAGGATCGCGTTGCCCATGCGGCGCCGCAGATCGGCAATCCGTCCGGACGCCTCCGCCGACGTGCCTCCGCGAGTGACGAGCGCGTCGTGCAGGAACGCGAGGCCGAACACCGGCATGCGATCGCGGTAGCCGTAGAGCCGCGTGAGGTTCGAGTCCTGGTTGCGCCCGCCCTCGGCCAGCACCTTCACCGCGAACGCCTGCCACGCGGTGTAGGACGGCCACCATCCTTCGTTCGTCGGCGGCGGTTCGGCAAGGTGACGCTCGAGATAGGTGTAGGCGCGGTCCCGCATCCCGCGATCGACCTCGTACTTCTGATCGACGGCGGTCTTGAAGACGTGCAGCAGATACGCGGTCAGATACGGCGACGTGAAGTGGCAGTCGCCGGCCCAGTACGAGAATCCGCCGTTCGAGCACTGGAAGCGCTCCAGCTCCTTCAGCTGCTGCTGCGCCGCGGGACGCATCTTCTTCGTGTCCATGCCCGGCAGCGAGAACGCGTCCCCGAGATCCGACGCCAGCACCAGCGCGAGCGTGCGCGAGCCGCGCTGCTCGGCGCAACCATAGGGATACTCGACCAGATACCGCGCGCCCTCGCCCAGGCCCACCATTGCCGTCGACGACATCTCGACGGACAGTCCGCCGATCGCCGGCAGTACGCCGGCAGGAATCTCGAGCGTCTCGGTCGCGGTGGGCGCCGCGTCGGTCGCTTCGCCGTAGGCGGCCACGGTTTCAGGCGAGACCAGGAGCTCGACCGGAATGACGTCCTCGAACGCATCGGTCTCGCCGCTCATCGCGACGCGCATCTGCACGCGCGCGCGCCCGACCTTTCGCCCCGCCGCGTCGAAGCGCGCTTCGATCGATCCTCCCGCGGCGACGGCCACCGTCTGCGTTGCCCCGTCCGGTGCGAAGTCGAGGATGTCGGGATCGAGGCTCTTCACCGTCACCGTCGCCGTGCCGGCGGTCTTGAGCTGACTCGTGATCACGGCGCCGAACGAGGCCTTGTCGCCGAGCGCGAGGAAGCGCGGGAACGTCGGCTTCATCGTCAACGGCTTGTTGACGCGCACCTCGGTGTCGGCCGATCCGAAGCGCGAGCTGCGATCCGCCGCGACCGCCATGATGCGATACGTCGTCAGCGACTCCGGCAGCTTCACCTCGACCGATCCCTTGCCGTACTCGTCGGTCGTCACCGAACCGAGCCAGAAGGCGAGCACGCGGAAGTCCTTCCGCAGCGTGCCGGCGCTCGAGTCGTCGCCGCCGCCGCCGCCTTCGGTGTCGCCCTTCGGCGTGAGCACGCGCCGGCTGATGATGCGCTGGCGATTGTCGGCGTTGCCGACCTGAATCGCCTTGTGCACGTACACCGACCCCAGCACGTCGGGGGTGCGGAAGTTGGTCAGCGAGAGGACGCCGTAGTCCACCGCCCACAACGTGACCTCGCTCGGCGCGCCGCGGCCGGTCGCGTCCTTGACGTCGAGCCGGACCGTCGCCGAGTTCGCGGGCCGGTATTCCTCCTTGTCGGCGCGCACGGTCACGGCGAGGCGCTTGGACGCGTCCTCGACCTTCAACTCGACGTAGCCCAGGCGGAACGCCGGCTTGCCGGGATCGGACGGATCCTCGGTCACGTTCGGACCTTGATCGAAGTAGCCCGGCGACGCGGTCGGATCGGCCGGCTTCTCCGCCGTGGCCGCCTGGCTGCGGCCCTTCACCAGCAGCACCGAGACGAAGACGTTGGGGATGTCGTCTTCGGTGATCGGAAGGCTGATCGACTGCTGCGTCGACGTCAGCGCGAACTGGCGGTGCGACCGCACGCCTTCCCGCTCGGTGGTCACCAGCGCGGTCGCCTGCTCCCACGGCGACTGAATCATGATGCGCGCGGTGTCGCCTGGCTTGTGGGTCTGCTTCTCCGGGACGAGGTCGATCCGGTTGTGATCGAACCGCGCCCACGCCGTGTAGCCGTCGCCGAGCGCGTAGAACGACGTTCTCGTGACCGTGAAGCGCTTGTCGCCGTCGCGCGCGGTCGCCTCGAGGATGAAGTAGCCGCCGTTGGCGAGCGGCGCGGTCAACGGCACCGGCTCGGCCGCGCTGGTGATCGTCCACGAACCCGCCGGCACGTCCTTGCGCTGCGAGTCCCAGGTGTAGAACCCGTTGCCCTCGCTGCGGCGAACGCTGGTCCACTGAATCTGCGTGAGCTTCACCGTCACCGGCACGCCGGGGACGACCTGTCCCGAGGGGCTGACCGCAATCACCTCGGTCGAAAGGCCCGCTTTCTGTTCGATGAAATACGACGGGCGCCGCACGCCGATGTACCACGGGGCCGGATGCACGACGAGGCTGGTGCGGTTCGCGATCTTCTGGCGGGACACGTCCTCGACATCGCCCTCGAGCGTGTAGGTGTAGGGCACGCCGGCGTCGGCCGGCGGCGTGAGCGTCAGCGCGAGATCGCCCGTTCTGGCAAGCGTCGCGTCGTCGCGGCTGACTTCGCCGCCGGTCGAGTCGTACGGCCGATCGGTCCAGCCGACGAACTCCCACCGGTCCGGTGAGAACTTTTCGTACACGGCCGGCGGCGCGGACGCGAGGCGCTGGCGCGTGAACGACCACGACACCGGCCGCGCCCCCATCGGCGCGCCGAACAGATAGCGCGCGGCCACCACGCCCTTCAGCGGATCGCCGGCAAGCGCCGTGTCGCCCTTCAGCGTGACGTCGACGCGGAAATCGGGACGTCGGTACGCGGCGACGAGGAACGAGCCGCGCACGGCCTTCTCGTACTTGACGCTGTCGTCGGTTTCGGGACCCGGTTCGTCGCCCGGATTGAGATCTTCCGGCGCCTTGGGTGAGGGCTTGTCGGCCGCCAGGACGGCGCGGACCGTGTAGTTGCCGAGCGTGCCGTCGGCCGGCAGCCTGGTGGTCCACTCGGCGCTGCTCCACTCGTTCACGGCGACCGTCTTTTCCTCGACCAGGCGGTACTGCGCGTCTCGAAGCGTGATGTAGACCTGCGCGCCCCGCGGCAGCAGCCTGACCCCCGACGGCGTGTTCTGACGCAGGATCGCCTTGAGGTGGACCTCTTCGCCCAGACGGTAGACGCCACGATCGCTGAACACCGATCCGCGCAGCATCGGTTCGGCTTCGTTGCGGTTGAACGGCAGGCCGAACTCCCACGGCTCTATGCCTTCGTTCCAGTTGTCGGCGACGTAGGCGATATCGCCGTCCTTTTCGGCGAGCACGAGGAAGTTCGGGCGCTTCCATTCCGCGTAGTCCTGTTCGCCGGTGTAGCGGCGTTCGACGAACGGAATGCCCGGACCGATCGCGA
>Ga0075421_100012655_pt1 | contig 10487 bp, 6 predicted proteins | sample SoiMetdeltSBSDD5_FD_75292 | JGI IMG/M metagenome (GOLD analysis project Ga0075421, IMG submission 75292) | Bulk soil microbial communities from a Populus tree surrounding site in Tennessee, USA - Soil MetaG P. deltoides SBSDD5 | ecosystem: Environmental > Terrestrial > Soil > Tree plantation... | reverse complement strand
TCTCCTGGTCCTCGCCAGCCTGGTCCTTTCGGCCTGCGGCGGCGCGGCGCCTACTGAGGCTCCTTCCCAACCTGAGCAGCCTGCTCAACCCGAGCAGCCTGCAGTAACCGAGGCTCCTGTCGCGACTGAAGCACCGGCTATTCAAGAGAAAGAAGCCGTCCTGCGTGTCAACACCGGTACCTATCCGGATGTGATCGACCCGCAGAAGTCCTCCTTCGTCAATGAGATTGGTCACTTGGACAAGATCTACGTGGGCCTGACCACCTTGAACGAAAAACTCGAGACCGTCCCTGGCGCGGCTGAATCCTGGACGTTCAGCGAAGATGCGACCCAGTTGGTCTTCACCCTGAAGCCCAATTTACTCTATAGTGACGGTTCCGTGCTCAATGCCAAGCGTTTTGAGTTTGCCTTCCAGCGCAACATCGACCCCGCCACTGCTGGTGAGTACGCATCCATCACCGACGAAATCATGGGCGCTCCCGAATGGCGCGGTGCCGATACCGCAGCTGAAGGTTATGATCCCGAAACTTTCAAGGCCGCTTTGGGCGTCAAAGCTTCCCATGCTGATGGCTCCGACTGCGCCGACTACGAAGATGCCGACTGCAATACTCTCACCCTGACCTTTTCGAAGCCTGCCCCATACTTTGCTACCATTGCAGGTATCTGGGTTGGTTACCCTGCCAAGGAAGAGAACATTGCTGAAGGCGGCGATATCTGGTGGACCAGTTCCAAGTACCAGGTCGGTAACGGACCTTTCATTTGGCAGAGCGTTGAGCCGTTCGTGAAGTCCGTCTTCGTGCCGAACCCCAACTTTGCGGGTGGTAGCATTCCCACCTTTTCCATGGAGTACAGCTATATCACCGACTCCGCTGTGGCGTTCGAGGCCTATCGCAACAATGAATTCGATGTGATCGGTTCCGCCGCTGAAGACCTCCCGGTGATTGAGGCCGATCCTGATCTGACCGCTCAGCACGTAACATACGCTGGTTCCTGCACGACCAAAATCCAATTCAGCTTGTTCCCCACTTGGGGCGGTCAACCTAACCCCTTCACCGACAAGAAAGTCCGCGAAGCCTTCGCTCTCGCCTACGATGCCGAAGGTTGGGCGCGTGATGTGGACGGCGGTCTTGGTTCACCCACCTGGACCTGGATTCCCCCAGGATATCCTGGATATGACGCAACCACCCCGCTCAAATTCGATCCGGACGCTGCCAAGGCTGCTCTTGCCGCTGCTTCTGAGCCCTTCAATTCTGCTGAAAAGTTGAACGCGATGGGACTCAAGATGACATTTTCAGACAGCGCGCGCAACCGCCAGCGCCATGAATGGCTGGCTGCCAACTACAAAAACATCCTTGGTGTGGATCTTGCCCTCGACCCGGTTGAGCCTACTACGTACACCGCTATTCAGAAAGATCCCGACACCTATCCGCTTCTGTCCCGCGGTGGTTGGTGTGCAGACTACCCCGATCCTCAGAACTGGTTGAGCGTGTACTGGCGTACTGGCACCTTCTCGGACCGCTGGGGTTATTCCAACCCCGAGTTTGACGCCCTGGTGGACGAAGCAGATACCTCCACCGATACCGCCAAGCGCGCTGAACTGTATGCCCAGGCGCAGCAGGTCCTGCTCAACGATATCCCCGCTGCCTTCGGTTACAACTCACTCAATCACTACCTCGTCAAGCCATGGGTGCAGGGTTACTTGACCACGCCACAGGATCACATGTTCCCTGGCGACTTAACCCCGTGGACTATCACTATTGACACTTCAATGGTTCCGTAAGTTTGGAATTTCATTGATTTGAAGTAATACAGGCAGGGGAACGAACGAAAAGTTCTCCTGCCTGTAATGTAAATGAAGTTTTCGGAAAGAGAGACGCCATGGTCACATATCTATTCCGGCGGTTATTCTGGCTCATTCCTGTTCTCATTACCGTTTCGGCAGTGACATTTATCATCATGCGCAGCGCCCCGGGCGGTCCCTGGGATACCGACGCAGATCGCCGGCAGGTGGACGCCGCCACCGCCAAATCGTTGGCGGCCTACTACGGGTTGGATAAGCCCATGTGGCGGCAGTTCATGGCATATGTGATTGGCGACACCAATAGCCAGACGAAGGAATACGTGTGCGGCATGATCTGCGGCAATCTTGGTCCCTCCTATCGTCAACGCGGGCGCACGGTGCAGGATATTTTGTTTTCCGCTCCTGAGGGTAAAACCTTTTGGCAGAGCCGGTTTGGATATTCCATTCGTCTCGGAGTCATGGCGCTTGCCATGGCCGTGTTCATTGGCATCCCGATTGGCATTATTGCGGCCTTGAAACAAAATACCATCGCTGATTATGTGGCGCTATTTATTGCCACGAGCGGTATTTCGGTGCCCAGTTTTGTTCTAGCCATTTTTCTCATTATCATCTTTGCGTCGAAGTTGCATTGGATAGATATCGTGGTGGACGACTGGACGCAGGTCAAATATTGGTTCATGCCCATGATCGTGCTTGGTTTCGGCACCCTGGCGTTCACCGCGCGTCTTACCCGTTCTTCCATGTTGGAAGTAATCCGGCAGGATTATGTCCGCACGGCGCGCGCTAAGGGGTTGGCGGAACGGGCGGTGGTGTTCGTCCACATGCTCAAAAATGCCTTGATCCCCGTCATTACGATCCTTGGTCCTGCGCTGGCGGGTCTGGTCACTGGTTCCTTTATTATCGAGACCATGTTCAGTTTTCCTGGCATGGGGCGTGCCTATGTGCAGGCTATCGGGCAGCGCGATTACTCCATGATCATGGGAACCACTCTGATTTATGCCGCGTTAGTGGCGATTGCCAATTTGAGTGTGGATCTCATTTACGTCTTCATTGATCCGCGCATCCGGTTGGAAGAATAAAGGAAGGAGAACTTATTATGGCAACGATCCAGCCTGCGACGACGAATAATAAGATCGTGGAATTGAAAGATGTTTTCAAGCCTGGTAAGAGTCTGGGACAGGAAGCCTGGTCTCGCCTCATCCGTAACAAGGCTTCCGTGATCGGAATGATCATTATCAGTTTCTTTATCATTCTGGCGGCGTTCGCTTCCGTGCTTTCTCCCATGAATCCGCTCGAAATACATAGTGGCAAGAAATTTATGCCCCCGCCCTTTGACGCGGGCGCAACTAACATCAAGGCCGAGCCTGAATACCTGCTTGGCACCGATTCGCTGGGGCGTGATGTATTGAGCCGCGTCATTTATGGCGCGCGTGTGTCCATGATGGTTGGGTTTTTGCCCACTGCGATCATCCTCCTGATTGGAACCTCTGTCGGCATGCTCGCTGGTTACGTGGGCGGACGTGTGGACAACCTACTTATGCGCCTCACCGATGTGATCTATGCCTTCCCGGACCTGCTCTTCTTTATCATCGTCATGGTTGCGCTGCGCGATACTCCCATCGGACAATTAATGAACGGCTTGCTTCTCCTTTTCGCCGCCCTCGCCATCGTCAACTGGGTGGGTGTGGCGCGTCTCGTGCGCGGGCAGGTACTTTCCCTCAAGCAAAAGGAATTTGTGGAAGCCGCTCGTTGCATCGGCGTCAAGGATTCCCGTATTATGTTCCGCCATATCCTGCCGAACAGTCTTGGGCCTTTGATTGTTAGTGCTGCATTCACCGTCCCGGGCTTGATCATTACTGAAGCCATCCTGGGTTACCTTGGGGTTGGTCTGCGGCCGGCCACCGACAGCACCAGTTTCTTTATCACCAGTTGGGGCACTCTGATGCTCGACGGCCAAACCGCCATCAATTCCCAACCTTATCTCCTGCTGGCGCCCGCCATTTGTGTAGCGCTCGTGGTGCTGGCCTTTACATTCCTGGGTGATGGCTTGCGCGATGCGCTGGATCCCCGTATGCGCGGCACACAATAAATTTGCTTGCTTGATTTGATAAGATACGATAGGATTCAGGTCATCCCTGAATCCTATTTATTTTGGGAGAGAGAATATGCTTCGCCCTCGTCTTTTAATAATTTTTTTGATCACGGCCTTGACAGCGGCTGCATGTGTGCCATCCGCGCCGACAGACATACCTGTTGTGGCCGAAACACCCGCGCAGACTCTCCCACCTTCCCCTACACCGACACCTGCTTCGCGCACCCTGAATATTTGTCTGGGAGGCGAGCCAAATTCGCTCTATCTATATGGCAGCCCCAATTCTCCGGCGCGGAGTGTCTTATCTGCGATCTATGATGGCCCCATTGACATCGTTGAATATGGCTATGAGCCCATCATCCTTGAAAAAATACCCAACCTCGATGATGGTGACGCGCAAATTACACCTGTCACCGTAAATTCTGGAGAGCAAGTTGTGGACGTGACCGGAAATCTCGTGTCGTTGAGCACAGGCACAAAAGTACGCCCGAGCGGATGCCGCGCCGACGACTGCGCCGTCACCTACGACGGTTCCAGCGCCATCCAGATGGATCAACTCGTTGTCACCTTCACCATGCTGGAGGGCCTGATGTGGTCTGATGGCGAACCACTCACCGCCAGCGACTCAGTGTACTCCTTCCAAGTTGCCTCCTCCGATCAAACGCCCGGCTCAAAATTCCTGATTGACCGCACCGCAACGTACGAGGCCGCAGCAGATGGAGTGACCATTCAATGGTGGGGCAAGGCCGGCTTTATAGACCCTGATTACTACCTCAATTTCTGGACGCCTCTTCCAAAACACGTTCTGGAGCAGTTTACTCCTGCTGACCTGGTGACCTCAGATATAACAACTAAATCTCCACTAGGCTGGGGACCATACATTCTCGAGGAATGGGAGGCCGGTCAAAGCCTGCACTTCATCAAGAACCTGAATTATTTCCGTGCCGATAGCGAACTGCCTCAATTCGATGAACTGAACTTCCTCATTTATCCCGAGCCCAATTCGGCCATCTCTGCCCTGGTCGATGGTAAATGTGATGTGCTTGATCCATCGGTGCGCCTGGACGGGCAGGTGGGCTTACTTCAGCAGATGGAGCAGGATGGTCAGGCCAAACTCATCACTGCGCAAACCAACACCATGGAATGGCTGGGCATCGGTATTGTGCCGGCTTCCTATGATAATGGGTTCAGTTTAAAAGATGACCGCCCCGATTTCTTCGGCGACCCGCGTATGCGTCAGGCTCTCGCATTATGCCTCGACCGTCAGCAAATCGTAGATACCGTCCTCTTCGGACTTTCACAAGTCCCTGATACCTATCTTCCCGCCGATCACCCTCTTCACAACGGCAATATTCAAACATACGCCTTCAACCCGGCGGAGGGAAATAAAATCCTTGATCAGATTGGCTGGCTCGATCATGACAAGGACGCGGCCACTCCACGCCAAACTACCGGTGTCACCAACGTCCCGAATGATACGCCGCTGGTCATCAACTATGTCACGTCTTCAGCCACGCAACGCCGGCAGGTCGCGGAAATTCTTACCGGATCGCTTGCCCAGTGTAGCATCGGGCTAAATATCACCTATCTATCGGCTTCTGATTTATATGTGCAAGGTCCTGTAGGTCCGTTATTTGGTCGCCATTTTGACTTGGCCGAATATGCCATTGGCGTGAACAGCATAGAACCACAATGCAGTTGGTTCACCTCCACCCAAATTCCCACGGAAGCCAATAACTGGATCGGTACCAATCTCAGCGGGTATGAAAATGCAGCGTTCGATGCCGCGTGCATCAATGCGCTTCAGGCACTTCCTGAAGATCCTGCTTATGCCTCTCATCAGGAGGCGCAGGCAATCTTTGCATCTGAACTTCCATCGATTCCCTTATATCAACGCCTGCGGGCCGCTGCGACGCGCCCTGATTTCTGCGGATTTTCGCTGGACCCTGTTTCAACCTATGCCCTCACAGATCTTGAATCTTTTGATTATGGGTCAGCCTGCCCTTAAACAGACTTTGCGCTCATTCAACCCACAACCTGCTTCCGTTTAAAGATCTTGATCCTCGCTCGAAACGATTTTGGGGACTACGGGTTGTCATCCTTTGTATAAATATTTGCTATAATTCATCCATTCCTTCAGACTGGAGCGAGCATTCGTTGTGAACAACAATAAACCTCTGCTTGAAGTTAAAGGCCTCAAGACATATTTTTATACAGAAGATGGTGTGGTTCGCGCGGTGGATGGCGTGAACTTTGACGTATATCCCGGTGAAGTGCTCGGCATTGTTGGTGAATCGGGTTGCGGCAAAAGCGTTACATCGCTTTCCATTATGAGGCTCATCTCTAAACCCGGGAAAATCGATGCGGGGGAGATTTTGCTGGATGGCGAAAATCTGCTAAACCTCTCCGAAGAGGAAATGTCCAAGGTGCGCGGCAACCGTATTTCGATGATCTTCCAGCAACCACAGACGGCGCTCAACCCGGTATTCAAAGTGGGCGATCAGCTGGCAGAGGTGCTCAACGTCCATCAGGATATGGGCAAGGATGCCGGCTGGAGGCGCGCAGTGGCGCTGTTGAAAATGGTCGGCGTACCAGACCCCGAGCGACGCGTCGAGGCGTATCCGCACGAATTATCTGGCGGGATGGCACAACGCGTTATGATCGCCATGGCGCTGGCTTGTGTCCCCGAAGTCCTGATTGCCGATGAACCTACCACCGCACTCGATGTAACCATCCAGGCCCAGATCCTTGACTTGATGCGCGATATGCGCCGTGAAATGGGTACCTCAGTCATTCTGATTACGCATGATCTCGGTGTAGTGGCAGAGATGGCGGAACGTGTGGCGGTCATGTATGCGGGTGAGATCGTTGAGCAGACCGATGTGAATACCCTGTTCGATGAACCATTGCATCCCTACACACAGGGTCTGATGGGCTCGATTCCCGTTCTCGGCGAGATCAAAGAAAAACTGGATGTGATTCCCGGATCTGTTCCCAACCTGGTGAACCTGCCTCCGGGATGCCGTTTTGCACCGCGCTGTCAGGCTCGTATGAAATATAGTTGTGCCATCTGTGCCGAGGTAAAGCCTGAGCTGGAAGAAGTGAAATCAGGTCATCATGTACGTTGCTGGTTGTATAAGTCTGCGCCAGAATATGGGCACGTCGCCCCGCTGAAAGTCAGTTAAACACATCCTCTGCTTGGAACATAAATATGCAAAATGACCCAAACCATAAAGGGGAAACCCTTGTAGAAGTGAGCCATCTGGTGAAATATTTCCCTGTGCGCGCAGGTCTACTTCAGCGTGTGGTCAATCACCTCAAGGCCGTGGATGATATCAGTTTCATTGTGAAGAAAGGCGAGACGCTCGGCCTGGTAGGCGAATCGGGTTGTGGAAAGACGACAGTGGGGCGAACCATGCTTCGTTTGGTTGAGCCTACTTCAGGAGCTGTTAAGTTTGACGGTCAGGATGTTTTTAGCATGCCGTCGCGTGAGCTCAAGGCTGTACGCCGCGATATGCAGATCATTTTTCAGGATCCGTACGCCTCGCTCGACCCGCGCGTGCCTATCGGCGAGTCGGTAATGGAGGGCCTGCAAATTCACAGGATTGGCACCCCCAGGGAACGCCGCGAAATTATGCTTGACACGCTCAAGAAAGTGGGACTTGAGGACTACCATGCCCGCCGTTACCCGCATGAATTTTCAGGTGGTCAGCGTCAGCGTATTGGCATTGCGCGCGCGTTGGCCCTGCGCCCCAGGTTCATCATTTGTGATGAGCCTGTCTCTGCTTTGGATGTCTCCATTCAATCACAGGTCTTGAACATCCTGAAGGATTTGCAGGCTGAATTCGGGCTGACCTATCTTTTCATTGCCCATAACCTCTCGGTTGTAGAGCATGTATCAGACCGTGTGGCCGTGATGTATCTGGGCAAGATGGTGGAACTGACCACGCGCGAAGAGCTTTTCCGTAATCCATTGCATCCTTATACCCAGGCCCTGATGTCTGCCATTCCAGTGCCGAATCCGCGTCTGAGAAAACAGCGCATTATCTTGAAGGGTGATGTACCGAGCCCGTTAAACCCGCCTAAAGGGTGCCGCTTCCACCCGCGTTGCCCCTGGGCAATTGAGATATGTTCACAGGAAGAACCACAATTCAAAGAACTCCTACCAGACCATTGGGCGGCTTGTTGGGTGGCTGAGCAGAAATTACAATAAGAACAAGTCTGACTCTCTATGTCCACTCCATGTATCCTCCTCGTTGACGATCAGCGCGATATTGTTCGCCTGCTTCACTCAACCCTGCAAACGCTTGGTCATACGCTCGACATTGTCGACGCGCCGTCTGGAGAGGAGGCCCTGCTCGAAGCTTCCCGACGCAAAGTGAATTTGCTGGTATCAGATTATCTCCTGCCGGGGATTTCAGGCGTTGAGTTAATGCGCAAGGTCAAGGTTCGCAACCCGGAGTTGAAGGTTATCTTTATTTCGGGCATGACCGATCGCAAGGCGCGCGACGAGATGTTAGGCGCCGGAGCAATAGCCATCTTCGACAAGCCAATTCCGTTGGCTGACTTTTTGGACGCTGTGGAACGCGGGCTGGGCCTGGTACGGACGATCTTCCCACCTGAAACCGGCAAGGAGGCGGAGCACCGCCAATCTCTTTCAGAGTTGTTGATCGGTTTTCGCCAGAAGATCAAGGCAGATGCCGTGTTCCTGATCAGTGACCGCGCCCGTGTGCTGGCGCGTGCCGGAGACCTTTATGACAGTAGTATGGAAGTGTCACTACTCTCGGCCTTAATGGCGATCTATGCCGCCGGGTTGAAGGTCACACGTTTTATTCGTCAGGATCGACCGGAAAACTTTCATGTTTTCCGCGGTGGGGATCATGACCTTATCCTTATTCCCGTGGATGTCTCACATGCGCTGTTACTGGCTGGCAAGGGGATCGCCAATAACGAGCGTATCCTGCAGACGGTGGAAGGCATGCTCTTTGTGCGAGGTGATGTGGCAAACGTGCTGAGGTCGCTGGGAGTGATGCCCGAGACGCCAGCTGCCACAGAGGCAGCTGGCCCAGTCATGGAAGTGAGTGAACCTGCACCGCTGGAGGCTGCTGCACCGGAGGAACCTGAGCCTGAAGTGGATCTTGACGCATTATTCGCGTCCGCAGATAAAACCGCAAAGGTGCAGGATCTAGATGCGTTCTGGGACGACGCGGTCGAGAAGGTCGGCAATATTCCGATCAACCGTGATGTCATTACATTTGAGGAAGCACGCAAGCTGGGTTTGGATCCCGGCAAGGGCGAGACCATTCCGCTGCGGAACACTGGGTCGCTCAAAAAGAAGTGACATTGCCCATCGCTGGTCGCTGTGATACAATGTTCGCCTTACAGGGGCGTGGTGCAAGGGCAGCACACCAGCCTTTGGAGCTGTGGATCTTGGTTCGAATCCAGGCGCCCCTGCCAATTTCCCGCGAAGGCGGGGCTCATTTTGTAAAACAGGCTTCGCTGCGAACATCACGTAGTGAGCCTGTTTTTTTACCCAACCTACTCTTTCTTTTTCGCGCTGCGACACTTGCACCGGGAGCAAGTGCCGATGAGTCCCAACGCTCTTCCGGGGAGCGGAGCGCTAGCGTAGTCGAAGCGAGGAGATGGAATGAAAGTTACCGCTGTATTATTGGCTGCTGGTCAGGGCACCAGAATGAAATCTTCGCTGCCAAAGGTTCTGCATCTATTGTGCGGCAAGCCGATGCTGTGGCATGTACTCGAAGCATTGAAATCTGCCACCACGGAAAAGCCGGTTGTCGTTGTGGGATATGGCGCAGAGGAAGTAACGAAATATCTCGGTGACACTGCGCAAACTGTAGTGCAGGAACCGCAACTGGGTACGGGGCATGCGGCCATGCAAGCTGAATCTCTTCTTAAAGGTAATACAGATTATGTAATCATCACCTATGCAGACATGCCTTTGTTGCGTGGTGAAACGTTTCAGCGTCTGGTGGAGACTCAACACCTCAACTCCGGACCTTTCAGCCTGCTTACTGTCGTTGCAGACGATCCGCGTGGCTTCGGCAGAATCGTGCGAAAAACCGATGGAACTGTGGATGCCATCGTCGAGGAGTATGTTGCCACGACTGAACAGCAGCAGATCAAGGAATTGAATGTGGGTGCATATTGCTTTAAGGCAGACTGGTTATGGGATGCGTTGCACCGCATTCCGAAGAATCCCAAGAAGGGCGAGTACTATCTGACGGATATTGTTGAGATCGCGGTGAAGGACAATTTACCGGTTCAGGCCGTCGTTCATGACGATTTCATAGAAACCATCGGCATCAATACGCGTGTGCATCTGAGTGAAGCGGAAGCGGCCATGCGCCAGCGTATCAATCGGGAACACATGTTGAGCGGTGTGAGCATGATGGATCCGGCATCAACATATATTGAAGCTGGCGTGAAGATTGGCAGGGATACCACCATTCTGCCGAACACCTATATTCATGGGCAGACGGAAATTGGTGAAGGCAATGTGATTGGTCCAAATACGATTATCCGTGAGACAAAGATTGGCAGTCACTGTAAGATTCTCAGCTCCGTGCTGGAAGG
>Ga0075421_100012654_pt1 | contig 10488 bp, 10 predicted proteins | sample SoiMetdeltSBSDD5_FD_75292 | JGI IMG/M metagenome (GOLD analysis project Ga0075421, IMG submission 75292) | Bulk soil microbial communities from a Populus tree surrounding site in Tennessee, USA - Soil MetaG P. deltoides SBSDD5 | ecosystem: Environmental > Terrestrial > Soil > Tree plantation... | reverse complement strand
TCGTCATCGAGGGTGAAGTAGGTCCGGTTCCAGTCGCAGCTGGAGCCGATGGCGCGGAGCTGATCGAGGATGATGCGTCCGGTTTCCTCGACGTAGGCGCGGACCCGGCGCTCGAACTCGTCGCGACCCAGGTCGAAGCGGGTCTTCCCTTCGCGGGCGAGCAGCTTCTCCACCACGTTCTGGGTCGCGATGCCGGCATGGTCGGTGCCGGGGAGCCAGAGAGTATCCCGCCCCCGCATACGCTCGAACCGCACCACCACGTCCTGGACGGTGTTGTTGAGTCCGTGACCCATGTGGAGCTGGGCCGTGACATTTGGAGGGGGCATTTGAACTACATAGGGGCGGGAGGGCGGCTGAGCGGTTGGGCGGTCGGGACCGTCCGAGGCCGGCCGAAACAGGCCCCGCTCCTCCCACTGCCGGTAGAGCTCGCTCTCCAGGCCGGTGGGATCGTATTGCGGTGGCAGGGGCGTCCGCGGGGTCATGCCGAGCGGGGCGCGTCGTCCCGGACCAGAGTCACGTGGGAGTCGTCCTCGCCGTGCACCAGCAGGCGGTTGATGACGGGTGCGACGCCGGCCGCCGCTCCGGCGACGCGCTGGGCCCGCGCCCGGACGGCCCGGCTGCTGACCCAGCCGTGCAGCCCGAGGCCGTTCCGCCCGATGCCGAGCAGCTCGATGGCTTCACTCTTGAGTGCGGGATCGGCGGCCAGGGCGGCGCGGACGCGGTCCAGCAGGATTTCGCGGCGCTCGGGGACGGTGCGAGCGCGGCCGACCGACCGGACGATGCGTCCCACCCGGCGATGACCGCCCGATCCGAAAAGGGTCCCGATCAGAAACCCGGCGGCCAGACCGCCGCCGAACCCGAGCACTGCAAGGGCCCCGGTCATGGCGCCGCTCCGGCTCCTATGACGCCGCGTGACACTGAGTTGCATACGGTTAACTTAATACCACTTCTGAGCCCCGAGAACCGAGAGAAACGATGGCAGCTGAGCCCGGCTCGTCCACTCGCGTGTCCGGAACACGTCTGGTGTTGCTCGCCCTCGTCGTGCTGACGGGGCTGGCGCTCTTTTTCGCCTTTGCTCCGCGCACACCGGTGGTGATTCACCCCGACGTCGAGGCGGTGCCGTGACGGCCATACGAGTCACCCTGCCCGACGGTAGCGTCCGGGAGGTACCGCCGGAAACCACCGGTCTCGAGCTGGCCCGCCAGATCGGGCCCGGGCTGGCACGCGCCGCGCTCGCCATCCGGGTGAACCGCCAGATCCGCGACCTGTCGCGCCCCCTGGGGGAGGACGCCGAAGTCTCGATCATCACCGATCGGGATCCCGAGGCGCTGGAGCTGCTTCGCCACTCGGCCGCCCACGTGCTCGCGACCGCGGTCCGGGAGCTCTTCCCGGGTGCCGGAATCGGCTTCGGTCCCCCGATTGAAGACGGGTTTTATTACGACTTCGAAGTGCCGCGGCCCTTCACGCCGGAAGATCTGGAGCGGATCGAATCGGTGATGCGCGAGGTCGCCCAGCGGGATTATCCGTTCGTCCGGGAGGTGGTGGACCGCGAGGAAGCGAACCGCCGTTTTGCCGACGACCCGCTCAAACTGGAGCGCATTGCCGAGCTCGGCCCCGGTGAGACGATCACGGTGTACACCGATGGGCCCTTCGTCGACCTCTGCCGGGGTCCCCATGTTCCGGCGACCAGCCGGCTCAAGCACTTCAAGCTGCTGCACGGTGCCGGCGCCTACTGGCGGGGCGACGAGCGGCGGCAAATGCTGCAGCGGATTTATGGTACGGCGTGGTTCAAGCAAGACGATCTCGAGGCCTACCTGACCCGGCTGGAGGAATCACGGAAGCGCGACCACCGGATCATCGGCAAGCATCTCGATCTCTTTTCGATCAGCGACATCGTCGGGCCGGGGCTGATTCTGTGGCATCCGAAGGGCGCGGTGATCCGGTGGTTGCTGTCCCGCGCCGTGGAGGACGACAACGTCGCTTCGGGGTACGATCTCGTGTATACCCCGCACGTCACCCGAGAAGAGCTGTTCCGGATTTCCGGCCACCTCCCGCTGTATAGCGCCAACCAGTACCCCGCCATGGCGGGAGGAGCCGGTGAGCCCGAGGATGTGCATTACCGCGTCAAGCCGATGAACTGCCCCATGCACGCGCTGATCTACAAATCGCAGCAGCGGAGCTATCGCGACCTGCCGGTCCGGCTCTCCGAAGTGGCCAATGTCTATCGCAACGAAAAGTCCGGCACCTTGCACGGGATGCTCCGGGTCCGCGGACTGTCGATGGACGACGCGCACATCTTCTGTACCCTGGATCAGGTCGAGGACGAAATCTTTCTCTGTCTCGACCAGGTGGACCGGCTGGTGCGACGCACCTTCGGTTTCGAGCTGGACTTCGAGATTTCCACCCGGCCGCCGGAGCGGCTCGGGGCGGATGAGGTGTGGGACCAGGCCGAGGCCATGCTGCAGCGGGCCCTCACCCGGAAGGAGATCGGATTCCGCATCGATGCGGGCGGCGGGGCGTTCTACGGGCCGAAGATCGACATCAAGTTCCGTGACGCCATCGGCCGGCTCTGGCAGGGTCCCACGATCCAGCTCGACTTCAATCTGCCGGAGCGATTCGGGCTCGAATTCACCGGGCCCGACAACAAGCCGCACCGCCCGGTCATGATCCACCGCGCGATCTACGGCACCCTGGAGCGCTTCACCGGCAATCTGATCGAGCATTTTGCCGGGGCGTTTCCGGTATGGCTCTCTCCCGAGCAGGTGCGGATCATTCCGATCTCCGATGCCCAGACCGATGCGGCGCGGAGCGTCGCGGGCCGGCTCAAGGCTGCCGGACTGCGGGTGCATCTGGACGACCGGCACGAGACCCTCAACTACCGCATTCGCGAAGGCGAGATTGGGAAGGTTCCCTACATGGCAGTGATCGGCCAGCGCGAGGCCGACGCCGACAGCCTTGCGCTGCGGGTGCGCGGAGCGGGGAACAAGCAGGAAGTAATGACGGTGGAGGCGTTCCTGGGGCGGGTCGGCGAAGAGGTGCGCAGCAGGGCGATCACACCATGACGGCTGGACGGCTCGACGGCGGGACGGCTGGCAACTGCTCGCGACCAGCCGTCTAGCCGTCCGGCAGTCCAGCCGTCTATTCTTCTAACCAATTCTCTCATTGAGCTCTTCGTGTCCGACGCAACGACTCCGGTAATCCTCTCCGCCTGCCGCACGCCCGTCGGGAAATACCTGGGCGGGCTCGCCTCCTTCACGGCACCTCAGCTGGGCGCGATCGCCATCCGGGAGGCGGTGGCCCGAGCGGGTATCACCGCCGCCAGCATCGACGACGTCATCATGGGCCACGTGCTGCAGGGAGGTGCAGGACAGGCTCCCGGTCGCCAGGCCATGATTCACGCCGGGCTTCCCGGAACGATTCCCGCCGTGACCATCAACAAAGTGTGCGGATCCGGCCTCAAGGCAGTCATGCTCGCCGCCCAGGCCATCAAGGCGGAGGATGCCGAGTGTATCGTGGCAGGCGGGATGGAAGCGATGAGCGCCTCCCCGCATTATGTCTACGGGATGCGGATGGGCATCAAGGCCGGGAACCAGACGATGGTGGACGGGATGATTCACGATGGACTCTGGGATTCCTTCGGCACCGTGCACATGGGGAGCTATGCCGAATACACCGCGGAAAAGGCCGGGGTCTCGCGGAAGGACCAGGACGAGTTCGCCTACCAGAGCCACCGTAAGGCGGTCGCGGCGATCGAGTCGGGCAAATTCGCGGCGGAAATCGTCGCGGTCGACGTGCCCGGCAAAGGCGGGACCTCCCGCTTTGCGCAGGACGAGGGGCCGCGCAAGGATACCACCCTCGAGCTGCTCGCCAAGCTCAAGCCGGCATTCCAGAAAGACGGGAGTGTCACTGCCGGGAATGCGCCGGGACTCAATGACGGTGCCAGCGCCCTGGTCGTGTCGTCGCTGGCGTTCGCCAAGGCCCACGGGATCGCGCCGATGGCGCGCATCACCGGGTACGCCACCGGAGGTGGAGAGCCCAGAGATCTTTTCTTCGCTCCGATCCAGGCGGTGGAAAACCTGATGAAAAAATCCGGCACCGCGATCGGTGACTACGACCTCATCGAGGCCAACGAGGCTTTTGCCGTGCAGGCGCTGGCCGACGGCCGGGCGCTGGGCTGGGATTGGGAACGGGTCAACGTGCACGGCGGCGCCATCGCGCTCGGCCATCCGATCGGCGCCAGCGGCGCGCGAGTGCTCACGACCCTGCTGTACGCCATGCGCGACCGGAAGGCGCGCACCGGTCTCGCCACGCTCTGCCTCGGTGGGGGGAATGCGGTCGCACTGTCGGTCGAGGCGCTTTGATCAGCCGAGTCCGCGCGCTTGGCTGGTCGCTGGTGTTTCTGGCTGGGGGGGTGGCCATCACCCTCCCGCTGCTGTACCTCGTCGCGCGATCCCCGCGCCTCGCCTCTCCCGGCGGGGCGCTCTGGCTTGCGGCCCTGCAGTCGCTCGTGCTGCTGGTGGGCTTCGGGGTGATGACCTGGCTGGTGGGGGGACGGGTCCTTGGCCTCCGACCCGAGGATTTCGGGGCGCGCCCGGCGCGACCGGGGCTTCGGCGCTTTGGCTGGGGTTTCGGCATCGGCGCGGTGCTCGCGACGCTCGCGATGGTCATCGCGGTGGCGGCGGGGCGGGCAGCGTGGCAGGAGGACGGTGGGGCGGTGTCGAGCTGGCTGGTGTCGGTGCTCGCGACCGGCGCCGTGCTGCTCCCCGCCGCGCTCGCGGAGGAGCTGATGTTCCGGGGCGTTCCGCTCCTGGCGCTCTCGCGCGCCTTCGGACGGATTCCGGCGATCGTCGGGCTCTCGCTGCTCTTCGGGCTGGGGCATCTCTCCAACCCGGGAATCACCGGGCTTGCCGTGGCCAATATCGCGATTGCCGGAGTCTTCCTCGGCCTCGCCTTCTTCACGCCCGGCGGGTTATGGACGGCGACCGGGGCGCACCTGGGATGGAATCTCGCGCTGGCCGCCCTCGCGGCGCCGGTCAGCGGTTTGCCGCTCCCCATGCCCTGGCTGGATTATTTCGCCGAGGGACCCGCGTGGCTCACCGGCGGCTCCTTTGGGCCGGAAGGGGGACTCATCGGCGCGCTCTGCCTCCTGGCCGGGGCGGTGGTGGCCGCACGTCGGACGACCAAGGAGGTTGTGGCATGAGCAGGGCGGCGGTGATCGGATCGGGGACTATGGGAAACGGGATCGCCCACGTCTTCGCGCAGAATGGCTGGGAGGTCATGCTCATCGACGTGGCCGAGCCGGCGCTCACGCGGGGGCTCGGCACGATCAAAACCAATCTGGAGCGGCAGGTGAAAAAGGGGACCATCGGCGCGGAGGTCCCGGCGCAGGTCCTCGGACGGATCACGACCAGCACCGCGCTGGAATCGGCGGCAGGAGCCGAGCTGGTCGTGGAAGCCGCCACCGAGCGTCCCGATCTCAAGTTTCAGATTTTCCGCACGCTGGATGAGCGCTGCGAGCCCGGGGCGATTCTGGCCAGCAATACCAGCTCCATCTCGATCACGGCCATCGCGTCGGCCACCCGGCGGCCGGCGCAGGTCATCGGCATGCATTTCATGAATCCGGTGCCGGTCATGCAGCTGGTCGAGGTCATCCGCGGTCATGCGACGTCCGACGCGACGACCCGACGGACGCTGGAAATCGCCACGGCGCTCGGAAAAACGCCGGTCGAGGTGAACGACTATCCCGGATTCGTGGCGAACCGGGTTCTCCTGCCGATGATCAACGAGGCGATTTACGCAGTCATGGAAGGCGTGGCGACCGCCGAGGCGGTCGATACGGTGATGAAGCTGGGCATGGCCCACCCGATGGGGCCGCTCGCGCTGGCCGACTTCATCGGGCTCGATGTCTGCCTTGCTATTCTCGAGGTGATGCACACCGGGTTGGGCGACCCGAAATACCGACCCTGCCCGCTGCTCCGCAAGATGGTGGCGGCGGGGGACCTGGGCCGCAAGACTGGGAAGGGCTTCTACAGCTATCGTGAGAGGTGAGAGGTGAGACGTGAGAGGGACCAGCACTTCCCTCTCACCTCTCACCTCTCACGTGAAAGGAACCATGGACGTTCTGGGAGTCATGTCGGAGATGGGCCACGAGCAGGTGCTGTTCTGCCACGAGCCCTCGTCGGGATATCGCGGCATCATCGCCATTCACGACACCTCGCTCGGCCCCGCGCTGGGTGGGACCCGGTTCTGGCAGTACACCACGACCGACGAAGCCGTCACCGACGCCCTTCGACTGTCCCGCGGGATGACGTACAAGGCCGCGGTTGCGGGACTCAACCTGGGCGGCGGCAAGGCGGTCATCATCGGAGACAACAAGCGCTCCGATCGTGAGGTGATTTTCCGGGTGCACGGGCGCTTCGTCGAATCCCTCGGCGGACGGTACATCACCGCAGAGGATATCGGGACCTCGCCCGCCGATATGGAGTATGTCCGGAGCGAAACCCGGCACGTCGCCGGACTGCAGGGACTCTCCGGAGATCCGTCGCCGGTGACCGGCTATGGCGTCTACATGGGCATGAAGGCCTGCGCGCGGCAGCGCTGGGGCACCGACAGCCTGTCGGGACGGACCGTGGTAGTGCAGGGCGCCGGCAAGGTCGCGTACTATCTCTGCGCCAACCTCCACAAAGAGGGCGCCAGGCTCGTTGTGACCGACATCGACGCCGACAAGATGAAGCGCATCGTCTCGGAGTTCGGGGCCGCCGCGGTGACACCGGAGGCGGTGTACGACCAGCCGGGCGACGTCTACGCCCCCTGCGCCCTGGGCGCCACCATCAACGACGACACGCTGCAACGTCTCAAGGTGGAGATCGTGGCGGGCGGCGCGAACAATCAGCTGGCCGAGGAGCGGCACGGGATCGAGCTGGAGCGGCGCGGCATGCTCTACGCTCCCGATTTCGTCATCAATGCCGGCGGCCTCATCAATGTGTACGGGGAGCTGGAGGGCTGGCCCGAGGAGCGTGCCAAGCGCAAGGCGCAGGAGATCTACGACGCCATTCTCAGGGTCTTCGCGATTGCGAAGCGGGACGGTATTCCGTCGTTCCAGGCGGCCGACCGGCTGGCGGAGGAGCGGATTGCGTCAGTCTCCGGGCTGAGAAAGACCTACAAGAGCGTCAACGGTCAACGGTGAACGGTCACGCAGGACGGCTGGTTGCTGGACGGCTCGACGGCTGGCGGGTTCGCGTTTCCCCAGCCGTCCAGCCGTCTAGCCGTCCCGCCGTCTTGTCTTAGATTGCAGCGCATGGCAGAGACAATCCCGATCGCCGCCGATCATGCCGGCTTCGACATGAAGGAGCGGCTCATCCAAGAGCTGAAGCAGCTCGGCTACGAGCCTCTCGATCTGGGCACCCACAGCCCCGACCCGGTGGATTATGCCGGATTTGCGCACCAGGTCGCGCAACGAGTTGCGCGCGGTGAAGAATCGCGAGGGATCCTGCTGTGCGGAACCGGGCTCGGGATGAGTTATGCCGCCAATCGCCATCACGGGGTGCGCGCGGCGGTGGTATGGTCTCCCGTGGTGGCTCATCTCGCGCGGGAGCACAACGACGCCAACGTGCTGGTGCTGCCGGCGCGCTGCCTGGATCAGGAAGAGAGCGTGGCGATTCTCAAGGAATGGCTCAACACTCCCTTCGCCGGCGGGCGGCACGCCCGGCGGGTGGCCCAGATCGAGGAGACCGGCCCGGATGCATGATCACAATGCACCCCTGCGCACGGCCGATCCGGCCATCGCCCGCCTGGTCGATCAGGAGCTCACCCGGCAGCGCGACGGACTCGAGCTGATCGCGAGCGAAAACTTCGCCTCCCGCGCCGTGATCGACGCGATGGGGACACCGCTCACCAACAAATACGCCGAGGGCTATCCCGGCAAGCGCTACTACGGCGGGTGCGAAGTGGTCGACCAGGTCGAGCGGCTCGCGATCGACCGAGCGAAGACCCTCTTCAAGGCCGAGCACGCCAACGTCCAGGCCCATGCCGGGGCGCAGGCAAACTTCGCCGCGTTCATGGCGCTCGCGCGCCCGGGCGAGACCCTGCTCGCCATGTCGCTCCCCCATGGCGGGCACCTGACCCACGGCCATTCGGTGAGCCATACTGGAGCGATCTGGAAGACGGTGCATTACGGCGTGGTTCCCGCAACCGGCCTGATCGATTACGACCAGGTTCGGGATCTCGCGCGGGAGCACCGGCCGCGACTGATCGTCGCGGGCGCCAGCGCCTATTCGCGGATCATCGATTTCGCGGCCTTCCGGAGCATCGCCGACGAGGTCGGCGCGTCGTTCCTGGTGGATATGGCGCACTTCGCGGGCCTGGTGGCGGGCGGCGTCTACCCCTCGCCGGTGCCGCATGCCCACGTGGTGACCACCACGACCCACAAGACCCTGCGCGGTCCCCGGGGCGGGCTGATCCTTTCCGGCGAGCCGCTCGCCAAGGTCATCGACAAGTCGGTCTTTCCGGGCACCCAGGGCGGTCCCCTCATGCACATTATCGCCGCCAAGGCCGTCGCGTTCGCCGAGGCGATGACGCCAGAGTTCCAGGCCTACTCGCGCCGCACGGTCAGCAATGCCCAGCGACTCGCCGAGGCGCTTATCGAGCGCGGGCTCGCGATCGTGTCGGGCGGAACCGACAGTCATCTGATGCTGGTCGATCTGCGACCGCGTTCGCTGACCGGCAAGGCTGCCGAAGAGCTGCTGGTGCGCGCCGGAATCACGGTCAACAAGAACACCATACCGGATGACCCGCAGTCGCCCTTCGTCACCAGCGGCATCCGGCTGGGCACGCCTGCGCTCACGACCCGGGGCATGGGGACCGACGAGATGGAGCGAATTGCCGACCTGATCGACACCGTGCTCACCGAGCAGGACGACGCGACGGTCGAACGGGTGCGAGGACAGGTCGAGGAGCTGGCCGCGGGATTTCCCCTCTATGCCGAGAGCGGCCGGCCGGCGCGGGCCATGGCGGGGGCACGATGAACGAGCTGCGCTTCGCGACCGGTGTCCTGGAAAAGCTCCGCCGCCGCGGCGATCGCTACGACGAGCGCGCCTATCTCTTCCTGCTGGCGAGCATCGAGTATCTGCAGGCCCGGCTCCCCGAGCGGCGCCACGTCGGTGGCCCGGAGCTCACCCTTGCCTGCCGTGACTTTGCCCTCGAGCAATACGGGCTGCTGGCGGGGACCGTGCTGGAGCACTGGGGTGTGCGAGGCACCGAAGACTTCGGCCGCATCGTGTATGCCCTGGTCGATGTCGGTGTCCTGGTGACGCAACCGGGCGACCGGGTCGAGGACTTTCACGGAGTGTATGCCTTCGAGCAGGTGTTCGGCGACGCGTACGTCTGGCAGGGCATTCCAGGAGCGTGAGTGGTGGGCGGTCTGCCCTCCGTCCCCGTGGTCACTCCCGAGCAGGCCGCGGCATGGGATCAGCGCGCCGAGTCGGCTGGCATTCCGCTCCGGGCCTTGATGGAATGCGCCGGCCGCGGCGTTGCGGCGCTGGCGGCGACGCGGTTTCCCGAGCTGTTGCGCCACGGCGTCCTCGTTGCGGCCGGCCCCGGAAACAATGGCGGCGATGGATGGGTCGCCGCGCGCGCTCTGCATGTTTCCGGCGTTCCGGTCTGGGTCGCCGCATCGGGCCAAGCGACCGGCGAAGTGGCGCTCGCGGTCGCCCAATCGGCGCGCGAGGCCGGTGTTCGTGAAGTTTCCCCCGACGGTCCCTGGCCCAATGCCGCCCTCCTGCTCGATGCGGTCCTGGGGACTGGAGCCCGCGGCGCTCCCCGCGGTCTCGTGACCCCGCTCCTCGCCCGCCTTGCCGAGCTGTCCATTCCACTCATCGCCATCGACGGGCCCAGTGGTCTCGATCTGGCCGATGGGGTACAGCACGGGCCGCTCCGCGCGGCGCTGACCGTCACCTTCGGCGGGTACCGTCGCGGCCATCTCCTGGCACGTGACGAAGTGGGCGATGTCGTCGTCGTCGACATTGGTCTGCCGCCGGCCGATCCGGCGTGGCCCTCTCTCTTTACCGAAGCGGCGGCCGCTCGCGAGCTCCCTCCCTTTGCCGCCAAGGCCCACAAAGGGACCCGCGGCCGGGTGGTGATCGTCGGGGGTGACGAGGGAATGCTGGGAGCCGCGCGCCTCGCGGCGCGGGCGGCGTTTGCCGCGGGTGCGGGGCTGGTACACCTGGTGGCCCCTGCCGCATCGGCTGCGATCGCCGCGACGGCGGAGCCCGATCTCCAGACGTCGGTGCAGCCGTTCGAGGCGATGCCCTCCACCCGTACGGTCGCGCTCCTGGCTCGCGCCGATGCGGTGGTGATCGGTCCCGGGCTCGGCCGCCGCGCTTCCCGTCCGGAGTTCGTGATCGGCGTGATCGAGGCGACGCCGCCGGCCGCCACGCTGATTCTCGACGCCGATGCACTCATCGCATTTGCGGGGCAGGCGGAGCGGCTGCG
>Ga0075421_100012653_pt1 | contig 10489 bp, 2 predicted proteins | sample SoiMetdeltSBSDD5_FD_75292 | JGI IMG/M metagenome (GOLD analysis project Ga0075421, IMG submission 75292) | Bulk soil microbial communities from a Populus tree surrounding site in Tennessee, USA - Soil MetaG P. deltoides SBSDD5 | ecosystem: Environmental > Terrestrial > Soil > Tree plantation... | reverse complement strand
GGGCTCGACCTGTTCGCGGCCGAAGCGCAGGTGAGCGCCGTGGAGGCGCACCGCCGCCGCGGGCACCGGGCCCTCGCCTACGCGGCGGCCGCGCGGGCACGACGGCAGGTCGAGGCGTGCGAGGGCGCCTCCACACCCCTGCTGCGGGGCCTCGACGCGGCGGGGCTGCTCTGCGAGCTGACACCCCGCGAGCGCGAGGCCGCCGAGTTGGCGGCCCGGGGTCTCACCGACCGCGAGATCGCCGAGGCGCTGTTCCTGTCGATCCGTACGGTGCACGCCCACCTGCGGTCGGCGTACGCCAAGCTCGGCGTGGCCGGCCGGGGCGAGCTGGCCGCGATCCTCGTGGTCCCACCCGCGAGCTAGGCACCGTTCGGCGGGATTAGGTACCCGGGTACCGATCCGCCCCGCCACCGACGGGGCGCACGATGGCCGCATGAACGAGCGCGACGACCTGGGGGCCCTCCCGGAGACGTACGCCCTGGCCCTGCGGCTGCGGGCCGAGGGACTCGACGACGACGCCATCGGCCGCGTCCTCGAAGTCGAATCCGAGTCGGTGGCGCCCATGTTGGCGCTAGCGCGGTCGAAGCTCGTCCACCTCGAACGACGTGACGACGACGGCGACCGCCCATGAGCTCGCCGGGCGGGGACGGGCCCGGCGGCCGGTGGGGGACGGCCGGGAGGGGTGGCCGGCCGGCGGGCATGGCCGACCTCCCCTCCCCCACCGAGCCCGGCCCGGGCGGCCAGGCCTCGACGCCGGCACCGGCGGCCGGCCCGGCCGGCGCCTCGTTCGCCATCTCCCCCCCTACGATCGCCCTGCCCAAGGGGGGCGGGGCGATCGCCGGGATCGGCGAGAAGTTCACGGCCAACCCGGCCACCGGTACGGGCTCGCTGTCGGTCCCGCTCGCCGTCTCCCCAGGACGGAGCGGGTTCGGACCAGAACTCACGTTGACCTACGACTCCGGCGCCGGCAACGGCCCCTTCGGGCTGGGTTGGCAGCTGTCGTTGCCGGCGATCACCCGGAAGACCGACAAGGGCCTGCCCCGCTACCGCGACGCCGTCGAGTCCGACGTGTATGTCCTGGCCGGGGCCGAGGACCTGGTGCCGGAGCTCGACCCGACCACAGGCCTGCGCTCGGCGCCCACCCACTGCCGCACCTATGGCCAGGACTACCTGATCACCCGCTACCGGCCCCGCGTCGAGGGGCTGTTCGACCTTATCGAGCGCTGGACCCGGGCGGGTGACCCCACCGACGTGTTCTGGCGGACGATCACCCGCGACAACGTCACCACCTGGTACGGCCGCACCCCGGAGAGCCGGGTCGTCGACCCGGCCGATCCGGCTCGGATCTTCTCGTGGTCGATCTGCCAGCGGCACGACGACAAGGGCAACGTCATCGAGTACGGCTATGCCCGAGAGGACGGGCGGGGGGTCGACCGGGCCGCCACCAGTGAGGCCAACCGTTACACGGCGGGGCTGGCCGCCAACACGTATATCAAGCACATCCGTTACGGGAACAGCGAGCCGTTCTTGCCAACGATGGAGGGCGCCGGCACCACGTGGGCAACCCCCGACCAGGTCGCCGGCCAGGCGTGGATGTTCGAGGTCGTCTTCGACTACGGCGACCACACCGCCGGCACCGGTGGCCCCGGCGCGGTACCCGTGCCCGCGCCCGACCGCCCCTGGTCGGTACGGGCCGATCCGTTCTCGTCTCACCGAGCCGGCTTCGAGGTCCGCACCCTGCGGCTGTGCCGCCGGGTGTTGATGTTCCACCACTTCCCCGGCGTGACCGGTATCGGGGCCGACTGCCTGGTGCGCTCCACGGACCTCGCCTACCGGGAGCCCACTGCGCCGGACGACCCCACCGAGCCGGGCTACACCGTGCTGACCGAGGTGGTCCACCGTGCCTACCGCCGGCGGATGCCGCCGGGGGTGGGCTACGAGACCCGCCAGCAGCCGCCGCTGACCTTCACCTACAGCGAGCCCCGGGTCGATCCGACTGTGCGCACGCTGCCGCCCGCGGCAGTGGAGAACCTGCCGGTCGGTCCCCACGGCGCCGGCAACCGGTGGATCGACCTCGATGGCGAGGGCCTGTCAGGTGTGCTCGCCGAGCAGGCCGGGACCTGGTACTACAAGGCCGGCCTGGGCGACGGCGGGTTCGCGCCCGTGCGGGTGGTCGCCAGGGTGCCGGCCGCGGCCGCGTTGAGCGGTGGCCGCCAACAGCTGCTGGACCTGGCGGGTGACGGCAGGCTCGACCTAGTCGACTTCGGCGGCCCCGCCCCAGGCTTTCACGAGCGCGACCTCGACGCGACCGCGGGCTGGAGCCGGTTCGTGGCCTTCCGCTCGCTGCCCAACCTCGACTGGAGCCATCCCGACCTCCGCTTCGTCGACCTCACGGGCGACGGGCACGGCGACGCGCTGATCACAGAGAACGAGGTGTTCACCTGGCACCCGTCGCTCGACGAGGACGGGTTCGGCCCCGCGGAGCGCACCCCCACGCCGGTCGACGACGAGGCCGGTCCCCGCCTGGTGTTTGCCGACCGGACCGAGACCGTGTTCCTCGCCGACATGACGGGCGACGGCCTGACCGACCTGGTGCGGGTGCGCAACCACGCCGTCTGCTACTGGCCCAGCCTCGGCTACGGGAGGTTCGGACCCAAGGTCACGCTGGCCAATTCGCCCGGATTCGACCGGTCCGACCTCTACGACCCCGCACGGGTCCTCCTTGCCGACGTCGACGGTAGCGGGCCCGCCGACGTCGTCTACGTCGGCCGCGACGGCGCCCAGGTCTACCTCAACCGATCGGGCAACAGCCTGAGCGACGGGCTGACCGTTCCCCTGCCGCTGGCGACCGACGACCCCGGCGCGGTCCAGGCGGCCGACCTGCTCGGCGACGGCACCGCCTGCCTCGTGTGGAGCTCGGATCTGCCGGCCGATGCCCGCTGCCCGGTGCGCTACGTGGCGCTGATGGGAGTCAAGCCCCATCTGTTGGTGACGGTCGACAACAACCTCGGCGGCCGCACGGAGATCGAGTACACGCCGTCGACCCGCTTCTACCTGCAGGACCGTCAGGCCGGCACGCCGTGGACGACCCGGCTGCCGTTCCCGGTCCACTGCGTCAGCCGGACGACCGTTCGGGACAAGTGGCGGGGCACGGCGTTCTCCAGCACGTACAGCTACCACCACGGTCACTTCGACGGCGAAGAGCGCGAGTTCCGGGGCTTCGGTCGGGTCGAGCAGGTGGACGTCGAGGCCTACGGCACCTTCGCCGCCGGCAACCCCGACAGCCCGTTCATCACCGAGGACCGGTCGCTCTACCAGCCCCCGGTCAAGACGATCACCTGGTACGACACCGGTGCCGCCCGGGTCGACGACGGCGAGGGCTTCGCCGCTCGCTACGACGTCACCGGCTTCGCCGAAAGGCCCGCCGACCCGCCCGACGCCCTGCCCGGGCTGACCGACGGCGAGTGGCGCGAGGCGGCCCGGGCCCGGAGAGGCCGGGTGCTGCGCCAAGAGGCCTACGAGCTCGACGTCGACGACCTTGCCGGGTCGCCCGGTTCGGGCCGCCGTCACACCCCAGTGCGCATCTACTCGGCCGCCACCCACACCTACCAGGTCGAGATGCTCCAGCCTCGGGGGGCCAACCGCCACGCCGTATTCCTGGTAACGGAGCGCGAGTCGCTGATCTACCAGCACGACCTGGCGCTGCCGCCACCCGGCGGTGCGGTGGCGCCCGATCCCCGGGTCACCCACACGCTCACCCTGCGCCATGACCCGTTCGGCAACCCCCAGCAGGTGGTCACGGTGGGCTACGGCCGGTTCGGGACCGGCCTGCCCAAGGGCCTGCCGGCCACGGTGCCGCACCAGGACCGCATCCAGCGGGTCCAGGCCGAGCAGCACGTGAACTACTCAGAGCTGCGCCACACCGACGCCCTGGTGGTCGCCGGCCCGGCGGTGCCCGGCACCACGAGCGCAGTCCGACACCACCGGCTCCCGCTGGTCTGCCAGCAGCGGACCTACGAGCTCACCGGTCTCGCCGCCGCGTCCGGCTACTTCGACGTCGGCCACCTGCGCCGGCACGCGCTGTGCGCCGATGCCCTGTACCCGCCGGTCGTGCCCGGCGGTCAGACCGTGATCGCCGTCGGCCAGGTCGACTACCACCAGCAACCGCCGCCCGGCGAGCCGACGCGTCGCCTCATCGAGCACCTCGTGACGCTCTACCGCCGGGACGAGGACGGGATCGCCCAGCCCGACTCCCCGCACCCGCTCGGGCGCCACGGGCCCCGGGGCTTGAAGCACGAGGACTACAAACTGGCCCTGACCCGGGGCCTGCTCGCCGCCGCGTTCCGCGAGTTTGACCCCACCACTGGCGACGCCGACGACAAGCTGGCCTGGACGCTCGACGCCGGCGGCCCGCCGGTCGGCGACCTGCTCGACGACCCCACAATCAGTGGCTACGTGGCTGGAACCGATCTCGACCCGAGCTACACCGACCAGCTGTGGATGGCGTCGGGCCGGGCCGGGTTCGCCACCGACGCACCGAGCTCCTTCTACCTACCCGACGACTACACCGACCCGTTCGGCAACCAGACCACCCTGCAGTACGACGCCCGGCACCTCTTCGTGGAGGTCAGCACCGACCCCGGGCGCAACACGGTGCAACTCGCCCGGTTCGACCTCCGCACCCTCACGCCCTGCGAGATGGTCGATGCCAATGCCAACCACACCGAAGTGGCGCTCGACATCCTCGGCCACGTGGTCGCGGCCGCCACCAAGGGCAAGCCGCGGCCGGTCGGGCAGTGGCAGGGCGACCGCCTTGACGGCCTGACCCCCGCGCTGCTCGATCCCGACCCGACCGACGTCCAGGCGTTCTGCCTGGCCGACATGTTCGACGAGGCCACGGCTCGCGCCTGGCTGGGGCCGGCGACCACCCGGTTCGTGCACCACTTCGGTGAACGGCGCGACCCGGTCACCGGCGTCGTGACATGGGCCGATCGGATGGCTGTCGCCTGCGCCGTCAGTCGCGAGCGGCACGCCAGTGCGGCGGGCCCACTGCAGGTGGGCCTGGAGTGCTCGGACGGCACCGGCGCCGTGCTCATGACCAAGGTCCGGGCCGAGCCCGAACAGCCCGGGGGACCGGGCCGTTGGGTCGTCGGTGGCCTGACCGTGCTGAACAACAAGGGCAACCCGGTCAAGCAGTACGAGCCGGCGTTCACCGCCGACTTCGGAGCCCAACTGCCGCCGGCCGAGGGCATCACCCCGGTCATGTACTACGACGCCGCCGGTCGGCTGGTGCGCACCGAGCACCCGGACGGAACCGTGAGCCGTGTCGAGCTGTCGCCCTGGCTCACCCGCAGTTTCGACCCGAACGACACCGCGCTGACCAGCCGCTGGTACCAGGACCGCGACCAACTCGATCCGGCGGACACGTTGCCCCGCGACCTGGCCGGGGTGGTAACCGCCGACCCGGAGCAGCGGGCGGGGTGGCTGGCCGCCCGGCACGACGACACCCCGTCGATCTCGGTGGTCGATAGCCTCGGCCGGCCGGTGGTGGCCATCGCCCACAACCGGGTCGAGGACCCCGCCGGCACCCTGACCTTCGATGGGCGCCAGTGGCGCGATGAGCATTACGCCACCCACACCCACCTCGACGCCGAGGGCAAGCCCCTGTGGGTCCGCGACCCCCGCGGCAACCTGGTCGAACAGCACGTGGTGGCACCGAAGCCGAGCGCCGACCCGGGCGACGCCGTGCCTGACGGCTCGGTGCCCGGCTACGACCTCGCCGGCAACGTGCTCTTCCAGCACAGCATGGACGGCGGCAGCCGGTGGATGCTCCCCGACGCCAACGGCCAGCCGCTGCTCACTTGGGACGCCAACGACGTCCAGCCCGCCAACGGTGCCCGGGTGCAGGAACGGCGGCTCTTCCACGTCCGCTACGACGCCCTGCGCCGGCCGAGCGAGCAGTGGCTGCGCGCCGGCGCCGCACCGGCGGTGCTGCTCGAAGCCGCGGAGCACCTCGACACCGCCGGGCTGGGCGCCGCGGCGCTCGCCGCCGCCCAGGACCGGAACCTCATCGGCCGCCGGATCCGGCACTACGACACCAGTGGCCTGGCCACGCTCGAGCGCGTCGACGTCGACGGGGCAGAGGAGGAGGTCACCCGCACACTGCTCGCCGACGGCACCGCACAGGTCGTCGACTGGGACGTCGGCGACCGGTCGGCGCTGTTGGCCCGCGACGGCGGCGAGATCGAGACCTTCCGGCAGATCACCGAACACGACGCTCTCGGCCGTCCCACCACGATCTATGCCTGGCACCGCGACCGTCCGGCGGAAGCGGGCCGCAGCGACCGGGTGGCCGTGGCGGTGCCGACCTACAACGAGCGCAGCCTGCTGGTGGCCGAGGCGCTGCACGTCCGGGCGGCCATGCAGACCGCCGCCGACGGCCGGCGCAGCTTCACCCCCGACACCGACACCTCCCGCAACGCCGACGCCGTCACGCGGATCACGTGGAACGCCAGAGGCCAGAAGCTCAGCCTCGAGACGGGGAACGGGACGGTCACCGACTACAGCTACGACCCGGCCTCGTTCCGGTTGGTGCACCTCGAGACCCGGCGTGACGGCGCGGGCGTGCAGGACCTGCACTACACCTACGACGCCGCCGGAAACGTCACCCACGTCCACGACGACGCCCAGGACACGATCTGGTTCGCCAACCAGCAGGTCGAGCCGAGCCGCGACTACAGCTACGACGCGCTCGACCGCCTCACCGGGGCGGAGGGCCGCGAGAACGCGGCAGGCGGGGCAACCCCGCACCCGCCCGGCGACTGGCCCCGCGGCGCCATCCCCTCGGCGGACGCCACCCGCCGCTACGTCGAGAGCTACCGCTACGACCCCGCCGGCAACGTCGAGCAGGTGAGCCACGCGGCGACGCCCGGGGGCTGGACCCGCAACCACGCCTACGCCGCCGACAGCAACCGCCTGGCCCGCACCTGGTATGGCACCGCGGGCTGGGACGCCACGGCGGCAGCCCAGCGGACCGAGCACCGCCACGACCGGCACGGCAACCTGCACAACCTGGCCGCGACCACCCCAGGCCTCGACCTGGTTTGGGACTGGCACGACATGATCGGAGCTGCCGACCTCCTCGGCGGCGGGTGGGCCTACTACCAGTACGGGGTCGACAAGCAGCGCAGCCGCAAGCGCCTTGAGCGCAACGGCACCACCGAGGAGCGCATCTACCTGCCCGGCTATGAACGCTACCGGCGCTGGGTCGGCACCACCCTGGTTGAGGAGATCGAGTCGACCCACCTCCTCGAAGGCGAGCAGCGCGTGCTCCTGGTCGACGACGTGCTCACGTCGAGCACCGGCGCCGACCACACCCTGTTCCGCTACCAGTACGGCGACCACCTCGGCTCGGTCGGCACCGAGCTCGACGCCGACGCCCAGGTCATCGCCTACGAGGAGCTCCATCCCTACGGGACGACCGCCTACCGCCTCGCCAACTCGGCGATCGAGGCACCGCCCCGCCGCTACCGCTACACCGGCCTCGAGCGCGACGACGAGACCGGTCTCGACTACCACCACGCCCGCTGCTATGCCCCTCGGTTCGGGCGCTGGATCTCGTGCGACCCAGCCGGGCTCGCCGGAGGGCCGAACCTGTACGCATACGCGGGCGCCAACCCCGTCCGCTCCGTCGATCCGGCGGGACGGAAGCCGAAGAAGGTGGACGAGAAGCCCGCGGCCAAGAAGAAGACCAAGGAGACCAAGCAGGACGACACGTCCAAGGCACCCTCGCCCGACGCGGCGACGTTCCTCGCTCGATCGCCGATCCCCACCGACAAGGCCAAGGCCGAGCAGGAGATCATGGATGCGGTCGCCCGCGAGCCGGACCCGAAGCGCGAGTGGCAACGACTCTTCCCGGAGGATCCGGACGATCCCGAGCACAACTTCTGGGTCGCGTACGCCGTCAACTACGCCCTGCTGATGAATGACCTCAAGCCGGGCGGGAAGTACAGCCGCAAGGACGCGCAGAAGTTGGAGAACGCCCTGTGGTTCCTGACCAAGAAGCTACGTCAGAAGAACCCGAAGATCGGCACCTCCGAGAGCCTCATATTGCGGGACGCCCAGCGCTACCTGTACGGCATACAAGGTGACGCCTGGCTCAAGGACTACGCCACCCAGACGTACGTCAAGAAGTTCCTCCCTGCGGACCTCCATCACGCGGTCGACGCGACCAAGCCCGTCCTTTCCGGGAAGCTGATCGATCGTGTCTATGAGCAGGGTGCGAAGCGCGCCGTCATGGCGGTCAACGCGGCGGGCGAGGAGCTGACCGGCCACAACCCCGGGTTCCTCCGGTCGTCGCAAGACAAGCCCCACAGCCGGACCGGTGGCGAGGACTGGTACGACCTCGGGTTGGCGAACTACGGGACGCGCGGGAAGGGCAATCCCTTCATCACGAAGACGCCGGCCTCCGTCGGTGGCACCGAGCCAAACCCCATCCGGCTCGAGGATTTCAGAACGATCGTCTTCCCCGGCGGACGATTCGACACCAAGACCTTCAACTTCCAACCGACGCCGGGCACGCTGCATTGGTAGCGGAGACAGGCACGGCACCCAGCGGGAAGGCGGAATCCCATGCAACCCATAGTCCCCACGCTGAAGACAGGATCGACGGGGCCGGCGGTGGCCTCGTTGCACGAGGCCCTGCTCCGGCTCCTCGTCAACAAGGTGATCCGGGCCGAGGACCCCCCGACGGCCCAGGAGCTGAAGGTGCTGACGGCCGGCGTGCGGCGCGAGCAGGCGACGGGTGTCTTCGGCGACGCCACCGGGCAGGTCGTGCGCTGGTTCCAGGTCCAGAACGGGCTAGGCGACGGGCTGGGCGGGGGGGTCGAGAAGCGCACCGCCGACCGGCTCAACGAGCTGCTGCGGGCCATGGGCCTGCTCGACGACGCGCCCGAGGCCGCCTTCGTGGTGCGTGGCCACGTCGACGGCTTCTCGCCCGGGCAGCTGGTGCGGGCCGTCGACCAGGACTTCCGGGGCGAGGAGCTGCTGGGTGAGGCGCCGATCGGCCCCGACGGGCGCTACGAGATCCCCTACCGGGCGGACCAGTTCGCCAAGGCCGAGCAGGGGACGGCCGACCTGCGGGTGGCGGTCCTCGACCCCGGCGGGCGCGAGCTGGCCTCGTCCAGCGTGGTGTTCAACGCCGGGCCGAGCATCCAGATCGACCTCGTGGTACCGGCGCCGGACGACGGCGGCCGGTCGGAGTACGAGCGCCACGTCGCCGCCCTCGACGCCGTGCTGGCGGGCGTGACGCTGGTCGATGTGGCCCGGGGCGAGCCCGGCGAGCGCCAGCGCGACACCGACTTCCTGGCCGGCGACACCGGCATCGATCCCCAACATGTCGCGTGGCTGGTGCTGGCGTCAGAGCTCGCTGCCGACGACCGCCGGCCTCGGCCCGAGCTGTTCTACGGCTGGCTCCGACGAGGGTTGCCCGGCGAGTGGGAGGCGCTGGCGGCCCTGCCCACGACCACCCTGCGGGCCGCGCTGGTCGCCGCGGTCGAGCAGCACATCGTGCCCGCGTGGGTGCTCGACCAGCTCGACACCGTCATCGAGGCCGTGCCGAGCCCCGACCGGCGTGGACTGGGCGACCTTCTGTCAGCGGCGTCCTGGCCGTCGGAGCGGGTGAGCGCAGTGCTGGCCAACGTGGACGGCATCCACGCGGTATCAGACGAGACCCTCGGTCGACTGGTCGACGACGGCGCCCTCGACGAGCACGAGGCCGAGCGCCTCGGTGTCACCGTCTCGCTGCACAACCTGACCAGCGGCGCCACCGCGGCTGTCGAGACCATCCTGCAAACGGACTACCCCGTGGTGCCGGGAGGTCGGGTGCAGCAGGCGCGCGACCTGGCCCTGCTCGAACCCGACGACTGGCAGCGCGCGCTCAAGGCCGCCGACATCCCCCCGCCAGACGGGATGTCCCAAGAGGACCATGCCCGCGGGCTGGCGCTCCAGGCGGCCGGCGCCTTCCCCGACGCCGCGTTCCGCCACCGGGCCGCCATCCTGCCCTCGGGCCTGACCGATGCGGCCCGGCGCATGGAGCCGGTGATCGAGCGCAACCCCGACGCACTCACGACCTCCTTCGACGACCTCGACCTCGATGGGATCCCGGCGGGCGACCACGACGCGCTGCGCCAGGCCCATGCCACACTTGCGGATCTGGCGAACGACCACCCAGGCCTGGGCCTGCCGCGGGCGCTGGCGGGTGGTGCCGAGGGAGCCAAGGCCGCCTCTCGGCTCGTGGGCAGGCTCGCCGACGTCCTGGCCCGAAACCCCGACGTCGACTTCCTCGGGCTCGATTACCGCCCCGACAGCCTGGAGCTGGCCACCGTCGACTTCGGCGACCTCTCCGATGAGGACCGCGCGCTGGTGGTGGCCGACCTCAGGGCCAACCAGCGGATCCACTCGGTCACCCTCAACCCGATCGCCACCCAGC
>Ga0075421_100012652_pt1 | contig 10489 bp, 8 predicted proteins | sample SoiMetdeltSBSDD5_FD_75292 | JGI IMG/M metagenome (GOLD analysis project Ga0075421, IMG submission 75292) | Bulk soil microbial communities from a Populus tree surrounding site in Tennessee, USA - Soil MetaG P. deltoides SBSDD5 | ecosystem: Environmental > Terrestrial > Soil > Tree plantation... | reverse complement strand
CAAAATAGCTTTTGTGGGTTCATTGGCTTCTCTCGTGATGTGGTAGTCCCGAAAGTTTGCCAATGAACCCCTTTTTCGACAAGACCTAGGCCCCTCCACGCTTTACTGGAGTGCTACCCTCGGCGCTCTCTGCGGTTAAATCGCACTTTTTCAGTGAGGTTATCTCTCTAACCGCTCAACAGTGAAACTCGCCGAACTGATTTTCAGCGTGACCAGTTCGTGCGCCCGCAGACTAATCCCGATCAACTTTTTGTCTTCCGCCGTTTGGACTCGCCACGCGTCCGGCGTGGAGAGTGTGAGATTATCCAAGTGATCCACCCCACTCACTTTCTCGAGTAAGCCATACAGTTCAGACACATACACATCGCGGCCAAACGGCCAACCGAATCCATCCGCGCCGCCCAGCAGTGGATGAAAGAAATTGTGCGCTAGCTCCACCGCCGCCTCCAGCACATCCTTCTCGCGCGCATCCGGCTGCAAAGTTAGTTGAGCGGTCATGCTAATCGAAACATACTGCGGCCCCACCACATGCTGCCGAGTGGTGAGCAATCGCCGTTCATCCAACCAATCCCACAAGGCTTGACACAGCGCTTCACTGGGCTGCGGTTCGTCTTGAGCAGGTTCTGACTCCGGCACAATCACCAGGCTAATGTGCCCCGGTGCGAGCGCGGTGGGGTCTGCGGTCAGGTTACGCCGGGGGACACACCGGGCCCGTAGCGCCCGATGGAGCGCTACCCCATTCACCACTCGCGTCACGCGTTGAATTCCAAGCTGGCGCGCGGCGTCCGTGTTTGCCCATTGCTCGGTCGCTAAAAATTCAAAGTCTTCTTCGGTGACCGCCCGATAACGTTCCCGCAAACCGAGCACCGTCTCCCGGATAGCGGTTTCCAAATCACCGGTGGGCGTCCACTCCGGTCCATTCAGCAACCGCAAGAACGTTTCAATATTTTTCTTCGGCACCCGGTTGATCCGGTACAACACGCCCTCGGTCAACCAGGCCAACAGTTCCAGCAACGTAATGCCCGGATCGCTCGGGTTGTGGTTGGTCCAATCCGGGTAAACGCTCGGGATCAGCGCGCGCGCTTCTTCGATCAGATCGTCATAGGTGCGATCGTCTAAATCGGGTAATGGCAGTGGCACAGCGGTTTCCTATTCAATCTACGGAATACGCAATACGAAATACGCAGTCTGTGCTACCAGATATTCCGTATTGCGTATTCCGTAAGCTCATCGAAATGTCCATTACGAGTCTCCTTCCGGCGAAACGACGCTGATAATATGCGCGCCGGAAAAAACCAGGAACCGGCCGGACACCGCGCCCGACGCCGGCGTCTCCGGCTCCGGTTCTTCGATGAAGGACAAAGCACGCAAGTGGTCCACACCCGGCAGGCTTTCAATCACCGCGTAAAAATCGGAAAGTTCCGGTCGGCGGCCAAAGGCCCAGCCCTCGCCTTCCGGCCCGCCGGTGAGGGGATGTAAAAAGCGCTGCAGCGCGATCAGCACCGCCGTGCCCAACCCCTCCCCGGCCGACAGCGAGGTGGGGACGACCTCGACCGTGACGGTGACTTGCGACCAATCCGGCCCGGCGACCCACAAGTCCAACGAGGGCGTGGCCCGCTCATGGATATACGCCTCCACCCGATTGATCAAATCCAAACTGGGAATGGGCTGCAGGTCCGAGCTGTAAGGGACGATGACCAACCCAATGTGTCCGGCATCCGGAATCTTGAACGCCTCGGGATACACGGTCTGCTTGGGGTCCAACCACTTCAGTTCCAGTGGATTCGATTCCGGCACGATGGCAAAAGCGCGCGCGACATCCGGCGAGGCCTCATAGGCCAGGTCCACAAAATCCTGGGCGGTCACCGCCCGGCCGCGGTGGCGCAACGTGCGCGGGCCGCGCTCTTTCACACTCTCCAGACTCTCCCGGTCCGCACCGCCGCCGGCGGCCTCCAGATTCGTCACGCTATCCACATACGGCACGGTGGATTTAAGTTGTGTGATGGCGCCGGCCGAGCGGTCGCCGAGCGCGCCGCCGCCGGTGCGATACAACGCCAGCCGAATGTTGTTGCTTCCCTGCGGTGGCGCCAGCCCGTGCTGCCCATCGCCGAAGCGAATTTCTCCGGTGAGATGATCCAGTGTGTAATGCCGATCACTCGGCCCCGAGGCATAGAAGTCCGGCACTTCCTGCCAGCGCACCCAAATCTCATCCGCTTGCCCGGAGGCATCCAAAACAACCGTCAGCGCTTCCCGACCGGCGTGGACTTCGAGTTCAGCCAATTCTTCCGCCGAGGGCAGCTCGCGCTCTTGAACTTCGAGCCGCTGTTCGAGCAGCACCGGCGCGCGCGAGGTCGTGAAGACCTGATCCGCATTCCCGCTGCTGGAACCTAAAATTTCTTGACGCACCGTAGACGCTTGGCCGGCCCAGACCGTATTCGTCAGCCAACGGCGCAAGCGCGGCCGCACTTGGAACACGCCGCTCGTCCAGCGGGCGCGCAGCCAATAGCGCGGCTGACCGAATTGGGATTGCAACGTAAAGTCCGCCGGGCCGATGAAATTAACTAGCCCGCGTTCGGCGAAGGTATGCGTTTCATCCTGAACACCCAGCCGCGCCCAACCTTGTGGGCCGGAATATTCCCAGACCAAGCGCGGCGCCGGGGGCGCGACCACGTTCCGCCGAATCCCGGCCATGACTTCTTCCGGCAGCGGCGCTTCCACGCGGGCATACAGCGCCATGGGCCGATTAGCAAATGGACGATCAAAGCCCAGATACAACGCCGGTTGAGTATCCCGCGTGGGCGTAAAGGGCAGGAAGGCGGTCTTGCCATCCGCGGCAGGCCCGGTGCAATCCGCATAAGCGAAATCGTTGTAGCTGTAACAACCGGCGAGCGCCTCCGCCGGCGGCTTGGCGGTGTAGCCTAATAGCACTTTTTGAATGGAGGGCGGAGCCAGAGTGGAAGCCACAACCGTAGTCTTGTTGTTAGTATCCTGAACGTAATAAGCGTCTTGCCCGTAATCACCGCGGACCAGGCGCACTCGCAACCAGGCATTGGTTTCGCTATTAACGGAACCCGGCCCTAGCGCCGTGGGCAAATTAAATTTCACTTGACCATTGACGGTCAAGCCATTCGTCGCGTCGCCAAAGTTGAACGTATTCGGGTTGGGAGCCGTGGCCCCCGCCCCGGACTGGCCGACGACTTGCCAGACGCGGCCATCCCACACTTCCCACGCCAGCACCACACTCCGCGCCGCGACCTTCGTAATCGGCGAACTGGCCGCGGTGGAGGGATTGCTCAAGGTTACATCCAGCGTAACGGTCGCGCCCGGTTGAGCGAGGGCCGCCGAATGGCCCAAGTACAACGTATCATTGAAGCGCGGCCGTTCACCCAAGGGATAAAAATCCATGGAGAGGTCCACTCGATTGCCGTTAGCAAAGGCTAATTCCGGGACCAAATTGTCTTGTCCCGTTTCCGCCGCCAGCGTGAGTTGGCCCAGGCGCGGCAACTCCCAGGTGTAAGAAACGGTGATCGCTTGAATCTGAGGCACCTGCCGATAAGCGCCGCTCCGCGATTCCACCGTCAGCCAGCGCGCCGTGCGTCCGCCCAGGTTTTCTTGACTCCAATTGGGTGGAACCCGAAAACTAATTTCGCCCGAGCGCGTCAGCCCAAGCGTTCCATCACTAAAACTAAAATTTGTCGCGCCGACCATGGTCGGCGCGCTCCCGGAACTGCCCAGTGCGGGCGACTGAGTCCCATCTTTATACTTCCAGTCCAAGACCAGATCATTGGAGGCCGCGACCGGCGCAACGAGTTGAACCTTCAACGTCACCAATGCGCCGCCGCGCAGAAAAGCTTCTTCAATGTTTAATGAGAAACTCCGATTCAGCGGTTCTTTATCGCCAAACGGAAAGAAGGGCGCGCCGGGATCTACCGGCACGCGGCGCACCAAGGCCGCGTCCGGCTTGAAATCTTCCCGGCGAATTTGGCGTGGCAGGTTATCCACCACGTTCACCCGATCCTGCGGCAGCGCGGCCTCGAACCGAGCCTGGAGCCAGGTGGCTAAATGTTCATTGACCTCGCGCGGCTTAAGCGCGGGCGGATTATTAATAGCGACCTTCCATTGACCTTTCTCCGCTTGAACGGTCTGGGCCGAGAGCGACTGCCATGCCTGACCGTTCCAGAAAGACCAACTAATTGGCAAAGCCGCCAAGCGCACCTCGTCCGGCGAGTTCAAGGTAAAAGTCAATTTCTTCAAATTCGGCAGGCTGAGGAAGCGCGCATGCGTCAGGTACAGGCTGTGCTCAACTAACTGACTCGCTTCCGCTTCAACCTCGATGGCCGGAAAAACCGCATCCACGACGCCCGTCGCGCGGTCGGTGTAATCCGCGTAGTTATCCCGGTCGGCGTCGCGCACGATGACAGCGACTAACTGCGAACGGGTGACGACCAGATCGCGTTCCGTTTCAAAAACAGTTTCTTCTTCCTCACCTTCCGTAGGGGGCGAGGCCACCGGGGTAAAGGCCGGGACAAACGCCTCCACCGGACTGCCGGAGGCTAAGCGGAAGGTCAGTGGGACGCGCGAGGGCTGCGGTGGCAGCAGGCGCGTGCCGATCAAATCCAAAAAGGCGAGGAAGTTTTTATCCGGCGCACGATTCAGCCGATCCAACACCAGCCGGGTGAAATGCGCAAAGAGATTGATGAGCGCCTGACCGGCATCCGGCCCGGTCATCACCTCTACCGGCCCCAAGCCGCTGATTTGACTGATCTGCTGCGCCAGCGTAGCGTCAATAAATTTTCCGGACGGGAAGAGCAACTTCTGAGACAGGTTATCCCGGATGTCCTGATGCAGGATGTGCCCGCGCAGCGTCTCCGGCGTCGGCGGCACAGTGGTGACAATCGCCGGCTGCCAGCCCCGAACTTTGACGAAGTCGAGGCCCGGAACCCGGCTCAACTGATCGGCCAGCGCCGCATCCACCACCGCTCCCGCCGTGGCGATGACCTGTTGCGTGACCGGATCGAGGACGGCCTCGCTCAACGTCTGGCCGCGCAACTCAGGCGAGGCCGGTTCAAGTTCAAGCGCGGTGAACTCGGCGGCGAGCGCTTCGGTCTCCCGCACAATATCGGCGTAGGATCGAGCATCAATTAAGGGCATGGGTGATTACTCAGGTAGAGCCTGTTTGAATCACTACCTTACGGAAGCATCCTGAGCGGAGCCACGCGCACGCGAAGTGCGCGTGAGCGATAGTCGAAGGAAAGCGTGGCGCAGTCGAAGGATGCGTTTCCAAGCCAGGTCTCGTTAGGGAAACGCACCCTTCGACTACGCACGGAAGTGCACCGTGCTCCGCTCAGGGTGCTGGCTCCTTATCCTCTCATTCAAGATAAAAAGGATAGACCAAGTTGAACCGATTATTCGTCGTGCGCACCCGGTACTCAATTTCAATCAAGATCAAATTGGGCTGGGTTTCATCCGGCACGGTCGTGAGGTCCAGCACGTCAATGCGCGGCTCCCACTTGAGCAGCGCCTCGCGCGCCTCGCTGATAATCTGGCCGGCGGTTCCGGCGCTGTTGGTGGCAAAGACCTGGGAGTGAATCCCACAACCAAAATCCGGGCGCATCAAGCGCTCACCGGGTGTGGTGCCCAGAATCAACCAGATGGATTGGCGCACGCTCTCTTCGTAGCGCGCCATCTGCACCTGTCCATTGATATTGGGCTGGAGCGGAAAATTCCAGCCGATGCCGAGGAAGTCGTTGCTCATAACTCACTCACGCGATAATGCGATCTCATCACCAATTCCTTTTAATCACGAATGTCTCGAATAAATCGAATAGCACGAATAAAACCTTAAAACTCATTCGTGGCATTCGCGCGGAGCAATTCGTGCTATTCGTGATTAAACTTGTTCCGAACTACGATCACCCTATCATTACCGTCCCTACAGCGACAATCGTCCCGGCGGGCAAATCCGAGGGATCATTGCACGTGTCCGCTTGATCGCCGTTGCGGGCCGCGGCTTTGTCGTTGATCTTGACCGATTGGCTGCCCATTTTGATCGTGGCCTTGTTCTTTGGCGGATTTTGAAAACCCGTTCCCGGCGGCGCGGGAAGATGCGGCGGCAGGTTGTCCGCCGTGCTGCCCACCACCGCCGCCGCTTTTCCCATGATATTAACATCCGGACTCAACGCGCCATTGATCATCCCGCTAAAAGAATGAGGCATCGGCGTCGGCACCGGGCCGGTAGCGCCGGGAACCATAACGATGTGAGTATCCATCCCCGTGATTGTGTCATCTTGTTTGGCGGCGGGTTGGCCCATGTTTTACCTTTGTGCGCCCGTAGGTGCGCCGCACTTTGGAAGTGCGGCGCACGTTCAGGCTAATTGATGTTGACCATATTCCCCTTGATATTCAACTGCGGCCCGGCTTTCACATCCATATTCTGCGACGCTTCGATCTTGATCTCGGCCCCGGACTTGATCTCAATCCCTTTCCCGGAAAGTTTCAGTTTGCCGTTCGTTGATTCGAGCGTGATGTCCGAATCCGCAATGATTGAAATCATATTTTCCTTGGAGGAAATAACGATCATGTTCTTTCCGGTCTTGTCAGCGATTGTGATATTTTCTTCCCCCTCCGTATCGTCCAGGATGATGACGTGGCCGCTGCGTGACTTAATTACCCGCAGATTGTTTTTTCCATCGTCGTTCGTCGCCGGGGGCGTGTCCTTCCCATTCCACAAAGCGCCCAGCACATAGGGAAACTCCATCATGCCGTGCTCGAAGGCGACCAAGACTTCATCTTCGACCTCGGGCAAGAAATACAGCCCGCGCTCTTTGCCGGCCATGGGCGTCAAGACGCGCGCCCAATGGCTTTCTTCCGTATCGGAAAGCCACGGGAAGCGCACCTTCACCCGCCCCAAGTTATCCGGGTCTTGATTATTGGTCACGATCCCCACCGTCAGGCCATAAAAGCGATCCGCGTCCGACGGCCCGGCGGCCAGTAACGACCCTAACAATTCTAGACTCATGCCTCACCTCGATTTAAAACCCTGACAAGGTGACGAGTGACACGTGACGAGTGAAGTTCAGTCATCACGTGTCACTCATCACGCCTCACGTCTCCGCATTCCTCCTAACGGTGAACGTCGTCCGGTAGCCCTGCCGCGCGGAATAGGTGTGCTTGGTGGAAGCCACGTAATACTTGCCGCTAAAGCGTTGACCCAACCCGGTGATTTCAACCACCGTGCCCGCCCGGAGTTGAGGATTCCCCACGCAGACACCTTCGCCGGTAATGTAGTTGAGGGCCATTTCATTTAAACGACCCACCGCAATCTTATCCGCTTCCGCCTTGGTAAAAATTGGCTGGTCCACCCTCATCAGCGTCGCCGAGCGCAACGCTTTATTCCCCGCCTTGGGTCCCGTGGTGCCGCCCATCGGAGCGATTTCATCTCCCACGCCAGCCTTCCCCAAAATGGCTTCTTTTTCTTTGGGGTTCCAGCCATGCACCTCCAACTGCCCGACCTGGGTCAGCGTCGAGAGCCGCGGACAAAACCCGAGCAGGTCTTGCTTGGCCAGCGCCAACTTTTTAGTGCCGGAGTTCTTGGGTGGCCCAAAGTACAACAACTTGCCATCCATGTTGATCTCGTAACCGTACCGCCAGGCGCGCGATTGAAGAAACTCCATATCCGTTTGATTATGCTGCAGCACGTAATCGAGGGTGACCCCGGTATCCTTGGCGGTCACCCCGACCCCGGCCTTTTGCCCGATCCGAGCAACGATCTGACTATCTTTCATTTGGACAAAGGACTGCGTCTTGCGCCCACGCAGCAAGCGGCAGCGATAGTCATAGCCCCGCACGGTAACGACTGGGACCTCGTCCACGCCGAACTCCGGCTCCAAGCCGGTGATTAAACCGACGAGCAATTTCTGCAGGTTGTCCTTATAGCCCATCTGAATTTCCACTTCGCCGCCGGGGGCAAAGAGCGATTTGTCGCTCCAAGTCACCTCGTTTTTTTCAGGATCGGAATTGCTCAACTTGACCGTGAACATACTCGGCGCGTTCACGTCTTCAAAGACGGTGGCCGCCATCAAATCCGCCTGGGCCGCCACCGGCACCGCGATCCCGTTCACGCGCAGGCTAAAGCCGGGAACAAGTTTTTCAGGCATCGTTAGACGTCCGTGGGCCGCCAGTCACCAATGAGGGTCCGACTAACTAGATGGCCGCCCATTTCCATAAACAAAAGCGACGAACAGCGGATGTCCATCCTTTTTGATTTGATTTCTCCCACTCCAACCCGAACTAGCACTCTCCGACTTGGTGTAGAAATTGAACGGCGCGTCGGTCTCGGCAATATTCGGGTCCCATCCGAAGGGGCAGGCATACTTGAACCTGACGGAATGCCGGTTCCTGGCTGAGTCGATATAGTAATACCGGACCCAACCCTCGGCGCCCACGGGGGTGGGTTTCGGGTCTTCTAGCAAAAATCGCCCCACTCTTCCGGCGCCGATCCTGTCTGGCGGACTAATCTTATAGATGCCGGTCCTGATCTCCTTGTTTTCGAGAATCAGGTCGTACGGATTGCCTCGGTTGGAGATCTCAACGATACACGAGAAGTTCAGGTTGATGCCCAGCGCTTTCTCCACTGAACCGACCCAACTGGAGAATTCGTAACCAGCCTGGATCACCACGTCGGTCGCGACATCCAGCCCAACTTTGAACGTTTGAGCAATCTCATTGATCACCTTATACGCATCGAGACCGATGCTCTTGGCCAAATTTGCGATAACCTGGACGAAGAAATCCACACTATAGATGCCAACGGTGGAGATAATCGCCTCGACGACGGGCGGGGGCATCGTGTTTGGATCGTTATTCGGAAGCCCGAAAGTCTTGTACTTGTCAACAATTCCCTTCGTGGTCGCCTCGGCGGCCTGCACGACCGACGGTGTCTCTGAACGCGGTTGATGTGTTTTCGGAGTCGCAAACGTGAAACGAACCGTGGTCGCAGAAACATTGACGTCGTAGCCCATGCCCCGGAGCGCACCGACCAGCGCGGTGCACATCCCTGCATCCCGGCAGGTAATCGAGGCCTCCATCTTCAATTCATCCGGACGCGCATAGACCCCCCATTTGAAGCCCGTGAGCCACCAGTGCTTCTCCGGTCCCCGGGAGAAAAGCCGTTGACCATTCTTGTATAAAGTACAGGACATTTCCAACAACTCGTTATCGTTGGCGCAGTCATAGAACAGGTTGTGGGATGGAATTGGATCGCGGGGCCGGCGACCCACGGTCGGATCCAGCAAGGGATAGACGGAGCCAATCGGCCGGTTATAGACGCCAATTTCGCAACCGACCTCCAGAATATATTGACCTTTCCACAACTCAATCATCCAGTGCTTATTGTCGTAATCGAAGAAGATCGGCTCACAATCCAGAATCATGTTTACGCCCAGCGCCGCCACATCATATCCGTAGGCATAGCCGAACTGCCGCTGCAGGGCATCCATCCTTGAATAAACGATGTCCTGCCCAGGATCGTATAAGAACCCGGCGGCATAAACCGCGTTTGCCAAGGGGCTGGTTGGTTTCCACGAACTAGCTGGCATAGATAGATCTCCTCTTCCTAATGCCTTTCTAGACTCACTCCACGCTCCGTGGAGTGCAGATGCCCTTAGCTAACAACGCCTTTAGCGGTTCGACGTCTTCTCCAAGTACGGGCGCAGCATTGGAATCGTGAGCACCTGGCCCGGCTTGATCGCCCGCGGGTTGTCCAAGCCATTCGCTTCTGCGATAGCGCGCCACAGGCTGGGGTCCTGATATTCTTCCGCGGCGATGCTGCTCAACGTCTCACCGCGCCGGACCACGCGCAGTGGATCATCATCCAGCACGGAGAGCGGATTCTGCCGCTTCTTATCATCGCTATCCGAACGCCACTCTTTGAATTCGCACGAGAGAATGGCGCGCACCGGCATGCCGCTCGGCATGAACATGGTGAACCGCTGGCTAAGGCTGGTGAGATAGCCGGTAAAGAAATCTTCGAATTCGCCCCACGAGAGTTTGCAAATGGGCGGCCGGCCCAACGTGCCATTGATCTCCGTCAGGGTATAAATCTTTCGCGTGTATTTACGGACATCTTCCGCCGAGGGACTAGACAGCAGCGACGGCCCTAAGGGCGAGGCATAGGCCGTAACTTTGGAGAGCAGCGAACTGCCGTTCAAATCTTCGTAGGTGTAGAAGTGCAAGTCCAGACTCATCGTCTGCGGACTGCCATGAGTGAAGGAGGACTCGCCCACGTTGCTTTGTTTTTTCGGCGACCAATCCCACTCAATGCTCTTGTCAATCTTGATCTCGGTCGGATTAAACAGCGGCACCGGCTTGCCGAAGAGCGTAAACGAGTCGAAGACCGGCCAAAAGGAACCTTTGCGATACTTCTCCGCCCGGATCGTGAGCTTCTCTAACGTGGAGCCAAACAGTGCGCTGATCAATCCCATCGGGTCAG
>Ga0075421_100012649_pt1 | contig 10490 bp, 8 predicted proteins | sample SoiMetdeltSBSDD5_FD_75292 | JGI IMG/M metagenome (GOLD analysis project Ga0075421, IMG submission 75292) | Bulk soil microbial communities from a Populus tree surrounding site in Tennessee, USA - Soil MetaG P. deltoides SBSDD5 | ecosystem: Environmental > Terrestrial > Soil > Tree plantation... | reverse complement strand
GCCACGGGGCCAGACGGCGACGAAGGGGTGCGAGGGCAGGCCCGCCTCGATCCCCCAGACCCACTCCCAGAACTCCTCGTGGAAGGGGGCGAAGTCGCAGGCGACGAAGGCCGGGAAGAGCGCGCGCAGCCACGGCCGGAAGTCTCCATCTGAGATCTCAGGCTGCTGGCGCGCGCCTGACCTCGCCGCCTCGCGCAGGCCAAGTCTCTGTTCCAGTTTTGAGACCCTGTCTGCCCAGTTCATCGCAAATCGCCTCCAGTTGGTAATGGCCATTATCAACAAATACGGCATCCGCAATTTCTGGGTGCTGAGCGACGGCGGCCACGAGTGGGCGAACTGGCGTCGCCATCTATTCCAAACGGCGCGGATCATGTTCCCGGACTGTGGCGGGAAATAAGAGGGTCGCTTTGACGAAATCACCCTCGCAGGGCGGGAGGGGGCAGTCACCAAATAACGAAAGCTGAAGGCGCTCCTGCTGCGCGCCGCTGGCTCTGGCCGTCGCTCAGCGGCTGGCGGCTGTCTCCTTCAAAATCTGGCGCAGCCAGGTGCCGCCCGGCTCTGCCCGGTGATGCGCGGGCCATTGCAGCATCTCGATCATCGGGGGCAGCGCGATAGGCGGCGGCAGCAATCGCAGCGGCAGGTAGCTGGCGGCCAGCCGAGCCAGCCGCGTATGCATCGTGGCTACGCGGTTGGTGCCCATCACCAGCAGTGGCAACAGGGCGAAGTTGGGCGCGATGACTTCGATGCGCCGCTGATAGCCGGCTTGCTGCAACAAAGATTGTTCGATGCTCAGATTGCGCGGTTGCTCAAAGGCGACCCCGACGTGCCCCAGTGCCAGATACTGCGCGACCGAGAGCGTCTCGCCGACCAGCGTATTGCCCGCCCAGACGACGCAGGTGAAATCCTCTACGAACAGCGCCTCTTTCGGATGATGGTCCGAGGTGAACTTTTCCGGAATCATGACGAAGTCCACGGCGCCGCGCGTCAAATCCTCCTGCCAGGTGGGGTTCGTTTGTCGCAGCGCAAAGCTGATGCCGGGCGCCTCGCGCGCGGCGCGCTGTAACACCCCCGGCATGAGGACGGTCATCACATAATCGGACCCCATGAGCGTGAACCGGCGCGTGGAGGTCGCCGGATCGAAGCGCGCTCGCGTGGCGATACTCGTCTCGACCCGGCGCAACACCTCACGCACGGGCTCGACCAGACTGGCGGCTAAAGGCGTGAACACCAAGCTGCGTCCGGCCTGCACTAATAATTCATCGTTGAAGTACTCGCGCAGCCGCGCCAACGCTCCGCTCACCGCCGGTTGGCTCAAACACAACCGCTCAGCGGCGCGCGTGGTGTTCTTTTCCTGCAACAGAACATCGAGCGCCACCAGCAGATTGAGATCGAGTCCTTTGAAGTGCATAGCCGATTCCAGGTATCGGCCAGGCCGATAGTAAAGATTGAAAGAAACGATTTCTCAAGTTTGCCCGCCGCCGCTACAATCCTACACCAATCATCAAGACAGCGGTAATCCGACTTCAATTCTTTACAGAGAGATCGGGAGTTAGCCGACGCTGCCCGCGACCCCCGCTGAACCTACGACCACCGTCGCTTCAGTGAGGAGCGCAACGATGATGACTACAAGCGGTCTCATAAATACCCGTGCTAGCCGAGCGGCCAGGCGTTTCCCGGTCGCACTCGACCACTGTCTCCGCACCCGGAGACGCCGCACTACAAAGGCACGGGCAGCACCGATGGAGCTGCCAATTTCGAGTGTCGGACACCCGAGTCAACGTCGCAGAAGTTCACAGGCGAATCTGTCTCCCGGTCTTCGGGAATTAGGGATATCGAACAATGATTCGGACACGCAATAAGATGAGCCGAATTTTGCTGACTGCCGTGCTCGCGGGGCCGGCCTGCTGGTGCGTCGGGCACACATCTGCGACAGGCCAAGCAAGTCAGCCGGGCGCGCTGGAGCGCAGCTTCAAGAACCCGCCCGATGCCGCTAAGCCGCGTGTCTGGTGGCACTGGATGAACGGCAACGTCACCAGGGAAGGAATCAAGGCCGACCTGGAATGGATGAAGCGGGCCGGCATCGGCGGCTTTCAGAATTTCGACGCCTCGCTCTTCACGCCGCAGATCGCCGATAAACGGCTGACCTTCATGACGCCGGAGTGGAAGGAAGCCTTCAGGTATGCCACGACGCTGGCCGATCAGTTAGGGCTGGAGATGGCGATTGCCGGTTCGCCCGGCTGGAGCGAGACGGGCGGGCCGTGGGTCGAGCCCGCGCAGGCGATGAAGAAGCTCGTCTGGAGCGAGGCGCGCGTCGAGGGAGGCCGCCCCTTCGCCGGCTCGCTGCCGAAACCGCCCGCAACGACCGGCCCATTCCAGAACATCAAGGGCGCCGGTCCGCTCGCCGGCCTGCTGGGCGAGGAGGGCAAGCCGCGCCCTGAATATTACGCCGACGCCGCCGTGATCGCCTTCCGCGCGCCGGCAAGCGAGGTTCCCTTGACCCGGTTGCAACCGAAGATCACGGCCAGCGGAGGACAGTTCGACTTGGCCGCGCTGACCGACGGCGACTTTGCCGCCGCTGCGCCTCTGCCCAAAGCGCCACTAGGCGAGAAGGCCTGGGTCAGCTTCGAGTTCGCCACCCCCCAAACGATTCACGCCTTGACGCTGGCGCTGCGCAACGTCGCCCGCAATCCTTTCGGGCCGCCCGCCGAGAGCGGTCAGGAACTGGAAGCCGGTGACGACGGACGACAGTGGCGCACGATTGCGACCGTGCCGGGCAACGGCGCCGTCGTTAATACGGTGGCCTTCAAAGCAGTGACCGCCCGCTTTTTTCGCGTCACCTTCCGCACTTTGCCGCACGTGCCGGCCTTCGACATTGATATTCCCGGCTTCGAGCCGCCCGCGCCGCCCACCACTTTCGACCTGAGCGAGCTGGTGCTCCACACCGGCGCGCGCGTCAATCGGGTGGAAGAGAAAGCCGCCTTCGCCGTGCTGCCCGATTTGTACTCGCTGCCCACTCCGGCGGTGGCCGATAAAGCCGCCGTCGCCAAGTCGAGCGTCGTGGACTTAACCGCAAAGATGCGGCCTGACGGCAGGCTCGACTGGACGCCGCCTGCCGGCGAGTGGGTCGTGCTGCGGCTGGGCTACTCGCTGCTGGGCGTGACCAATCATCCGGCCTCGCCCGAAGCCACCGGGCTGGAGGTTGATAAGCTCGATCGCCGTTACGTCAAAGCCTACCTCGACAATTATCTGAACCAGTACAAAGACGCGGTCGGGGAGCTGATGGGCAAGCGCGGTGTTCAGTACATGATCACCGACAGTTGGGAAGCGGGCGCGCAGAACTGGACCGACGAGATGATCGCGGAGTTCACCCGTCGGCGGGGCTACGACTTGCGACCATGGCTGCCAGTGCTCACAGGCCGCGTCGTCGAAAGCGCTGAAGCCAGCGACCGCTTCCTGTGGGACTTCCGTAAGACCGTCGGCGAGCTGACGGTGGAGCATCACTACGGGCAGATCAGCGCGTCATTGCGCGAGCGCGGGATGGGGCGCTATAGCGAATCGCACGAATCAGGGCGGTCCTTTATTGCCGACGGCATGGAGGTCAAGCGTGACGCCGACGTGCCGATGAGCGCGATGTGGGCGCCGGGGGTGGGACCAGGCGCGCGGTCAACCGGCTACCAAGCCGACATCCGCGAGTCGGCTTCGGTTGCGCACATCTACGGCCAAAATCTGGTCGCAGCCGAATCGCTGACGGCGGTCGGCACTGCCTGGCAGTGGTCGCCCGAGACGCTTAAGCCGACTGCCGACCTGGAGCTGGCGTCGGGCCTCAACCGCTTCGTCATCCACACCTCAGTGCATCAGCCGGTCTCGGACAAAGTGCCGGGCCTGGGCCTGGGGCCGTTCGGCCAATGGTTCACGCGCCACGAAACGTGGGCCGAGCAGGCCGCGCCCTGGATCGCGTATCTGGCGCGCAGTTGCTACCTGCTTCAGCAAGGTAAGTTCGTGGCCGACGTGCTTTACTTCTATGGCGAGGGCTCGAACATCACGGCCCTGTTCAGCGAGCAATCGCCCCCAGTGCCCGCCGGTTATAACTACGACTACGTCAACGCCGACGCGCTCGTCAATCGCCTCTCCGTCGGGGGCGGGCGGATCATGACGGCGAGCGGGATGAGCTACCGCGTGCTGGCGCTCGATCCCAACAGCCGGTATATGTCGCTGCCGGTGCTGCGCAAGATTCGTGGGCTGGTGAACGCGGGCGCGGCGGTGGTGGGCGGCAAGCCCATTGCGACGCCCAGCCTGAGCGACGACCAGCGGGAATTCCGCGCCATTGTTGGTGAACTCTGGGGTTCGAGTGCGGGCACACGCACCTACGGCAGAGGCAAGGTCTACGGCGGGGGGACGCTGGCTGAGGCGCTCGCGGCCTTGCAGGTCGTGCCAGACTTTGAATACACGAAGCCGCAAAGCGATACGACGCTGTTATTTGTGCACCGCAGCTTGCCGGAGGGCGAAGTCTACTGGGTCAACAACCGTCACAACCGCACCGAAGACTTGGAAGCGACCTTCCGCGTCGGGGGCAAGGCCGCCGAGTTGTGGTATCCCGAAACGGGCCGGACGGGACCTGCCAGCTTCCGCATCGCCAACGGGCGCACGAACGTGCCGCTGCGGCTCAACCCCCACGAAGCAGTCTTCGTCGTGTTTCGCCAGCCGGCCACGACGCAGTCGCGCACGCTCCCCGCGCCGGTGGAGACGCCCCTGGCCCAGCTTGACGGCGCGTGGGATGTCAGTTTCCAACCGGATCGTGGCGCGCCCGCGAAGCTCACGCTCGACAAGTTGATGTCGTGGAGCGAGAGCGCGGACCCTGGGGTGAAGTACTTCTCCGGCACCGCCGTCTACACGCGGACGGTGAGCGCGCCGTCCGCCTGGTTCGAATCGGGCGCGCGGTTGTGGCTCGATCTGGGGGTGGTGAAGAACCTAGCCGAAGTGGCGGTCAACGGCCAAGCGCTGGGCATCGTTTGGAAGGCGCCTTTCCGCGTTGATGTGACAGAGGCACTGAAGCCGGGCACGAACGCGGTCGAGGTCAAGGTGACGAACCTGTGGGTGAATCGTCTGATCGGCGACCAGCAACCCAGTGTGACCAGGAAATACACCTACACGACGATGCCGTTCTACCGGGCCGACTCGCCGCTGTTGCCGTCGGGGCTGCTGGGGCCGGTACAACTCGTCCGACTGGCAACCGAATAGCCGAGGGGGCAATGAGTGACGAACTGAAAATCGGTTTTGTCGGCTTTGGCGAAGCGGGCTACCACATCGCCAAAGGTTTGCGCAGCGCGGGCGTGACGCACGTTCACGACACGCGGGGACGCGGCGAGAAGATTCCGCAGCTCGCCCAAGAGACGGGGGTCGTTTTGTGCGACTCGAACGCGCGGCTTGCCGCCGCCTGCGACGTGTTGCCCGAAACGGTCACGGCCGGTTCCGCGCTCGAAGCCGCTCAACAAAACGCGCCGCATCTGACCGAGCGGCATATTTACGCCGACCTCAACTCGGTGTCGCCGGCGCTCCAACAGGCCATCGCGCCACTCGTCACCCCGCGCGGCGCGCGGTTTGTCGAGGCGGCGATTATAACTGGGAGAAGTCGCCGCCACCTTGCGCGCCGTGGGCGTTGAACCCATGATGACCGAAGCCATCGCAAGCGCCAGGGTTGGCGCGCGCCCGGATCTGTTGCCGCAGTTCGGCGGCAGACCTCCCGACGATTACCGCGCCGTCGTCAAGGCGATTCGCGCGCCGGCCGGAGAGTGACGACAAAATGGTCCGTTGACGCAATGGGGAGTTCATTCGATGTCGATACCATTCGCGCTTGGCACTCTTTCGCACCCCGAAGCGACAGCGTTTCCCGGAGTAGTCATCGGGGAACAGGTGATTCCGCTCGACCACTTTCCCCGACTCGCGGGCGTGGCTTCGATCCTCGCGCTGCTCGAAAACTGGGACGCGAACTTTGCCGCGTTGCAAGAGTCGCTGGCCTCGGTAGCCGCATCGGCCCCCGCCCTGCCGCTGGCGCGACTCAGGGTCCATCCGCCCGTCAAGCTGCCGCGCCAGATTTTTTGTTCGGGCGCGAACTATAAAAAGCACGTCGTTGAACTGATCGTGGACGAGGGTGGCGGGCCGCTGACCGAGCAGATGACGACCGAAGAACGGCGCGCCTGGGCGACGCGAATGATGGATGAGCGCGCGGCGACGGGCCATCCCTATATGTTCTCGAAGCCGGTCTCGGTCGTCACCGGCGCGTATGAAAACATCGTGCTGCCGCCGCACGCGAAAGCGCCCGATTGGGAACTGGAGCTTGCCGTTGTCATCGGTCGCAAAGCGCGGCATGTTGCCGGAGCCGAGGCGCTCAGTTATGTGGCCGGTTACAGCATCGCCAACGACGTCACGAACCGCGATCACGTCTTCCGCCGCGATGCCGTCAAAGCGATGGGCAGTGATTGGATCGCCGCCAAAGGTTCGCCGACCTATTTGCCGTTCGGCCCGTACCTCGTGCCGGCGGCCTTCGTACCTGACCCGCAGGACCTGCAACTGACGCTCAAACTCAACGGCGAGATCAAGCAGGACGAAAGCACGGCGGACATGATTTTCGACGTCGCGCGGCAGATTGAATATCTGTCGAGCCTTGTCGAGTTGTGGCCGGGCGATGTGATCTGCACCGGCTCTCCGGCGGGCAACGGCACGCATTACAACCGATTTTTGCGAGAAGGAGATGTCGTCGAAAGTACGATCACGGGCCTGGGAATGCAACGCAATGTTTGTATCAAAGAAAGGAAATAATCGTGCCAATTGTGGGGATTGAAACGGCGCTCTACGGCGTCGAGGATTTAGCCGCCGGCACCAAATTCTTTGTCGATTTCGGCCTGCCGCTGCGACACCAGACCGCGGCCGAGAGCCGCTTCCAACTCGAAGAAGGATCGCACGTCATTCTGCGCCACATCAACGACGCCACGATTCCGGCCTCGAAATACGTTGGTCCTGGCGTCAAGGAAACGATCTGGGGCGTAGATTCTGAAGCCAATCTTGATCGCCTCGCCGACGATTTGGCGCGCGACCGCGAGGTGAGCCGCGACGACGACGGCGTCGTCCATTTTCTGTCGGATTGCGGGATGGCGCTCGGCCTGCGCGTCTTCAACCGCAAGAAAGTCACCTACGCGCCCGACCCGATCAACGCGCCGGGCAACATCAAGCGCTTCAATCAAACTCGCAAATGGCGCAAACGCGCCCTGCCCAAAACGCTCAACCACGTCGTCTTCGGTGTCGCGGATTACCGAGCGTCCGCCGCCTTCTTCCGCTGGCGGCTGGGCTTTCGCCTGAGCGATCATCAAAAAGGCATCGGCATGTACCTGCGCGCGGACGGCACGCACGAACATCATAATCTATTCCTCATGGATTACAACACGCCCGGCATCGGCGGCGTGCCGCGCTTTCATCACGCCAACTTCGGCGTGGAAGACATTGACGAATTGATGATCGGCGCGAATCTGCTGACGAGCAAGGGCTACCAACCCGGCTTTCTCGGCAACGGCCGGCATCGCATTTCCTCGGCGCTGTTTTCCTACTGGCAATGCCCGGCGGGCGGCGAAGCGGAATACGGCACGGACAGTGATTACCTCGATGACAACTGGGCGCCGCGCGAGTGGGAGTTCCGCTTCGGCACGATGATCTGGATGCAGACGCCGCCGCCCTTCATGCAGGGCGAGATCGAATGGGACGTCGATTTCTATAAGGAGTTCGGCGTGTGAAACTCGCGACGCTAAAAGACGGAACGCGCGATGGGAAATTGATCGTGGTCGCCCGCGATTTGTGCCGCGCCGTCGCCGCGCCCTCAGTCCTCGCGACAATGCAACACGCGCTCGACGGTTGGGCCGACGCCGCGCCGCGATTGCAGGCGCTTGCGGATGAACTCAACGCCGGGCGGGCGCGCGGGGCTTTTGCCTTCGACCCAAAGGCCGTCGCCGCGCCGCTACCGCGCGCGTATCAATGGTGCGACGGTTCGGCATTTTTGAATCACGGGCGGCTGATGGAGCAAGCGTTCAACACGCCGCCGATCCCGGATTTCGAGACGATTCCGCTGATGTATCAGGGCGCCTCGGATGATTTCCTCGGCGCGTGCGATGACGCGCCCTTCCCCGGCGAAGAGCAGGGCATTGATTTCGAAGGCGAATACGGCGTCGTCGTGGATGACGTGCCGATGGGCTGCATACCGGAGGGAGCCGCCCCGCACATCAAACTGCTCGTCCAAATCAACGACTGGAGCCTGCGCGGGTTCGGCCCGCGCGAGATGAAGACGGGCTTCGGCTTTTTTCAGGCCAAGCCGGCGACAGGCTTTGCGCCGGTTGCGGTCACGCCCGATGAACTCGGCGCGGCATGGCGCGACGGGCGCGTGCATCTGCCACTCAACATTGAATGGAACGGCACGTGGTTCGGGCACCCGAATGGCCGCGAGATGGATTTCAGTTTTTACGAACTGATCGCGCACGCCGCGAAAACGCGGCGTTTGCGGGCCGGCACGATCGTCGGCTCCGGCACGGTTTCCGATGCTGACCGCAGTGCCGGTTCCGCCTGCATCAGCGAGCGGCGCGTGATCGAAATGCTGGATCAGGGCGCGAGCAAAACCGGTTTCATGCGATTCGGCGACACGGTGCGAATGGAAGTCTTCGACGCCGACGGTCGTTCCATCTTCGGCGCCATCGAACAGCGCGTTATCAAAGCCTGAATGACACGCCGACGCCGCAGAAGTTCGCCGGGGTGCAGTCGCGGGCGACAGGGCTGGGCGCGACGCCGCAACAGCTTGGCCGCTTGAATATGACGCTCAGCATGTTCAGTAAACAACCGCCGGAGCAGTGCGCGGAGGTGATGCCGCGCGTCGTCCATGTTCACGGCAAATCTTACGGCTTCGGTACCGACGCGGACGAGCCTTCGGTGGATTACGCCGCACTGCTGCGCGTGTTTCGTGACGCCGACTATCAGAGCTTCGTGTCCGGCGAGTGTGAAGGCCGCGCCTAGACGGACGAGTTTTCCGCGTTCGATATGGTCAAACGACATCAGGCTTTGTGCCGGAGGTCATGGGATGCCGATTCACACTTGCCGTGACGAATGCGCCGCCGACAAGCATGTGCAACCGATGCGGGCGCACCGGCACTTCACTGTGGATCTGCACGCGCACTTGCTCACGCCGGCGGTCGAGCCGCTCGTCGCCGACTGCCCGCAGAAGAAGGGCGAGCCAGCACTCATGCTCCGCACACAAGGCGCGGCATCGGTCGCGCACAACGTGCGAACGATGCTGCCCGTCGCGTTTCGCAAAATGACGAGTCTGGATGAACGGCTGCGCGATATGGACGCCATGGGCGTGGACGTGCAGGCGCTCAGCCCCTCGCCGAGTCAATATTACTACTGGGCGGAACACGATCTGGCCCGCGAAATCGTACGCGTGCAGAACGAGCATGTCGCCGCGACCTGCGCCGCGCATCCTGAACGGTTCGTCGGCCTCGGCACGGTTGCCTTGCAATATCCTGAATTGTCGGACGAGCAGTTGACGGACGCGGTCAAGACGCTTGGCTTGCGCGGCGTCGAGATTTCGACCGCGGTGAACGGCGTTGATCTGGCCGACGCGAAGTTTGAGAAGTTCTGGGCGAAGGCCGATGAGTTAGGCTGCGTTGTCTTCATTCATCCGCTCGGCACGTCGCTCGGCGAGCGGGTGAATCAGTTCTACCTGGCGAACATCATCGGGCAGCCGCTCGAAACAACCGTTGCCTTATCAAACCTGATTTTCGGCGGCGTGCTGGATCGTCATCCCGGCGTCAAGATCGTCGCGGCGCATGGCGGCGGCTACCTCCCCGCCTACATCGGGCGTTCCGATCACGGCTACAATGTGCGTCCCGAAGCGGGCGGCATTCGAAAAAAACCGAGCGAATACCTCAAACAGATTTACTTCGATTCGCTGGTCTATGCGCCGGGGCAGTTGCGTATGTTGATCGCTCAAGTCGGCGCGTCGCAAATCGTCGTCGGCACGGACTACGCGTTCGATATGGGCGATTATGATGTCCACGAAATGATTGAGAGTCTGGCCGACGTGAGCCCAGAAGAGAGCGCGATGATTTTGGGCGGCAATGCCCGCCGAATTTTAGGAATGGAGCCGAATCAATGCCCCCTAGAGTACAAAACTTCTTTCGAGTAGTCCTCTTACCGCTTCTGGTTACCTCGCCGCAGGCAATTGTGTTTTCTCAGTCTGCCGCGCCGCAACCCCTCATCAACGCCCGCGTGGTGAAGGTACTGCAAATTGACGGGCTGCTTTTCAAAGACCTCAACAAAAACGGCAAGCTCGATGTTTACGAAGACTGGCGGCGTTCGACTGAGGAGCGTGTGAATGATGTGATCTCACAAATGACCATCGAAGAAAAGGCCGGCTTGATGGTCGGGCCTTCCTTGCCCATCGGGCCGGGCGGTGGCGT
>Ga0075421_100012648_pt1 | contig 10490 bp, 10 predicted proteins | sample SoiMetdeltSBSDD5_FD_75292 | JGI IMG/M metagenome (GOLD analysis project Ga0075421, IMG submission 75292) | Bulk soil microbial communities from a Populus tree surrounding site in Tennessee, USA - Soil MetaG P. deltoides SBSDD5 | ecosystem: Environmental > Terrestrial > Soil > Tree plantation... | reverse complement strand
GCCGAGCCTGGACTGGGCAAGGAGCGTTGGTATTCACGAGCTGAAGCATTTGATCGACTGGATCGAAAAGCACGCGCCAGGAGGTTCCCCAGACCAATTCATAAAGTTCGGCATACCGGAGCGGAAAGCTTATGACCTGTACAATAGACTTGTCGGGGAAGTGGCCGCGCGGAATGCGCAACAACGGTTATACATGGATGATCGACTACGAAAAGTCTGGCCTCCCAAATGGACGGAGGATGTTCCACGGGATCGACAGATCAACCTTTACGACGATGAGTGATTCGAGGCATGCCCTTTGGGCAGACCGCAACGCCCTCACGGTTGATCCGACAGTCGATAAAAAACTTACCCTCGCGCTCCAGAGCTTGAAGCCGGCGGTAGAGAGCGGCTGAACAACGACGTGTATCAAGAGGAGGGCCGTCGTAGGACAAGAGGCCACGGAGGTAGTGGTCCATCGCCTTCTCGGGTGTGCGTCCGAACCCAAAGATGTGGCCGTTTTCGCTGTGGACTACTACGTACATGAGTTTGCGATTACTGCTCGACGCCGAGTCTCTGTGACTCAGATATAAACGATCCTGCGGCTCGGAGAAAGTCATGTCGTGACCTTGTCTGTTCTATCGTTACGTAATAGCTTCAAACGACCGTTTGAATTTGGAATTGGCATGCCGCGGCCGGCAAAAGTGTCACGAGTCTCCCAGGCGACGCGGGAGAAGATCATCAAGGCGGCGTCGCGCGCCTTCGCGCGCGATGGCTACGAGGGCGCCAGCGTCCGCACCATCGTCGCCGAGGCGCAGGTCAATCAGGCCGCGATCAATTACCATTTCGGTAGCAAGGAGGGGCTGTATCGCGCCGTGCTGGAGACGGCTTTGCGCGCCCTGATGAGCGAGGACGCGCCGCAGAGGCCCGGAAAACTCTCACGCGAAGCGCAATTGCGGCAATTCGTGCGCCGGCAGCTGCGGCCGATAACCGCGCGCGATGAACTCAGCGACTACGTGCGCGTGTTCGGCTGGGAAACGCTTAAGCCGAGCGCGGTCTTTCGCAAATTCATGGCGCGGGAGGCGGCACCTTTCTTTGCCGCCGCGACCGAGTTGGTCCATCGCTTCCTGCCGGACAACGCGACAGACAAGCAGGCGGTCGTCGCTGCTTTGTGGCTGTTCGGGCAATGCAACATTTTCGTGCGCAACGCCGAGCAACTGGCCCACCCGCCGCTGCGGCTCAAAGTCGACGAACGCTTCGTCGACCGTCTCGCCGAGACCATCGCCGCTTGGGCAGCAAACGGTCTGAGCCGGCTGCCGACGAAGGCGCGGTCGTAGGCCCACGGGCCACAGCCGGACGAGGTGCTTGTCTCGCAGCCGCAACCAAGTCCTGAGTCGAGCACGTTTTCTCGGCCCCGCGCCCGACGTCCGATCAGCCTCAACGCGCGCAGCGGCGCTAGTTTTCCCTCGATTTGCCACGCTCGGCCTTCGTTCCCGCCCTGAACATGTCTCAAACAGATGTTTGAAAATAGATCAAGCGTTTGAAATCGGAGGGCGCGCCGTGAAATTCACCTTTATGTCCAGGTTCGCGATGAAATTTATCGAGGTGGCGGGTGCAGGGCTTGCGAGCGCGCTCTGCGCCTATTTCCTGGGGCAAATCGAGCGGCCGCCCGCGCCTGCAAGCGCGGTGGTCCAGGTAGCGCCGGCGACAGTCGAGAACGCAGCCCGCGAGACGCCCGTCGCCGTCATCGCGCGGAGCGACAGCGAGACACAGCCCGAGCGTACGTCCGTCGCGCCGACCTCCTCGGCGCCGAAGCCGGCGAAGGCGGCGTCCGTCCCCGCGGCGCGCCGCACCCAGACGTCGGAACAGGGCCCGGGCGCGGAGCCGAAAAGGCGCAGCGGTGAGCCGCTGGCGATCCAGCCACCCGCTGTTGCGGCCAATCCTGCGCCCAGGCCGTCAGCACAAAGCGCCCCGGCAGCAGCGAGCCGCGACGAATCCGCGACATTGAATGGCGACGAGGAGCGGCCGCTCCTCGCCAGGCTCAAGCAAGTCCCGTCGTGGTTCCTGCCCGAAAACGACAGAGTTTTTGGCGATCTGCCGCGGCCGCCGATGCCGGTCGGCGAATCATTGCGCAGCGCCATGTAAGCAGCACCGTGTGCGCGATTTCTAAGCGATGATCAAAGTTTGCTCGGGTGCTTTTCGCCCGTCCGCGGCCCGAGTTCCGCCGCAGTTCCGTTGATCATAAGTCCGGGAGAACACGCCAGCGCGCATTAAGGGGGAAAGGTAGCACTAAAACGGCGCGGCGAGGGGGCATGCCGTGACTCGTTTCTCGGGTTCAAAATTCGCGACCGCGCTGCAACCGCGCAGCGTGGCGAAATATGTCGCCCAGCTGATCATCGTCGGCGCCGGCTATTTTGTTCTGGCGAAAGCGGCCTTGACGCTCGCCTCGATCTATACGAGCGCCGTGCCCATCTGGCCACCTGCCGGTTTTGCCTTGGCCGCCGTCCTCGTCTGCGGCCTGCGCGTTTGGCCGGCCATTTTTGCGGCCGCATTTGTCGCCGGAACGCCGGCCGAGATTCCCGATGCGAGCGCTGCGGATTGGATCTTGCCTGCGTTGGGCGTCGCGACCGCGAGCACCATTGGGGCTCTCGTCGGCGGCTACTTGATCAAAGTCTGGTCCCAGGGGCGCACCACGTTCGATACCCCGACCGGGGTCGCGAAATTTGCCTTGGTCGCGCTCGCAAGCACGTTGATCGGCGCGCTCGTCGGCGTCGGCAGCTTTTACCTGGCCGGATATCTGGACTGGGATAGCCTCATTGCCCTGAGCGCTGCGTGGTGGCTGCGCGACGCGGCTGGCGCATTCGTCGTCGCGCCGGCCGCCGTACTTTGGGCGATCGGCAGCTTCCGCGCCTTCGATGTGGACAACGCGTTGTCCTCGAGCCTCGCCATTGTGGCGGCGATCTTCGTGGGGCTGATCGCATTCAGTCCGTTATTTGAGGAAAGCGCGCTCAGGAGCGCGCTGGCCTTTCTGGCGGCGCTGCCGCTGCTGTGGGCAGCGCTTCGCTGCGGCGAGCGGGATACCGCGACCACCGTGCTCATTCTCTCGTGCTTTGCCATCTGGGGAGCATTGGCGGGCGGCGGGCCGTTCGCGGTCTCCAACGACGGGTTCTTGCTGCTGGCCGTATTCATGATCAGCATCTCGGCGGTGAGTCTCGCCCTGAGCGCGTACGTTTCGAACCGAAAGCGCGCGGAAATCAAATTACGCCACCAGGAGCAGATTCTCCGCGCGATGTTCAGCCAATCGGTCGTGGGCGTCGCGCAAGTCGATACGACCGGGCGCTTCGCCCTCGTCAACAATCGATTTTGCGGGGTCGTGCGCCGTGCGGCCCCGGAGCTGTTGCAGATGCGCATCCAGGATCTGACCGATCCGGACGACCTGCCACACTTGGCCAATCTGATCCGGCACGCGATCCGCACCGGGGAAGGATTTACCCTCGAGAGCCGGCATGTGATGCCCGACGGCTCGCGCCGGTGGATGCGCAACAATGTCTCGGCCATCGCCGACTACAGCGGTGCCGTGCGGCATCTCATGGTGGTCGCGGAGGATGTTACCGAACGTCGCCGCGCCGACGAAGATCTCAAGCGCGCGCACGACGGCCTGCAGAAGTCGCTCGAAGAACGGACCGAGAGCTTAGAACACACGACAGAGGTCCTGCACACTGAGATCGAGCAGCGCAAGCGCGTCGAAGCCGCGCTCAAGCAGGACATCGCCGAACGCCGCAAGGCGCAAGAGGCGCTGATGGAGAGCGAGTGGCGCTTTCGCACGGTGATTCAAGGCGTCACCGATTACGCGATCTTCATGCTCGACCGCGGCGGTTACATCACGAATTGGAACGTGGGCGCGCAGCGCATTCACCAATACGCTGCGGCGGAGATCGTCGGGGAGCACTTCAGCCGCTTCTATACCGAGGAGGAGCAACAGCGCGGCGAGCCGGCGCGGGCGCTCCACCTCGCCGCCTACGAGGGCAAATGCGTCGTCGAGGGCTGGCGCGTGCGGCGTGACAAGAGCCTGTTCTGGGCGAGCGCCGTGATCGAAGCGGTCCGCGACGAGGTCGGCACGCTGGCCGGCTTCGTGAACATCACCCGCGACATGACTGAGAAACGCGAAGCGCAGGCCTCGCTCGAGCGGGCGCAGGAGCAGCTCGCGCAATCCCAGAAGATGGAAGCGCTCGGCCAACTTACCGGCAGCATCGCCCACGATTTCAACAACCTGTTGACGATTGTCAGCGGTCACGCGCAGCTTCTGCGCCGCCGGCTCACCGATCCCAAACATCTGCAGGCAATCGACGCGGTGCACGCTGCCGCCAATCGCGGCGAGAGCTTGACGCGCCAGCTGCTGGCGTTCTCGCGACGTCAGCCGCTCAACCCCGTGATTACCGATCTGAAAGCACGGGTCGAAGCCGTGCGCGAAATGCTCGTCGGCTCATTGCGCGGAAACGTTGAGCTCAAATGCGACATACCGGCCGATGTCTGGCCGGTCGAGGTGGACATTGCGGAGCTCGAACTGGCGCTGGTCAACATCGCGGTCAATGCACGCGATGCCATGCCGGGCGGAGGGTCGATCACGTTGTCGGCGCGCAACGTCAGCCTCAAGAAAAGCGATGGGGTCGATCAACTCGAGGGAGACTTCGTCGCGCTGGCGATGACCGATACCGGCGTGGGCGTCGCGCCGGACGTTCTGCCGCGCATTTTCGAGCCGTTCTTCACGACCAAGGCACTGGGCAAAGGCACCGGCCTCGGATTGGCGCAGGTCTACGGCTTCTCTCACCAATCGGGGGGCACTGTGGTTGCGACCAGCACGGTCGGCAGTGGAACCACCATCACTATTTATCTGCCGCGCAAGCAGGCGATCCCGGTCGAAGCCGTGCAGGCGCCTCCGACTCAACCGAGCGTATCCGGGCAGGGCACCGTTCTCGTGGTCGAGGACAACGCGGAAGTGGCCGAGATCACCGCTTCTCTCGTCGAGCAGCTTGGTTATCAGACCACGCGCGCGGAAAACGCGACCGAGGCGCTAAACCGGCTGCAGCGCGGCGACAAGGTAGATCTCGTCCTCAGCGACGTCGTCATGCCCGGCGGCATGAACGGCATCGCACTGGCCCAGGAAATCGGCAACCACTATCCGCACATCCCCGTCGTCCTCACCAGCGGCTACAGCGACGTGGTGCACACGGCGCAATCGCGGTATGCGATTCTGCGGAAGCCGTTCCAGCTCTCCGCGCTGGAAAAGTCGATTCGGGAAGCTCTGGAGCGGGGCGCAACGCGCGAGGACGGCGAACGCGTGCTGCAATTCGCGCGCTGGCGCGGCACGAGCGGGCGGGAATGAGACCAACGCTTTGAGTCCGTCATTGCGGCCGAGCCGCGATCGCGGCGAGGGCCGGAATCGATGACCACGGCGGTTATGGATTGCGCGCTCGCGAGCTTTGCCCGCGCCGCGGAATGACAGATCAAACAGCTGGGTATTACGCGAACAACAAAGCGACGCCGCACGTGGCGAGCACGGCGACCCAGATCAGATCGACATTGATCCAACTGCGCCGCAGAAAATCGACGCCCGTCCAGTTGTAGACGATCAGCGAAACCGCTGCGATGGTTGCGAGCATGACGGCGGAATGAACGGCGAGCGCGGCGAGCGCGAGGGGGGCGCCGAACGTTGCGCTGCTTGCCGCCGGCGCAGAGCCGCAGATCGGCGCCAGCGCCGGGATTAGCATCAATCCCGCGCCATGCGCGCTCGCCATCAGAAACGACCAAAGCACGAGGCCCAAGAGGCCGGTTTGCATCCCGACCCGCAGGCGACGGCGATGGCCATAGAGCGCATGCCACAGCGCCCAACCGATGAGCACGAGCCCAGCCACGCGTAAGAGGATCGTGTGGTCGAGGACCAGGCCAAGCGCCAGCACAGCCAGCAGCACCGCGGCAACCGCCGCGGCATGCCCGACCGTGATCGGAACGAGCGACAGCAGCACAATTCGTTGGCTCCCGCGGTGCAAGCCGAGGGCGACCGCGAACAGCCATCCCATCGCGGGATTGAGCCCGTGAAAAAGGCCCAGCCCCGCGAGCGCCAACCACGGCCAGAACTCAGTGGGCGGTATACTCATGCTGGTGCTCGCCGCGCCGCCGGAAGCTCCTTACCGATTCGGCCGTCTCAGGGATAGCAATACGAATCCGAGGAGCAGTCACCGCCTTGCAGGCGGACCTGATGCGGCCGGTGCCCCTTCGGCCAGTCGATGAAGAATTTCGGATCGAACGCGATCCCTCCGGCGGGATTGGCGTCGAGCTTGACCATCCAGCCGTCGATGCCCTCGGGATAGAACTGCGGATCGATCGCGCCGTAGAGCGAGTTGGTGAAATAAACGCGCCGGCCGTCGCGGCTGACCTCCACCATCTGCGGTCCACCACTGAGCTTGCCGTTCTTCGCACCCGGGTGAGCGGCGCGCGATACGATGCCTCCAATCCGCACCTTTCCGGTGAGCTTCGGGTTGAGTGGATCCGACACATCGTATTGCTGCAAGTCGCCGGTGCCCCAGCACGCGACGTAGAGGAAGCGGTCGTCCATGGACAGATCAATGTCGGTGACCAGCGGCGGAACCGCTTTGAAGCCCTTCAGCACAGGCGGCAGGTTGTCCGGATCAGCCGGTTCGGCCGGGATCGAGATGATTTTCTTCACCGCCCACTTTTCGCCCTCGCGGAACCAGGTCCAGATCGAAGAGGAGAGATCCTTCAGGCTGATCACGCAATTGACGAAGCCGTAGGCTTTGGTCGGGTCATGCGCGGGCCTCAACTCGAACACGAGCTGATATTCTTCACCGAAGTCGATCTCCTGCAGGTGCTTGCGCTTGGTGAAGTCCCAGAAGTGCAGGCGCCTGCCGTATTTGCTGCCAAGCAGAATTTCCGGAACGAGGCCGTTCTCAAACGTATCTGGCGTGCCCCACTCGCTGGTGACCATGGTGTCGTAGCCGAGATGCCACCATGCGTCGTAGCCGAGCTGCTGCGGCCCGCGATCGACCTCCCAGCGGCCGAGCGGCTCGAAACTCTCCTGATCCATGACGAACACGCCGCCGGGCGCTTTGCCGTCCTTGTTTCCGAGGGCTGCGACATAGATGCCGCCGGGTCCGCAGTGGACGGTATGCGGGCGGGTATAGCCGGTCTTTTCGGCAAGCTCCGCCGGTTCGATCACCTTTACGATTTTCGGCGCGCGCGGATCGGGCTTGGTGTCGAGAATGTAGATGCGCGAGGAGCGCAGCCCGGGCACGACGAGATAGCGTCGCTCCACATGCGGATGCGGCGCGTTCGGGCACAAGCACGACGAGCACGCGTTCCAGCCGAAATGGTGGAACTCATCGCCGACCTCCGTCGCCGCCACGTCGCCGATGATCTTGGAATACGACGGAGATTTCGGATCGACATCGACGATCGCCAAGCGGTCCGGGGATTTGCGCTCCGGATCGAAGGCGGCGACATAGGCGAGTGTTTCAGGCGGTGCCTTCGCCGCTTGCCGCGGAGAGGGATAAAAACTTGGATCGGGCGTCCAGGTAGGCATGTGCTTTCTCCTCTCGGGAAACGACTTGCCTCTGCGCGGCTCAAGCGAGCATTGCGCAATCGGCCGGAATGGAAGTGAGGCGCAAAGCGCTGCCTCCGCGCGCCGTGGACTTGCGCGCCTCGCCTGCGTTGTCGGTATTGTAGCTCGGTGAGGCCTGTTGAGTCACATCGTCGACTTCTCGTACCCGATCCGTTCTGCGGACATGCCAGTTGCGGCGACACAATCGTTGCGCCGGGCGGAGCCGTTTAAGGATGCCGCTAAATGATTAGCGGACAGCGACATTGTATATCCCGACCTGGCAAAGGGCAGTCGGTCCGGCGCGAAATGTGACGGAAACGTGGGGACCGGGGGCCGGTAAGCCCGTTGACCAATTTGACTTTCTGGGGAAGATTACCGACGATTCAGGCCGCGCTACGCGAACAGAACGAGCGTTGAATGTCGACTAGGGGGCACGTAGTCGCAGTCACCTGTCTTGCGCTGGAGGCACGCATCGCCCTAGGTCCGGGCGTCGCGGTAATCTGCAATCATGCCTCTCAGCTCGTCGCCTCGCTCGAGGCGGCGGCCAAGCACGGTGCTGCAGGAATCATCAGCTTCGGAATCGCCGGTGGACTGGCGCCACATCTCGCCGCGGGTGATTGGGTCGTCGCGTCCGGCGTCAGGACGCAGCAGGGGCACTTTCCAACCGATCGCGGATGGGCACGGGCACTGCTCGAGGCGCTTCCCGGTGCCGTGCACGCCGAGATCATCGGAGCGGATACTCCGATCTCGGAACCGGTGGAAAAGCGGCAGCTCCATCTGCGAACGGGCGCCGTCGCCGTCGACACCGAATCACACGTGGCGGCCAGGATCGCCGCCGCTCACCGCATTCCCTTTGCCGCCTGCCGGGCGGTCATCGATCCCGCTCACAGCCTGCTCCCGCCGGCGGCGGTGTTCGGCCTGCGTCACGACGGCACAGCGGACGTCATCGCGGTGTTGCGGTCGGTGATGCGGCAACCCAGCCAGCTTCCTGCGCTTGCGCGCACTGCGCTCGACGCGCGTACCGCCGGAGCCGCATTGCGCCGCGGCCGCCGGCTGCTGGGTGCGGGACTGGGCTTCCCATATTTCGAAGAGATTGCGCTCGACGCCAACATGGCAGTCGGGATGAGCTGATCCCTTCATCATCCTCCCTTAGCTGCTGCGCTACGCCTCAATGGACGACCTCAGGCGGGCGATCCATCCGTGCGGGACGTGAGCGTCATGCGGTTGATGCGCATTGCGCCGGCTCGACGAGCGCGGGAACCAAATCGCCCGCCGGACCATAATCCTGTGGCGTTCCCGGAAGGCCCCACTGCCCCCCAAGAGCCCATGGGAACGCTGGCCCCGGTGAAAGCCTCGCCGGGGCCTCTCTGCGTCGGGCATGGATTGCCTTGCGCCACAGCCTGCAACAGCACATGGTCGCGCCGCCGGATCGAGCACCGTCATGGATAGAATCAAGAACACGAGACGGATTGCGCTTCTCATCGCGCTCGCCCTCGGATTGGTGGGTTGTGGCCAGGGCAGCCCAGGACCAAAAGGAGAAGCCGGCGTCGCCGGTCCAGCGGGCGAAAAGGGCGATCCCGGTCCGCCGGGCCCGCCTGGCCCGTCGGGTCCGAAAGGGGACGCCGGCCCGCCCGGACCGCCCGGTGCACCGGCAGCAGCGACGGGGTCGCTGCGCGTCATCCGTACAAGCTGCGAGACCGCGGCCTGCACCGCGGCTTGTAACCAGGATGAGGTGCTGGTCACCGCGTACTGCGGCCCCGGCAGAAGTGCGGTGACCCTCATCAACGAGAGATCGGTATCTTGTCCGCGGCGTGCGGCCACCAGCCCAGTGGTCGCGGTGTGCGCCAAGGTGCAAGCCCAATAGTCCAGCGCTTAGGGCGCGCCAGAAGGTGCCCTTAAGTTCCGGAATATTCGGGACGACGCTTCTCTACGAAGGCCGCCACGCCTTCATTGGCATCGTGCGTCGGCACAATGCGCGCGAAGGCGGCTTCTTCGATGGCAAGCCCGGCGTCAATTGACGCATCCATGCCGCGATGGATAGCCCAGAGCGCCGCGGCGAGCGTGAGCGGTGGCTTTTGGGCAAGCTCCTCCGCAAGCGCGATCGCTTCTTTCAGGAGTTTGTTGCCTGTCACAATCCGATTGACGAGGCCTAGATCGAGGGCCTCCTTTGCGTCGAACTGCCGTCCGCTGAGAATCAATTCCACCGCCGCCTTACGGCCGACATGTCTCGGCAGCCGTTGCGTTCCGCCGAACGTCGGAATGATGCCGATGTTGACCTCCGCCTTTGAGAAGACGGCGGTATCCGCGGCGAAAGCGAGATGTATCGACTCCACGAGTTCGCAACCGCCACCGAACGCCAGCCCGTTGACCGCCGCGATGACGGGCTTTGGATACCCGTCGATCCGGCGGGTCAGCCGATGGCCGGGCCGCATGAAATGTGCGATTGCCTCGGCGGGGCCTGCTTTCATATGCGCTTGGAATTCCGCAATGTCGGCGCCGGCGCTGAACGCACGACCCGCTCCGGTGACAACGATCGCGCGCACTGAACGGTCGAGCTCCATCTCGTCCAGCGCCGTCGTGAGCGCGCTGATGAGTTGATTGTTGAGCGCGTTGAGTTTCTCGGGCCGATTCAGCGTGAGCACTGCGACAGGCCCGTGGCGTTCGATGAGCAGGGACATTTGGTTCGTTCCGGCTGGAATGCACTATGCTCGGCCGCAGGAGTTGTCCGGGCAAGCAATTCTTAGTCGCCCCGCCAAGTTTGGATCATCCCGCATCTGCGTCAGAGCCGCGCCTGCCTGCGTACTGGTGACGCAGGTTCAAGACCGGGGCGAGCGGACAAAGCCACGCTCTGAGCGATTCGCGGCTCGGTTCGCGCCGCGATGACCTAACGCTTCAC
>Ga0075421_100012646_pt1 | contig 10491 bp, 6 predicted proteins | sample SoiMetdeltSBSDD5_FD_75292 | JGI IMG/M metagenome (GOLD analysis project Ga0075421, IMG submission 75292) | Bulk soil microbial communities from a Populus tree surrounding site in Tennessee, USA - Soil MetaG P. deltoides SBSDD5 | ecosystem: Environmental > Terrestrial > Soil > Tree plantation... | reverse complement strand
CAGCGCGGCGCGCATCCGGTCGCGGGCCCGCATGTCGCGGAACTCCGCGCCGCTGAGCGCCCGCTCCACCGCCTCCCGGAGCGGAGGCAGCTCCGGCTCCATCATCTCCTCGGGGGAGATGGCGGCCCCGGCGGCCAGCCGGTGTCCGGGCACGGCGACGAAGCGGTACGGCACGGGGGATTGCATCGCAGCCGCGGGGCCGCCTGGCAAGGCCAACTGCGGCTCAGATGAGGTCACGTCCACACTCTGGTCTTCGTTCGCCATCAGGACCACTCGAGCATCCGCTGCAGGGGTCGGAGCGCCGCCTGCTGCAGCTCGGCGGGCAGGGTGAGCTCCGGGGCGCGGTCGCGCATGCAGCGGTAGAGCTTCTCCATCGTGTTGAGCTTCATGTGTGGGCACTCGTTGCACGGGCACCCGTTGTCCGGCGGCGCGGCGATCAGCTCCTTGCCGGGCGCCTGCTTCCGCATCTGGTGGAGGATCCCCACCTCCGTCACCACGATGAACTGCCGCTTCGAGCTGTGCACCACATGCTCGAGGATCCCCTTGGTCGAGCCGATGTAGTGCGCGTGGCGGAGCACCGGCTCCTCGCACTCCGGGTGGGCAACCACCTCCGCTTCCGGGTTCCGCGCCATCAGCTTCACCAGCTCCCGCTCGCTGAAGATCTCGTGGACCATGCAGCTCCCCGGCCAGAGCACCATGTCCCGCCCGGTCTGCTTCGACACGTAGCGGCCCAGGTGCTGGTCCGGGGCGAAGAGGATGGGCCGGCCCCCCGGGATGCGGGCCACGATCTTGGCGGCGTTGGAGGAGGTGACGATGACGTCGCTCATCGCCTTCACCGCCGCGGAGCTGTTCACGTAGGTGACCACGAAGTGGTCCGGGTACCGCGCGCGGAAGGTGTTGAACGCGTCCGGCGGGCAGCGGTCCGCCAACGAGCAGCCGGCGTTCAGGTCCGGCAGCAGCACCTGGCGCCGGGGATTCAAGATCTTCGCCGTCTCCGCCATGAAGTGGACGCCGCAGAAGACGATCACGTCCGCGGACGTCCTGGCCGCCTGCTGGGCCAGCGCCAGCGAATCTCCCACGAAGTCCGCGACGTCCTGGACCTCACCCTCCTGGTAGTAGTGGGCGAGGATGACCGCGTTGAGCTTCCGCTTCAGCTCCAGGATCCGGTCCTCCAGGTCGGCCGGTGGCGCGCTGGCGAGCGCGTAGGACATCTTCTACCTCCTCGCCAGTGTATAACCGGGACCTGGCCCCCGGCCAAGGATGCAGTTATGCCGCGGACTTAGCGGGCTCCAGGGCCTGGACGGAGGTCTCCTGGAGTGCGGGCTTGTACCACACGGCGATGGCGGTGAAGGCGATGGCCGCGACGACCTGCAGGCCGGTGAAGAACCAGTAGAAGGTGGGCCCGCTGAAGCGCTCCAGCTCCGCCACCAGGCCGGTGACCTGGCTGCCGGCGGCGATGGCCAGGAACCACAGGCTCATGATGGTGCTCTTCATGCTGGGCGGGGCCTGGGTGTAGGCGAACTCCAGCGCGGTGATCGACACCAGCACCTCGCCCAGGCTGACGAAGAAGTACTGGAAGGTCTGCCAGAGCGCGTGGGGGCGGGAGCCGGCGGCGATCCAGGTCTCCACCAGCGCGGCGGACACGAAGGCCAGCACGGTGATGTACATGCCCAGGGTCATCTTCCGCAGCGGTGTCACCTTCACCCCCCTTCGCTCCAGGGTGGCGTAGGTGAAGTTCATGATCGGGATCAGCAGCAGCACGAAGAGGGCGTTGAGGGTGCTGATCTGCGAGGCCTCGAAGGTCCAGGGCCCGACCCGCAGGTCCATCTTGTCCGCCTGGAGCACCCAGGAGGACCCGTACTGGTAGAACAGCGACCAGAACGCCACGCAGGGCAGGAACACCAGCGCGATGCGCAGGACGGCGCGCACCGCGTTCACCGCCTCGGGTGGATGCCGCTTCTCCGCGCGCGCCAGGCTGAACTGGCTCCCGAACACCACGTTGCCGAAGCTGTCCGGGTTCCGGCCGGCGGGCGGCGGCTTCACGTACAGCTTCCGGCCCAGGATGTAGATGAGCAGGGCCAGCGCCATGGCCAGGCCAGGGACGCCGAACGCCACCGCCGGGCCGTACCAGGCCAGGAGCTTGGGGATGAGGAACTGGCCGCCGATGGAGCCGGCGTTGATGGCGAAGTAGAACCAGCCGTAGGCGCGCTCCAGCATGTGCTGCTGGTCCTTGCTGAACTGGTCACCCACGAAGGCGGAGACGCACGGCTTGATGCCCCCCGCCCCGAGCGCGATCATCGCGCACCCCGCGAACAGCCCCCACGGCCCGTCCCACACCGCCAGCGTGGCGTGCCCGGCCAGGTACAGGAACGACACCCAGAGGATGATCCGGTAGCGGCCGACGAAGCGGTCCGCCAGGTACGCGCCGAGCAGCGGCATCACGTACACGGCGGCGGTGAAGTTGTGGTACCGGGCCACCGCGGTGGCGTCCGGGAGGTGCAGGTACTTCGCCATGTAGATGGTGAGGATGGACGTCATCCCGTAGAAGCTGAATCGCTCCGCCGCCTCGTTGCCGACGATGTAGAAGATCTGCCGGGGGTAGCGGTCGCGACCGGGGGCTGTAGCTTCGCTCATGAGGTGCCCCCTTATCACGCTATGGTGCGCCCCAAATGGTCCCGTCGTACCTGCTGTCGCTGCTGAAGGTGCAGGCGCTCGCCATGACCGACAGGTTCGGCGAGCGGTACCCGTACCACTGGCTCATCTGGGAGCCGGGGACGTGGACGGCGCCCGCCTCCGCCCACGACACGGTGCAGGCCGACCCGCGCAACCCCAGCGTCGGGGGCGTGGGCCGGGGAGACGCGCTCTCCTTCGCGCTCAAGCCCAACCCCGCCAGGCCGGGGACCCTGACCGTCGGCCGGAACCACACCAACGACATCGTCGTCAACGACGCCACCGTCTCCCGGCAGCACGCCGTGCTCCACCACCAGCTCAACGGCACCTGGACCATCGAGGTGGGGAAGAACGTGAGGGCGCTCAGCAAGCTGAGCGAGGTGGACCTGCGCCCCGGCGAGCCGGTGGCGCTCAAGAGCGGCAGCCAGCTCCGCCTGGGGGACGTGCGGCTGACGTACTACGACTCCGCCGGGATGCTGATCCGCCTCAAGGGCTCACGCTGATCTAGGCGGCGCCGGGCGGCTTCGACGGCATGGTGATGGTGTTCCGGTCCGTCCCCCGGGCCGGGGTGAGGCGGGAGGCGGCGCGCGCCCCGGCGTCCTTCCAGTACTCGCGGCGGGACACCCACGGCCCGTCGCCCTCCGGCGGCCTGGGCCAGAAGTCGCACTCGCTCACGTCCCCGCGCCGGGCGTGCTCCATCCACAGCGCGCGGTGGGGGGTGGCGAGCGCCTCGTGGCCGGCGGCCTCCAGCGCCTCCGCGTAGCGCTGGTGGGCGATGGCCAGCCCGGTGTGGTTGGAGACGTCCGCCAGGCGGGCCACCGCCTCGTCCGCCAGCTTCCGGGCCTCCTCCAGCGGGCCGCCGGCGAGCGCGGTCAGGTGGGCCAGGCCGATCAGGCAGAGCGGCGCGGCGTACTCGTCGGTGGCGCCGGCGTTCGCCATCTCCAGCCCGTCCGTGTACGCGGCGCGCGCCAGGTCGTGCCGCTGCGCCACCAGCTCCACGTCGCCCAGCCAGGCGGACGCGGCGGCCAGCCCGAACTGGGTGCCCGACTGCCGGGCCAGGTTCATCCCGTTGACCAGCAGCAGGCGCGCGCGGTCCAGCCGGCCGAGGTGGAACTGGTGGCGCCCCGCGTACATGGTCCCGATGCAGAGGTAGAGGCCGGAGAGTCCCTGCTCCTCGGCGTAGGCCAGCAGCTCCGCGGTGCGCTGCACGCCCTCGTCCCAGCGGCACTGCGCCTCGGCGATGGCGGCGTCGTAGGAGTAGCAGGCGGCGATCCGCTCGGCGTGGCCCAGCCTCCGCGCCAGCAGCGCCGCGGCGCGGGCGTGCTCGCGCGCCTGGTCGAACTGGCCCATGAACCCCAGGGTGAGGGCCATCAGCCCCTCGGTGTGCGACTGCTCCACCGGCTCCGCCGCCTCGCGCGCCATCTCGTACGCCTCGGCCAGCACCGGCAGGGAGGGCCCGAACTTCCCGGAGGACGCCATGGCGCGCCCCACCACGCTGGCCGGGATGTGGCGGTACTTGCGCAGCGCCGGGTCGGGCGATCGGATCCTGTGCAGGCAGCGCTCGCCGTGCAGGGCCGCCCTGGGGAAGTCCGCCCGGGCGAAGTAGACGCGCGCGTACGCCGAGTCCACCGCCAGCTGCTGCGCGGGTGTCTTGACGGCGATCAGCGCGTCCCCCTTCTCCAGCAGGCTCAGGGTGTCGCCGGCGGCGCCGAACAGGCAGACCACGCGCACCAGCTCGTGCAGCGTGCGCACCAGCGCGTCGTCGGCGGCCGGGGTGCGGGGCATCTCCGCCAGCAGCGCGAAGGCGCGCCGGAGGTGGCTGGAGGCGCCGGTGGGGTCCCGCAGCTCGTCCGCCTCCAGGCCCGCGCGGAGGAAGGCCTGGGCGGCGGCGAGGTCGTCCCCGGCCTGCTCCAGGTGGTACCCCAGCATGCCGGCGGACGCGCCGCGCTCCTCCAGGCGGTGGGCGATCCGGCGGTGCACGTCCTGTACGTGGCCCAGCGGCCGCTGCGCGGCCAGCTTCTCGCGCAGGGTGTCGTGGACGAAGCCGTAGACGTCGCCCGAGCCCACCACCAGCCGCTCGCGGAGGGCGATCTGGAGCGCCTTCTGCACGTCGGCCTGCTGGAACAGCCCCAGCGCGGCCAGGTCCGAGGCCCGGAACTGCCGGTCGATCCGCGCCGCCACCCGCAGGACCTGGAGTGCGCTGCCCGGGACGCGGTCCAGGGTGCGCTCGAACACCGCGTCGATGGACTGGGGCGGCTGGTACTGGTCGCGGATGTCCGGCGAGAGCGACACTCGGCCCATCCCGTCGCGGGTGAGGTGGCCCTCCGCCAGGAGGTCCCGGACGATCTGCGCGCAGGCCAGCGGGTTGCCGGTGGAGAGCACCGGCACCGCCTCCTTGAGCGCGGCCACCGCCTCCGGCGAGGCGTCTCCCAGCAGGCTGGCCAGAAGCGTCTCGCTCTCCTCGGGCTCCAGCGGGTCGAGGAACAAGGCGGCCAGGCCGGGGCCCATGGGGAGGCTGACGCCGGGGCGGCCGGTGATCAGCAGCAGCGCCCCCGCCGGGGCCAGCGGCCCGGTCAGCCGCTGCAGCACGGCCATGGTGCCGGCGTCGGCCCAGTGCACGTCCTCGATCACCAGCGCCGCCGGGCGGCTGGAGGCCAGGGCGCCCAGGAAGTGGGAGAGGGCGCGCGCCACCAGCTCCACGCCCATCCCCTGGACGACGGCGCCCTCGGCGGCGCCCTCCTCCCTGGCCTGCGGCATCAGGTGCGACAGCTCCGGCACCAGCCGCAGCAGCGCGGCGCCCGCGCCCATGAGCGCCTCGCCGGCCTTCTGGCGCAGCTCCGGGAGGTCCTCCAGCAGCGTGCCCAGGTACCCCAGCGCCTCGCGCAGCGGCGAGTAGGGCACCAGCTCGCCCAGCTGGCGGCAGCGCCCGTAGCCCACCAGCATCCCGGCGGTGACGTCGCCGGCCAGCGCCTCGGAGACCAGGCGGCTCTTGCCGATGCCGGCCTCGCCGACGATGGCCATGGCGCCCGCCTTCCCCCGCGACACCGCGTCCAGCGCCGAGCGCACCGCCCGCAGCTCCAGCCTCCGCCCCACGAAGGGAGCGTCCTTCCCGGCGGGCTCCGGCGCGCCCGCGGTTCCCTCGGGAGGCGCGCCGGGCCGGGCGTCGGCGTGGAGGGCGTCGTAGTAGAGCGCCTTGAGCCGGGTGGCGAGCGCGGCGGCGCTGGAGAACCTCCGCTCCGGCTCGACGGAGAGGAGGGAGTGGACCAGCTTCACCACCGGGCGCGGGATCTGGGGCGCCACGTCGTCCAGCGGCAGCATCCGCCCCAGCTTCTTGGCCTCCATCAGCGCGCCCAGGCTGAGGCCGGAGGGGAACGGGAGCAGGCCGGACAGCATCTCGTAGAAGATGGTGCCCAGCGCGTAGAGGTCGGCGCGCGGGCTGTACGGGTCGCCGCCGCCGGCGAAGCACTCCGGCGCCATGTACTCGACGGTGCCGCCCCGCGCGATCGAGCCGCGCTTGCGGAAGCCGCTGGTGATGCGGGCGAGGCCGAAGTCCAGCACCTTGATCCGCGGCTCGTAGGGGTCGGTGATGATGATGTTGGCGGGCTTGAGGTCCAGGTGGAGGACGTTGCAGTCGTGGCAGTAGGCCAGCGCCTCGGCCATCCGGCGGCAGAGGCGGGTGGCCTCAAGCGCGTCGAGCGTCCCCCGCTGGGCGAGGTAGCTCTTGAGCACCACGCCCTCCACGAGCTCCGTCACCAGGTACATCCGGCCGTCGTCGAGCACGCCGTAGCCCTGCACCTCCACCAGCGACGGGTGCTTGAGCCGGATCAGCGCCTCGATCTCATTCTGCTGGAGGAGCAGCTCGCGCGCGGAGAGCGAGGCGGCGGGCATGCGGGCGATCTTGATCGCCACCTTCCGGCCGCCGGCGGCGCGCGCCTGGTACACCACGCCGAAGCCGCCCACCGCGATGAAGGACTCGATCCGGCAGCCGCCCACCAGCGCCCCCGGGGCGAAGCTCGCGGCGATCTCGGAAGCCATGCCGAACATGCCGAGGGTACCAGCGCGCAGGGGGGGTGCAAAAAGGGTCCGGGGCGACCCGCCCCCCCGGCACCAGGGAAAACCGGCGAGCGTCCCCATTCGTTTCCGGTCCCCGGACCCAGGCCCGGCTTCGCGGGGCGGTCGGTGTGCCCGCGCGTTGACTTGCCGAGCGCCGCTTTGCTACGCGCCGGCCCTCCGGTGTCTCGTGATTCCAGGCCATCGCGCGGATCCACGCGCCCGCGGGCCCCCGGGCGCCCGCCGCCCCCGGCGACGCTCCCCGCCGAGCGCCTGCTGAGCCTGGCCATCGGCGGGCGCGCGGTGGCCGAGGCCGTGTTCGCGGCCGCGGAGCTGGACCTGGCGTCGGCGCTGGCCCGCGGCCCGCGCACCGCCCAGCAGCTCGCCACCCGGCTGAAGCTGGACGCGGACCCGCTGCGCCGGCTGCTGCGGGCGCTGAGCAGCGCCGGCGTCTTCGAGCAGCGCTATGACGGCCGCTTCGCGCTCACCGACCTCTCGCGGCAGCTGGTGGCGAGGGCGCCCGGCTCGCTGCGGCCGCTGCTGCGGGACGGGGGCGCCAGCTGGCGGCAGGAGCGGTGGGCCGGGCTGGTGGCGCTGGTCCGCGGCCGGCAGCCGCCCGCGCCCCGGGCGCTGGACCCGGAGGAGGGCGCCGCCCTCGACGCCGGGCGGGTCGCGCTGGCGGGGAGGCTGGCCGCCGCGGCGCTGGACGCGTACGACCTGGGGTTCGCGAAGGTGCTGGTGGAGGTGGGGGATGGCGGCCCGGCCCCGGGCACCTTCCTCGCCGCGGCGCGGGCGAGGTACCCCGAGGTCCGCGCGGTGGTCGCCGACCTGTCCGCGGGCGGCGCGGTGCCGCCGGAGGGCGACGCGTACGTGCTGGTGAACGTGCTCCGCGATCGCGACGACGCGCGCGCCGGGGAGATCGTCCGCGCCTGCCGCCGGGCGATGGGGCCGGCCGGCCGGCTGCTGGCGGTGGAGATGGTCCTGCCGGAGATCGCCGCGGTGCCGCACCTGGGGCTGATGCAGGACGTGGAGCGGATGGCGCTGTTCGGCGGCGCGCGCGAGCGCTCGGAGCGCGATCACCGGGCGATCTTCGAGCGCGAGGGGCTGCGGCTCTCGCGGGTGGTGCCCACGGCCACGTCCTCCGCGGTGATCGAGGCGGTGCCCGCGGCGGCGCAGGCGCCGAGGCGGCGGTCGGCCCGGCGCGCGCAGCGTCAGCGCGTGTAGGAGATCGAGATCGACAGCACCTGCTTCTGGAAGCTCTGGCTGCCGTAGTCGAGCTGGTGGCAGGAGTAGTCCGGCGCCTCGCAGGCGGGCTCGACGATCTGGCTGTCCACGTTGGAGAAGGCGGTGGACGAGTCGTACCGCACGCCCAGCTCGAAGCCGCCGGCGAGCGGGAACGCGGCGGTGAGGCTGGAGGTGATGCGCAGGTCCTGCCGCCGCCGGCGGTCGGCCTCCACCGTGGAGCCGTCGGCGAAGGTGAGCAGGAGGTAGCTGTCGGCCAGGTAGCTCCGCCACTCCAGGCCCAGCTCGGTGGCGGCGCGGATGCGGTTGGGGAAGATGCCGGCGGCGGTCACCGCCAGCTGGCTGGAGCGGTAGGCGAAGGGGATGACCTGGAGCTGCTCGGTCACCTGGTCGCAGCTGAGCTGGGTGCAGAGGGCGGGCGGCAGCGGGCGCAGCTCGGTCTCCTGCCGCGTGCCGATGCGCTCTTCGCGGAAGCGGTACCACGTGGTGAGGAGGGCGCGGGACCAGCGGACGTCCTGGGCCAGCGTGGCGTCGATCCGGCCTCCGGTGTACTCGCTGTACGCGCTGGAGAGCGCCGACTTCCGGCCCGCCTCCAGCTTGAGCCGGCTGGTGAGCCAGTCCGCCTCGTCGACGGCGGCGGCGGCGGCGGCCCCCGCGCTCCACTGGATGCCGTGGAACTCGCGGAGCCCGAGGAACAGCACGTCGGACTGCGCGCCGAGGGAGAGCCGCACCCGCGGGTGGATCGAGAGCTCCAGGGTGGCGGCCAGCGCGTGCTGCTGCCGGCTGTCCGGCGCCAGCAGCGGCGAGCCGTAGGCGACCTGGTCGAGGGTGTACGTCAGCTCGCCGAAGAGCGCCGTCCCGAGGCCGCGGCGGTACGCGGCGCCGAGGACGGCGGACGCGAACGGGCTGCCGGCGCCGTTGCCCGGGGGGCCCCGGCGCGGGCCCTGCAGCTCCGGGAAGCCCAGCCCGCTCTCCAGGGCGTTGGTGTCCACGCCGATGTCCATGGTGGCGCGCGCGGCGAGGCCCGCGCCCTTGCCGCGGAGCCCGGGAGAGAGGCCGTCCAGGTACTCGCGCGCGGCGGAGGACGCCGCCTGGTCGAGGCCCAGCCGCAGCGCCTCCTCCAGCTGCTCGCGCGCGGTGGAGCGGTGGCCGAGGTGGAACGCGCTGGCGCCGGCCAGGAGGTGGTGCATCCCGTCGGACGGGTCGAGCTCGGCGGCGAGGAGGAAGCTGCGCTCGGCCTCGGCGTAGCGCTCCGCGCCGAAGTGGGCCATGCCTTCGCCGGCCGCGGCCTCCGCCTGCTCGCCGGCGCGCGCGGCGGCCTCGTCGGCGGCGCGGCGCTCGGCGGAGGAGATCTGGGCGCGGAGATCGGCGACCAGCGCCGCCAGTCCCTCGGGGCCCGGGTGCGCGGCGGCGCGATCCGCCGCGGCGCGGGCGCGCTCGATGGCGCCGGCGTCGAGCGCGGCCAGCCCGGCGCTGACCTCCGCCACCGCGGCGAGCGCGGGGTCGCGGGCGGCGGCGCGGAGGAAGGCCTGCTCGGCTTCCTCGAGGCGGCCGAGCGCGGTGAGGCACGAGCCGCGGTCGTACTCGATGAGGCCCGGCTCCGGGGCGTCGGGCAGCGCGGCGGCCTGGTCCAGCGCCTCCAGCGCATCCGCCGGGCGGCCCTGCTTGAACCGGGCGAGGCCGAGGGTGAGCAGGGCGCCGCCATCGTTCGGAGCGATCGCCAGCGCCTCCAGCGCCGCGCGCTCTGCTTCCTTCAGATCGCCCTGAGCGAGCGCGGTCCGGGCCGTGGCGGCTGCATCGGTCGCGGAGCGGCTCGCTGCGGAGATGAGGAGCGCGCGCTGTTCGGCCGCCGGATTGAGCCGCGTGAGCGCGGTCTGGGCCGCCACTGACGTGGAGGGGCTCGCTGCGGAGATGAGGAGCGCGCGCTGTTCGGCCGCCGGCAGGTTGATCCGGGTCAGCGCGGCTTGAACCGCGGTCACTGAACCAGTCGTGGAGGGGCTCGCCATGGTGGCGAGCACGCACCAGACAAACATCATGGATGGGGCGAGAGGACTGGCGGCGGCGCGGGTGGAAGTGGGGGCGGGAGCGAAGGCACCACGCCGCCCTGCGGGCGCGCGCTGCCTGGCGGCGGCGGTCCAGCTCCGGTCCCGGGCCCCACCCTGGGGACCGTCCCCTGGTGCGGCGGTCCTCTCTGGAAGCCCGGCCCGCCGGGACGGCCGTCACGCGGCCGGTCCTTCACGTTCGGAGGCGGGCCGCCACCTTTCTCCACGGCGCCGCCGGGCGTCGCCGCGGGCGCCGGCCGCTCCATCCGGCCCCGGAGGCGTTCGATGATCGTCTCCACCCTCTCTCCGGGCGCGATCACGTCCACCGTGTGCGCGCTGTGGATGCGCGGCGGTTCGCGGCCGGGAGCCGGGACCGAGACCTCCACCTTCGGAGGTGGAAGCGAGGGCGCAGGTGGTGCCGCAGGCGCCGGGTCCGCGCCCAGGGCCACGCCCGGCCCCAGCGCCACCGCGAGGAGCGCCGCCGACA
>Ga0075421_100012644_pt1 | contig 10491 bp, 6 predicted proteins | sample SoiMetdeltSBSDD5_FD_75292 | JGI IMG/M metagenome (GOLD analysis project Ga0075421, IMG submission 75292) | Bulk soil microbial communities from a Populus tree surrounding site in Tennessee, USA - Soil MetaG P. deltoides SBSDD5 | ecosystem: Environmental > Terrestrial > Soil > Tree plantation... | reverse complement strand
TCTAGGCATTGAGCGAACGGCGGCGCCCACCAGCGGCCGCGCCGCCCGCCCTACTTGGAGCGTGGCGGCGGTCATTGCTGGTTGAAGGCCCGCCCTGCCCAATCGTCTGGCATGGGGCGTGGTTTGCTGGCCTTCTTGGTCACGGACGGCAAAGGCGCAAGCGAAGCGTCTGCGCCCGCTCCCACCACGACGAAGGGCGCCCACATGGACGGATGCGCCGCCCAGGGGCGCTTGTCGTCGCTCATGAGCGCGAGCATGGCGCGGCGAAAGCCCTCTGCCCGGCCGATGGTTGGGGACTTGCGCATCTCGGCGAAGGTGCGGCTGGTCAGCATGGTGGCGGCGTACGAGTTGACCGGCCAGTGCGACACGAGCAGTGCGCGGGCGCCGGCATAGAAGAAGGCCCGGGCCAGTCCGGACAGCGCTTCGGCACTGCGGCCGTCGCCGCCGGCGGTGTTGCAAGCCGACAAGACCACCCAGTCCGCGTCGAGCTTCAGGCCGGCCACTTCGGAGGCGGTGAGCAAGCCGTCGTCCTCTTCGGTCGCCCCATCGGGCGGCGACAGAACGAGTGCGGGCTCAGCCCGTGCCGCGATGAGTTGGGCCGTCTCGCCGGCCAGCAGACCGTGCGTTGCAAAATGCACGATGCGATAGCGGCTGAGCGGTGCTGCCTTGACGGCGGCCTCCGTCATAGCCTTGCCGAGCACAACCGCGCCCGGGTCCGCCCCCAGGCTGCGGGCGACGCATCTGAGCTCGTGCGCCGTGTCGGGCAGAGGGCACAGCTTGCCAACCTCGGCCACGTTGGCTTGGCCATCACGGAAGTAGCCGGCGAGGGCGCGCGGGCCCTTGGCGCCGCGTGTCACGGGCCGTGCGCTTGCCGTTACCTCGATCTCCTGGTCGGGACACTTGTCGGGCACCGCCACCTTGCCGCAGCCCGGCTGGCCGACGAGCACCGGGTCGCCGTAGCCGAGGAACGGATCAGGCGCCGCCGAGCTCTTGGCAAGCCGACGCAGGGCGGCGAGGCTCGCCACCGAAGGCAGCACGCTGATCGGCTGGCGGGCGCCGAGCCAGGCAACCTGGCGGTAGTCCGCAACCTTGGCCGCGCTGGCCGTCTTGGGCGGGGCGGTGACGAGCACACTGAACGGCAGACTCGCGAGCGGACCTGAAGCAACGACAAGCAGCTGCTTGTCCTTGATCGCCTCTTTGACGGGGCCGAACAGCGCCGTATAGAGCTGATGCGCACGAGCGACGTCAAAGGGCAGGCCTGGCGAGGCCTGCTCGTTCAAGTCGCGGCCGGCTGGTCCCTTCAATGCAGCCCGGCAGGTCTCCGCGCCGTCGTCGTCGGACCACAGCGTCTGGTCGAGGCCGCAGCGCAGCGTCGTCACGCTGTCGGCGAGGGCCCGCGTGCCCAAGGCGACGCTGTACCAAGTCGCAGCGTTCTTGGTAAGGACCCAGACGAGCGTTTCCTCAGGCAGGTCGCTGAGCTGCCTGACATCGAGAAAGAGGACCAGTGCTTCGTCGGCCTTGAGCAGACCCTGCACCTCGGCCGTGGTCAAAGGCTTCGGGTTGGCGAGGCCGGCGTAGTCCGGAAATGCGCCGCTCAGCTGCGCATCGACCCGCACCAGGCTTTTGTCGAGATCGGCGATCGAGGCCCGCAAAGCCTCGATCACGGGCGCATCCGACCGGCCGACGGCAGCGAGCAGGCGCTTGTCCTCGCTTTGCCGGCGCGCCACCAGATCCTGGCGCTCGCGCACCAGGTCCACGAGGGGGCCTTGCCCCTTGGCGAAGCGGGCCGACATTTGCGCCAGCGCATCGGCAGCATCGGTCTGCAATGCCCATTGCGCCAGCTCGAAGCCCTGCTCGCGCGCGGTCGCGTTTTTTACGGCAGCCCGATGCGTTGCACGCGCATAGTGGCGCAGCGACCAGGAGTTTTGGGTGAGCTTGGCCTTCGCAAAGCCTGCCTCGACCTCGCTACCGCGTCCGATCAGGATCGGCTTGGCGCGCGCGTACAACGCCACGGCCTCCGCCCACCGGCCCTCAAGGCTGCGCAGGACCGCCAGATTGTTGAGATCGGTGGCAACGCGGCCGTGCGCCGGGCCGTAGCTCTTCTCGTCGATGGCAAGTGCGCGCTGCACAAGGCCGTCGGCCTCGGTCCGCCGCTTGGTGTCCTTGAGCAGCCTGGCGAGGTTGTTGAGACCTTTGGCGACCTTGGGATGATCGGGTCCGTAGCTCGCTTCATCGATGGCCAACGCGCGCCGCATCAGGGGCTCGGCCTCGGCGAGCCGGTCGGTGTCCTGCAACAGGTCGGCCAGGTTGCCAAGACGCGTGGCAACCCGCGGATGATCTGGCCCGTAGCCCTTCTCGCCGATAGCGAGCGCGCGACGATAGAGCGTCTCGGCCTCCGAAAAGCGCCTGTCGAGTTGCAGCAGAGTCGCGAGATTGTTGAGCGGGATGGCGACGTTGGGATGATCCGGACCGAAGGTCTTCTCGTTGAGGGCGAGCGCACGGCGATAGAGCGGCTCGGCCTCCTCCAACCGGTTGGCATCCTGAAGCAATCCCGCCAGGTTGCCGAGCGTCGAGGCGACATGGGGATCGTAGCCGAAGCTCTCCGTCAGCGGCAGCGCACGACGATGCAGCGTTTCGGCCTCTGACAGACGGTTCATCTCCCTGAGCAAGGCGCCCAGGCTGTTGAGAGCTCTCGCCTGCTCGTGGCCTGGTCCATAGGCCTCGGCGAGCGCGAGCGCACGGCGGAAGAGTGGCTCGGCTTCGGCCAGCCGGTTGGTCTCCTGCAGCAAGCCGCCGAGGTTGATGAGGTCCGTGAACACATGTTGATCGACAGGTCCCCACCGCTTCTCGTCCATGGCCAGCGCCCGGCGGAACAGTGTCTCAGCCTCGGCCAAGCGAGCGGTGTCCTGCAGCAGCCGGCCAAATCGGTTGAGGGCCTGGTGCAAGCTCATATGGCTGATGGCGTTGTGTGGTTCGGCCTCGTATTTCTTCTCGGCGGCAACGAACAGGCGGCGCATCAGCGGCTCGGCCTCGGAGAAGCGAGCCTGCTCCTGATAAACGTCGATCAGGTCGTTGAGTGCCGTCTGTACATATGCGTTGTCAGGACCACCGCGATCCTTCTCGGCAAGCGCCAGCGCGCGCTTATACAGTGGCTCGGCATCAGCCAAGCGTCCCTGGCGCTTGTAGAGCATGGCCAGGTTGTTGAGCGGATTTCGGAGCGAAGGATCGTCCGGCCCGCGCTGCTTCTCGACAATCGCCAGCGCGCGCTTGAACAACGGCTCGGCATCGGCGTAGCGACGCTGCTGCAGATACAGGAAGGCAAGATTGTTCAGCGGGCTCAGCAGGTCCTGATGCTCGAGCCCGCGCGCCCTTTCCATGATGGCGAGCGAGCGTTGATACAGCGGCTCGACCTCTGCATGGCGGCGCTGTACGTCATAGAGCGTGGCCAGCCGATCGAGCCAGGCGCGCACCTCAGGGTCATCCGGCCCGCGCGTCTTTTCGGCAATGGCCAGTGCCCGCTTGTAATACGGCTCGGCCTCCGCGTACTGCTTCTGCATCTGGTGCGCCATGCCGAGCCGATGCAGCGCCGTTGCCACGTCGCGGTGGTCGGGCCCATGGGCCTTCTCCAGAATCTCAAGCACGCGTCTGTAAAGCGGTGCAGCTTCCGCGTATTGCTGGCGTGTCTCGTGCAGTCGGGCGAGCTCGCTGAGGGCGGTGGCGACCTGCAGATGGTCAGGCCCGAGCGCCTTCTCCTTGATCGCCAGCGCGCGCCTATAGAGCGGCTCGGCCTCCGCATACTTTCCCTGCGTGCGATGTGCTGATGCCATCTTGTCGAGCGTGGCCGCCAGTTCCGGGTGATCCGGCCCCAACGCTTTCTCCTTGATGGCGAGCGAACGCTGGTAGAGCGTGTCCGCGTCGGCGTAGCGTCCCCGTACCTCATGCAGGGTCGCCAGCCGGTCAAGGGCTGCGGCCACATCAGCATGGTCGGGCCCTTTCGTCTTCTCGGTGATGGCGACGGCGCGCTGATACAGGGGATCGACCTCCGCGAAGCGTCGTTGCATCCGGTAGGCGATCGCAAGACCGTTGAGGACCTCCACCACATCCAGGTGATCAGGGCCGCGCACCTTCTCCATGACGGCAACGGCGCGCTTGTAGACTGCCTCAGCCTCGGGGTAGCGCTTCTGCAGGACATGCAGCTCACCGAGCAGCCTGAGGGTCTTGCCGACCGCGGCGTTCTCGGGACCCAGCAGCCTTTCCTGCAGGGCCAGAGCGCGCTTGTGAAATGGCTCGGCCTCTGCGAACCGGCTCTGCGCGCGGTGGATCAGCGAAACATTGTTAAGCAACTCGGCTACGCGTTCATCATCGGGACCAAACTCCTTCTCTCCGAGTGCCAGGGCCTTCTCGGCGAGCGGCAGCGCCTCGCTGAACTTGCGCGCCTGGAACAGCTCGGCCGCCTGACGGTTGAGGGTCTCGGTCTCCCCCTGCGATTGCGCAATAACCACGCCAACGGCGAGCACATTGCCGAGCGCCAGGGCGAACAGGAACGCTAATACCGGTTTAAATACACCTTTACGGGCGCGCACCTCGGGAACTCCCTTTGCTTGAACCCGCAAGAGCACAAGCTATGGGGCGGTCGTGGCAACGTAATGACCGCGTCGAGAAACCGCGCCTGCACCGGGCTGCTAGATCCGCCCAAGTCCTTTGCAGGACAGCGGAAAAATCCACAGGCAGCAATACCGTGGCGCTCTGCTGCCGCCCGAATCCCGCATACCCTGCTCGCGCCAAGTGAGGGGCGCATGAAGGCTTCGATCAGTCTCGTACTGTTGCTTCTATGCGGTTGCGCGATGGTTGAGCGGCTGCTCGTGCCCGAGCAGTCACCGCAGCGCGCTACGCTGCAGCCCGTCGATGCGCCGAGCAAAGCGCAAGTCGCCCAGATCCAGACCGTCAAGCCCCCTAAGCCGTGGCCGGCGCTGGTGAGCGTGTCCGCACCCGATCTGCCTCCCTGGCGCACACCATCCCAGAAGCCCGCGCGGGTCCTGGAGACGCCGCTTACGCCAAGCCAGCTCTTCAACAAACTCAACCGATCCGTTTACGCGGTCACGACACGCGGGCAATTCCGCGGATCTGCGGTGGCGGTCTCGCAGCGCGAGGCGATCACCAACTGTCACGTTGTGGCGCCACCCGAGCTCATCGTGCTCGTTAATGCGACAGCGCAGTTCACGGCCGAAGTCGTTTCGGCCGATCGCCTGACCGACCGATGCAATCTGCGTGTCCTTGACGGCGAACTGGAGCCCGTGCAGGGCTTTCGCGACTACGCCAGCCTGGCGGTGGGGGAGACCGTCTATACGATCGGCTCACCGAAAGGCATGGTCAATACACTCGGCAATGGCCTGGTGTCCGGGCTCAGGAGATCGGACGATACGCAGTTCATCCAGATCACCGCACCCGTGTCCAAGGGCTCGAGCGGCGGCGCGCTGTTCGACGACCGGGGCAACCTGATCGGCGTCACGACCTTCACCATCCAGGACTCGCAGAACCTGAACTTCGCCATTGCAGCCTCGCAGTTCTGGCAGTGATGCGCCAGACTGACCCCTGCCATCCCCACGCAATGCTTGCGGTGGTGGTCGATCCGTAGTGCACTGGTGGTGCACGACGGAGTAAACGACCTAGACGATGAAACCCACCATTCTCACCTGCGCGGTCACGGGCACGTTTCCAACGCGCGAGCACAACCCAGCCCTCCCCGTCACCCCCGCCGAGATCGCAGATGCCTGCATCGGCGCGGCCAAGGCCGGCGCCGCCATCTGCCATATCCACGTGCGCGAGCCCGATACCGGCCGCCCCAGCATGAAGATCGAGTACTATCGCGAAGTCGTGCAGCGCATCCGCGGCTGCGACACCGACCTGATCATCAACCTCACCTGCGGCCCCGGCGGACGCTTCATTCCGAGCGATGATGATCCCGCCAAACCGGCGCCGGGAACGCTCTTCAAGACGCCCGAGATCCGCACCGAGCACATCGTCGAGCTGAAGCCCGAGATGTGCACGCTCGACCTCAACACCATGTGGTTCGGCGGCGGCGCCGTGATCAACACGCCGCGCAACCTGCGCATCATGGCCGAGCGCATGTATGCCGCCGGCGTCAAGCCAGAGCTCGAGGTGTTCGACACCGGCGACCTGGTGATGGCGCAGGATCTGGTGTCGGAAGGTACCCTGAAACTGCCGGCGCTGTTCCAAATCGTCACCGGCATCAAGTACGGCATGCCGTCAACGCCGGAGGCGATGCTGCTCGCCAAGTCGCTGCTGCCCAAGAACTGCGAGTGGGCCGCGTTTGGTCCCGGCCGCTATGCCTTCCCGATGCTGGCGCAGGCCTTCATTCTCGGTGGCCATTGCCGCATCGGCATGGAGGATACCGTGCATCTGGCCAGGGGCACGCCCACTCCCAGCAACGCGGCGCTGGTGGAGAAAGCCGTGCGCATCATTGGCGAGCTGGGCGGCAAGCTTGCGACCGTCGGGGAGGCGCGCAGCCTGCTCGGCCTGCCCGCCCGCACCTGAAGCGACCCGATCATCATGACCACCGCCGACGCCAATCATCGCGCTGCCGCTTGGCTGCGAGACCTCGAAACTACCCTCGCGGACACCGACGTGCCAGCGGTTCTGACGCTGTTTGACGATGATGAATGTTTCTGGCGCGACATGGTTGCCTTCACCTGGAACATTAAGACGATGGAGGGCAAGGAACAGATCGCAGCCTTCCTGTCGGCCACTCTTGCAGCCACCGAACCAAGCAATTTTCGCATCGAGGGCGAGGCACGCGAGGCAGCCGGCGTCACAGAGGTGCGCTTCACCTTCGAGACCAAGCTCGCGCGCGGCCGGGGCCTCGTCAGGCTGAAGGACGGTCGGGCCTGGACCTTCCTGACGGCGGCGCAATCGCTGAAGGGGTTCGAGGAGAAGTGCGGCTCCGCCCGCGACAGGGGCGTCGAGCACGGCGTGCACAAGAACCGCGCGACGTGGCTCGAGCGTCGGACAGCGGAGCAAGCCTCGCTCGGCTACACGCAGCAGCCGTACTGTCTCATTGTCGGCGGCGGCCAGGGTGGCTTGGCGCTGGCAGCGCGACTACGGCGCCTTGACGTCGCAACCCTGGTCGTCGAGCGCAGCGCGCAGGTCGGCGACAGCTGGCGCAATCGCTACAAGTCGCTCTGCCTGCATGACCCGGTTTGGTACGACCACATGCCGTATCTGCCGTTCCCGGATCACTGGCCGGTGTTCTCGCCGAAAGACAAGATCGGCGACTGGCTGGAAATGTACGCCAGGATCATGGAGCTAAATGTCTGGACCTCGACGGAGTGCAGGAGCGCCCGCTACGACGAGGTTCGCAAGGAGTGGGCCATCGTCGTCAATCGTGGCGGAGAGAGCGTCTGCCTGCGTCCCAAGCAGCTGGTGCTGGCGACCGGCATGTCGGGCGTGCCCGAGGTGCCGCGCTTTCCGGGGGCGGAGAAGTTCCGCGGCGAGCAGTGCCATTCGAGCAAATTCAAATCGGGAGCCGGCTACGCGGGCCGGCGCTGCGTCGTGATCGGCTCGAACAACTCCGCGCACGATATCTGCGCCGACCTGTGGGAGCACGGTGCCGACGTGACGATGGTGCAGCGCTCGCCGACGGTGGTGGCTCGTTCCGAATCGCTGATGGAGCTGGCGCTGGGACCGCTCTATTCGGAGGAGGCGGTGGCCAGCGGCATCACCACCGACATCGCCGATCTGACGCTCGCCTCAATGCCGCACCGGATCGCGCCGAGGAGGGCGGCCAAGGTCTACGAGGAAATCCAGCGCCGCGACCGCGACCTCTATGAGCGGCTCGACAAGGCGGGGTTTCTCTTCACCTTCGGAGAGGACGGGTCCGGCATCCACGCCAAGTACGTTCGCCGCGGATCGGGCTACTACATCGACGTCGGCGCCTGCGAGCTGGTGGCCAACGGCAGCATAAAGTTGCAGAGCCGGGTCAGGGTGGAGAATTTGACCGAGACCTCGGTCGTGCTGACGGACAGAACCGAGCTGCCGGCCGATCTCATCGTCTACGCCACAGGCTACGGTTCGATGAACGGCTGGGCGGCGCAGCTGATCAGCCAAGAAGTCGCCGACAAGGTCGGCAAGTGCTGGGGCCTCGGCTCCGACACCGCCAAAGACCCGGGTCCGTGGGAGGGCGAGTTGCGCAACATGTGGAAGCCGACCCAGCAAGAGGCGCTGTGGTTCCACGGCGGAAATCTGATGCAGGCGCGCTTCTACTCGCTGATCCTGGCCCTGCAGATCAAGGCGCGCGAGGTGGGACTACCGATGCAAATATACGGGTTGCAGCGGGTGCATCACCTAAGCTGAAAGCGGTCCTGCACATGAATTCAATTGGATAGCCCGCCGGGCTCACACGAAGTTTTCAACAGGCTGTTAACGAACTGCCAGCAGCGTTGAAAGACGTTTCCCATTTGGCTAGCTTTTGGGCGCCTTCCGACAAGAGATAGCCTGGCACATGGCGATAGAAATCGAGCGCAAGTTCCTGCTGCGCAGCAACGCGTGGCGCTCACTGGTCAACGGCCGCGTGCGGCTGCGCCAAGCCTATCTGGCACAGGACGGCGGCTTTTCCACCCGCATCCGTATCGTGGACACGAACTCGGCCACGCTGACAATCAAGTCGCGCAAGGCGGGACTGCGCCGTCTCGAGTACGAATACCCGATCCCACTGACCGATGCCGAGGCGCTGCTGTCGCTGCGCCAGGGCGCCAGCATCGAGAAGGTTCGCCATCACGTGCCATGGCATGGCCTGACCTGGGAGATCGACGTATTCGAGGGCGAGAATGCCGGTCTGGTAATCGCCGAAATCGAGCTTGGGCACGAGCAGCAGCAGTTTGAGATGCCGGCCTGGATTGGCGCCGAGATCACCGGCGACGAACGTTACTACAATAGCCGGCTGACCAAGCAGCCATTCGGCATGTGGACGCAGCCGGCCAGTCTGGACGTCGGACAGGCGAACTGACGGTCGCAGGCTCGCTCAGGTCGCATCCCGCTCAAGCAGCCAACCCAGCACAAGGGACAGGGCTCCCGCCAGGTAGAGCGGCCAGAGCGCTGCCAACGCCTCTCCTGCCGTCCATTCGCTATAGGCGACGTAGCGAAATACGCAGGCACCGAGCAATGCAGTCCCGCCGGCACCAATCAGCAGCGTGACAAGCTGCTCGCGCAGGCGCCGGCTCGCCAAAAGAATTGCAGATACGAATGCGGACACGCGGCCCCCCACCATCCGATGCATGAGAGCCGGTATAATGATCCGTCGACGTGTAGCTTTGTTGACGGGCGCGTGACGGATTGCACGTGTTGCTCGATCACCGCAGCGCACCGACGCCCGTTGCGCGACTGCCGAGACGAGGCTGAGCCAACAGGTGCACCACATAACGGGCGAGCGGCACGCCGGCATAGCGACGCTCGAGCACGCCGAGGTCCGTGACACTGGCGAATTGGGCGTCGAGCAAATCGCGCTCATGCCGGCGCCCAAGCTCCACATACAGCGCGGGACAATTGCGCGTCCTTGTGTCCAGCGGCGGCAGATGGATGTAGCGCAAGTGCTGGTCGAGCTGCGCCACCGTGGCCCGCCCTCGTAGCTGGAATGCCAGTTGTCCCGTGGTGGCGTAGCTGGAGGTCGCGATCCGGCAGGCACCGTGCGCGCGCCGCATCGCATCCACCTCCTCGGCCAGTGCCAGCCAGCCGTGCATCTGCGCGCTCGGGTCCTTACTATATGCCGGGATGTGTAGGGGATATAGCGCATGCGCGTAGAGCAGCGCCGAGCACAGAAATCCCACCGGCACCGCCCAGCTTGCGAGCCGGTGCAGCCATGCGCCGGACGCGCGCGCCATGGCGATCGCGGCGCAGATGGCGAATGCAGGATAAAGCGGTGCAAGCCAGTTGGCCTGCACGCGGCTGTGCAGTGCATGCAGCAAGAAATAGGCAAGCAGCGGAACGAGCCCCGAGACGAGCAGGATGGGCGCCGGCCTGCGTTCTCGGACGGCGAGGCGGACAACCTGTGCCAAGCCGACGATGGCAAGAAGGGCAATGATCGGGCTCGCGAGACCGACGAACGCGCCGATCAGCTCAGCAAGATAGGTGAGCGTCCAGCCCTGTCCGCGTCCGGCCCGGCCGAACTGCTTGGCGAACGACGCCCACTCATGCTGCGCGTTCCACAACACGACCGGCGACGCCAGCACAATAGCGATCGCGCCGCCGGTCCACGGCTGCCAACTCCGCAGCCAACGCCAGTTGCCCGCACCCCAGGCCAGCCACAGTACGATGCCGGCACCCACGAACAGATTGGTGTACTTGGACAGCAGCCCTAGGCCGGCGCACACTCCGATGACCAGCCACCAACAGGCGTTGCGCGTGGCGTACAGCTCCGCCAACGCCCACGCCGCAAGCCCCCAGAACAGAACCGAGGGCGTATCGGGCGTCATGATAATG
>Ga0075421_100012643_pt1 | contig 10492 bp, 7 predicted proteins | sample SoiMetdeltSBSDD5_FD_75292 | JGI IMG/M metagenome (GOLD analysis project Ga0075421, IMG submission 75292) | Bulk soil microbial communities from a Populus tree surrounding site in Tennessee, USA - Soil MetaG P. deltoides SBSDD5 | ecosystem: Environmental > Terrestrial > Soil > Tree plantation... | reverse complement strand
CCGGCAATGTCGCGGCGGCGCCCCGACGGACCGACGAAATGAGCGGACGCATGACGTCGACGACTCGTTGCGCGGAATCAGCCCACGTCGACGCGTGGGCCGCGTTCGGCAGCAGCGCCGACGGCGACGCCAGCGACCTGGCGATCGCGTCCGCCAGCGCGGCGGGGTCCGCGGGCGAGACCAGCCGGTTGGCCGGGTCGTCGGCGATCTCGTGGATGCCGCCGACGCGCGTGGCCACGAACGGCGTGCCGCAGGCCATGGACTCCCGGAGGACGTTCGGAATCCCTTCGGAGTGGCTGGAAAGGACGGTCAGGTCGGCGGCGCGGTACCAGTCCGGCAGGTGCCGCTGCGCCACGGCGCCGACGAACGTCACGACGTCCGTCAGCCCCAGCGACGCCGCCTGTGCCTCCAGTGCGCCGCGGCTGGCCCCCTCGCCGACCAGGTAGAGTCGGAACTGAACGCCGCGACCCCGGAGCTGGCCGGCCGCGTTCAGCAGCACGTCGAGTCCCTTCACGGGGACCAGGTTGCCGATCGCGACCAGGACCTTTCCCTCTGCCGGAACGCCAAGTCGGGCGCGGGCCGCGGCCTTGTCGCCGGGGGAGAAGAGCTTGCCGTCCACGCCCCGGTACACCACGTGCACTTTCTCCGCCGGAGTACCGTACTCGACGAGCTGGTCGCGCATGTGGTTGCTGACGGCGATCACCGCGTCGGCGGCCCGGAGGACGGACATGATTTTCGCCCTCCTACCCCCCGCCTTGCGGGCCAGCAGGAGCACGTCGGACCCCCCGACCATGACGGCGGAGGGAACGCCCGCCTCGCCCGCCGCGCGGACCGCGGTCTGGCCGTCGGGGTGGGCCCAGTAGCTGACGACGCTGTCGGGGCGGAAGTCGGCGATGGCCCGCTTCAGTTGCTTGCCCACCGACGCCCACATGAAGGCCCCGTACGCGGTGCGCAACACGCCCGGCGTGTAGAAGTAGCCGGGGTAGTCAACCTGAAGTTCCCGCAAGCCGGGCAGGGGGTCGGGCAGAGAGTCGTCCAGCGGGCGCGGCCGCTCGAGCCACGAGCGGGGTGACACCACGCGCACGTCGTGCCCCCCCGCCGCCAGCGCGTTGCACAGGTGGAAGCAGTAGATCCCCAGGTTCGGCCGGTACGGCCGGGGGAAAATGCTGCTGAAGAAGAGGATCCGCATTCTGCCTCTGATTCCCTGCCGGCGGAACGCTACGCCGCCCGCGACTCTTGCGACTCCAGTTGGCGGCGCGACCATTCCAACGTCTGGCGCAGCCCGTCGTCGAACGCCACCTGCGGCGCCCACCCGAGAACCCGCTTCGCCTTGTCGTTGGAGTACTTCAGGCGCTTCCATAGCGCCATGCTCTTGTACCGCGTGAGCACCGCCGGTAACTGCCCTTCCGACCAGCGATGGTACCACTCGCAGGCGCCGGATAGCGGCGAAATGGCCCAGTACGGCACCGGAAGAACTTTCAGCCGCTCGACCTCCCCGCGGTACCGCGCCAGGACACGCCGCGCCTGGGGGAGGCCGTCATCGAGCACATTGAACGCCTGGGCTTCGATCCCGTCCACCGAGGCAGCGAGCGCGACGGCCGCCGCACAGTTGTCCACGTGCGTGTAGGGCAGTTGCTGCCGCCCCCCCATGCGCACCATCAGCGGGCCCACGCGCAAGCCGATCCGGTTGCTCATGCAACCGCGGCCGGGGCCGTAAATGACGCCGGGGCGGATCACGACGAGCGGTAACCCGTGTTGCTCGCGCGCCTCCCAGGCGACCTGCTCCTGTGCAATCTTGCTGTAGCTGTACGGGTCGCGCTCGTGCGGCTTGGGGTCCAGCGGGCAGGTTTCGTCGAGGGTGTCGCCTCGGCGCAGGTGGTCGGTGCCGTAGACGCCGAGGGAGCTGATGTGGACGAACCGGCGGACGGGGGTGGGGAGCCGCCGGAGGAGGGCGAGGAATTCGCGCAGTGCGACAACGTTGTTGAGGAACAATACCGGCGCGCCGCCGCCCATTGCCGCGGCGGCGTGGATCACGGTGTCGCAGCCGGCGACGGCCAGCGCGTCAAACGCCGCATCGATCCGGTTTAAACTGCCGTGCACCACGTGCAGCCGGCCCGGGCCATCGCCGGTCACCGCGGCACGGAAGGAGGGCGTGTCGCTGCCGGGCCGCACCAGGCAGTAAACGTCGTTGCCGCCACCTAACAGACGGCGGACCAGCCGCTTTCCGAGAAAGCCGCTGCCCCCGGTCACCAGGATCTTCATCTGTAATACTTCCTTACCCCGGCGGCTCCGTTACATGAGCCGCCTTGGGGTCCCCGTTCTGCTCATGCCGGTGCAGGATGAAGCACCGGCGTCCCCTTCGATTCCGGCCGCACGGGCCCCGGCGGCTGCGGCTGGTCCGCTTCACACGCCCGGAAGACCTCGTCCATGATCGCGGTCGTGCGGCGGATGTCCCGGTACGGGATCGGCGGCTGCCCCCCCGTCTGCACCGCCTCGTAGAAAAGCCGGAACAGCTTGTTCATCCCGGCGAAGTAATGGATGCGTCCCCGCAGAAAGTTCCACACGCCACGGCGGAGCGTCCTGGCCGCCTCGCGGCGGTGGCGGAACGGCGCCTCCAGCTTCGCGAACGGGCCGGGCATTTTCAGTTGCCGGTAGAACCGGATGGTCCGCCCGTCCATGTCCACTTCGATGGACTCCCGCGTCCCGTACACGCGCGCCACCCGCTGCACCGGCCGGAACGTGCTCGAAAACATCAGGCTCGCCGTCACCTCGGCGCCCCGGAGCATGACGCGCAGTTCGGTGGGCGTCGCCCCGGCGGCGCCGCCGCCGAACCAGGTGGCCCACACGCGAGGCTCGTCGTCGGGCAGGAAGTCAGTAATGCGATACAGCGCGTGCGACATCACGTTTTGAAACAGGCCGCCCGGCAGCCGGTGCACCCAATGGTCCGGCTCCGAGGCGAACGCCTTGCCGAACGGGCCGCTGAGGTCGTATCCCTGAATCGAGTCGACGTGCATGACCCGGCCGAGCCGTCCCGACTGCACGATCTGGCGGCACTCCTCCCAGATCGGGTCGTACAGGTTGTCGTGCCCCACGCAGACGAGTCGGCTGGCGGACCGGGCGGCGTCGAGAACCTCGTCGGCTTCCGCCACATCAACTGCAAACGGCTTTTCCATGTAAAGGTGCGACCCCGCCGCCAATACCTTCAAGCCCAAGGGCCGGTGCGACTGGGGCGGCGTGGTCACGTGCACCACGTCCGGGCGCACCTCCGCCAGCATCCGGTCCGCGTCGTCAAAGGTCCCCGGCACCCCGAATCGCGCCGCCGCCTGGCGCGCCAGATCGATGTGCCGGTCACACACTGCGACCGCCTCGGCGCTCGAGATCTTGCGGATCTCCTGGAGGTGGGCGTCGGCGATCTGGCCGCAGCCGATGAGGGCGATTTTGAGCTTCCGTAAGTGCATTGTTCGCGGAGTAGCCCTACGTTGCCACGATCCCTGGCGTTCGCCGCACCGACCGCATGTTTGGACTTTCACATTACACGACGAACGACCGCCGGGTGGCACAATTGCAGCGGCCCGGAATGTCCGATAACTGGCGGAACCGGGCCTACGCCCCGACCTTTACGGCGGGCTGCCCGTTCACGCGGTTGATGACAACCCGGTGCTTCCCCACGGCGGTCAATGGGATGTCCTCGACCTCCTGCACGTCGAGCCGCATGTCCGGCCCGACCACGTCGCGGATGCGTTTCAGGATCGTCTCCCGGTCCCCCGGGTTCCACTCCGACCCCATCACCACCCGCACCTCGAGGTGGTCGGGCTCGTCCTGGATGACCACGAACCGCTTCACCGGCGCGAAGTCTTTGATCAGGTGCGGGAAGAACTCGCCGGGCAGCTTCCGCCCGTCGGGCGTGTGGATGACGTCGAGTTGCCTACCGACCACCTTCTTCAGCAGCGGCAGCCCCCGGCCGCAGGAACAGGCGCCCCAGCCCGCGATCGCACGGTCGCCATTGACGTACCGGATGAACGGCATGCCGTAGTTGAAGAGGTCCGTGACGACCACGTTGCCCTCCTCGCCGTCGGGCGTGGGGTTGCCGTCGTCGTCCAACACCTCGACCAGCAGGTGCTCCATGGTCAGGTGCAGCCCCTCGTGCCGCTCACACTCGGCCCCGATGAGCATGAACTCCCGCGACCCGTAGGTCTCGAACACGGGCGCGCCGAACACGCCCTCGATCACCTCGCGCTGGAAGTCGTACAGCTTCTCCGCGCCCACGATGATGGACTTCGGCGCGTAGGGCTTGAGGCCCCGCTCCTTGAGCTGCCGAGCGAACGTGTAGATGGCGTTCGTGTAGGCGACGATCACGTCGGGCTTGCAGTCGTTTATCTGTTGCAGGAATTCCGGAACGCTTTCGTCACTGAGCTCGAAAGAGTTGAGCATGCGCCGGCCGTAGATCGCGTGATAGAGGCGGTCCTTCCACTCCTTCAGGAACGGCCGCTCCCCGATCGGGACGCCCCACAGCCACAACTGGCGGCTGCCCGGCGCGCCGCCCGCCCAGCCGTAGCCGCGGTAGTAGGCGCCGTAGCGGCGCTCTTCGCTGCCCATGTCGTACTCGAAGTGCAGCGGGACGCCGCTCGACCCGCCCGTGGACTTTGAGATGAATTTCATCCCGGGCACCCGCGCCCGCATCTGGTGACGGTGCTGCAGGATGTCCTCGCGGTGGAGGATCGGCCACTGCCGGAAGTCCTCTACCGTCTTCAACTGGTCCGGCGAGAGGCCCGCCGACTGCCACGCCTCCCGGTAGTAGGGACAGTTCTCCCACGTATGCGATACGAGCCGCCGCAGGTTCTCGAACTGGATGCGCTGAAGTTCCGCCAGCGACAGCCACTGGGTGCGCTCGAGGTCTCGCCAGTAACGGAAGTTCTTCCGCCCGTGCAGGACCGTCTCATACACCGGTAAGACAATGTGGCGGTGAATGAACTGTCGCATGTGCATCTGCCTCGCCTGACCCTGTCAATTACGTCCGGCTGGGCCCGTGGCTCCGCTGGATAATCCGCCGTCACACCCGCGGCTCGACGGCCCGGGGGCATGACCCGATCACCGTTTGCGCGTCCAGACCTGTACGCCGTCGGCTCTCGCCGCGTCCGACGTCCGGCGACGCCCCTGCAGTGTCTCGAAGTAAAGGTCTTCGTAGTGGCCGACCATCCGGCGCGCGTCGAAGCAGGACTCGACGCGCCGGCGCGCCGCCGCCCCCATCTTCCGCCCGAGGCCGGCGTCGCCGTACACCCGAAGAATCGCGCGGGCCATTTCTTCGGGGGACGCTGGCGGCACCAGGATCCCGGTTTCGCCGTCGGCCACGACTTCCGGGTTACCGCCCACTCGCGTCGCGACGACCGGTAACCCGCAAGCCATCGCCTCGAGCAGTGTCAGTGAGATCCCCTCGGTCAACGACGGCAGCACACTGAGCGACGCGCGGGCGAGTAAAGAGGGCACGTCCCGCACCTCGCCGAGGAAGCGTACGTGCGCCCCCAGGTTCAATTCACGGGCCAGTGCCTGTAGTTCCCGCATGCACGGACCGTCGCCCGCGATCTGGAGCCGGAAGGCGGGCTGGTCGCGGACGATGATCGCGGCGGCGCGGAGCAGTGTGTCGACGCTCTTCTCCGGACTGAGTCGCCCGACCATCACCGCCGGGCCCCCTGCCGTCGGGCCGGCGAATACAAATCTCGACGTGTCGATCCCGTTCCAGATGGCGCGCACGCGCTCCGACGGCACGCCCTCCCGGATGGCCAGTCGCGCGCCGTCGGCGGAGACGCAAACGGCGCGGTGGGCGGTGGGCACTGTCAGCCGGTACAGGAGCGTCTCCCCCGGCCGCGCCCCCTGTCGCTGGCCGTGGCGGGTGTAGACGATGGACGGCACGCCCGCGAGCCGTGCCGCCGGGCCGCAGTAGATGAGCGGCTTGGTGTTGTGGGCGTGCACCACGTCGGGGCCCCACTCCCGGAACAGCCGCGACAGCCGCAGCACGAACCCCGGTCGAAGGCCTTCGGGCTCCTTCAACGCCACCACCGGCCAGCCCATCGCCTCGATGTCGTCGGCGAACCGGCCGCGGGAGGTCATGGAGACGAACCGCAGTTGGAATCGGGAGCGGTCGGCGTGCCGCGCGAACTCGACCAGCAGTTTCTCCATCCCCCCGGTGTTAAGTTGCAGGATCGTGTGGACGACGAGCAACGGCCTCACGGCGGCGAACCCGACGCTCCCCGACCCCCGCGTCCCCCGGGGGCCCGCGGCTGCAGGAGGGCGCACGCCGGCCGAGGGCGGGTCGACCATCTGTCGCCACACGATGGGTGCCGGTTGAGCGATCACGTCAGATCCTGTTCAAAACCCCGTCTTGCTCTTGCGGTTCGGCCCGGCCGCCGGCGGCGTCCGGAGGTCGGTCGTCGACCTGGGGCAGCTTCGAGATCGTGAACCGCCGCTTGCCGGAAGCAGTCAGTGGGATCTTGTCGACGGGCTCGGGGATGATTCGCATGTCGCGGCCGAGGTAGCCCTGGAGCTGAGCGATGACGTCGGGGACTTCGTGGTCTGACTCCGGGGCGACGTACTGGAGTCTGCACAGCGACAGGGCCTCCTGGACCAGGCACACCTCGCGGATGTGGAACGTCTCGCCGACGACGTAATCCACGATGCCGCCGGGCACCAGGCTGCCGTCGGTGCTCCGCAGCAAGTCCACGACACGGCCGAACAGCGGGCGGATCCGCTTGAGCGTGCGGCCGCAGGGACACGGCTCGTCGGTCAGCACGCCCGCGTCCCCGTTTCGGTAGCGGATCATCGGCATGTAGTAGTTGTCGAGGTCGGTGAGGACGAACGCGCCGCCGGCCCCGCCCGCCCCCTTTCCCATCGACTCGGCGGCGTTCTCGGTGCCGTCCTGGATCGCCTCGACGACGACGTGCTCCTCGGGAATGTGGTAGCCGTCGCGCTGGGGGCACTGGTAGCCGATGGAGTTGATCTCGACCGACCCGTAGTACCCGTACACCTTCGTCTGGAATACTTCCTCGATGTAGCGGCGCTGGTACTCCGGCAGATGCTCCGACGTTGCGAACGCCGCCTTAAGCGGCAGCGTCGGAAAACCGGCCTCTTTAAACGCCTTGGCCAGCAGGTACGTTGCGTTGGAGTAACCCTTGAGGAAGTCGGGCCCGAATGCCTTCAGGCTGTCGTAGTACTCTTTGGCGCGGTCCGCCCGCACGTCCATCGCCGACAGCAACAGGCTCAGGCCGTCCCATCGCAGGACGCCCGGCCCCGATCGCTTCTTCAACGACCCGCCGAACAGCATGGCCAGCTTGTCCCGGTCGAAATCGTAGCCCGCCCATCCGAGGCCCCGGTAGTAGGCCGCGTTGCCGCAGGCCGTGCCGCGCAGGTCGTTGGCCGTCCGCAGCGGCTCGCCGGTCGTGCCGCCGGTGCTGTGCCACAGCGGCTTTCCGACGCTGCCGGCGGTGGAGATCATCTCCTTGCCGTGGTCCCGCACGTCGCGCCGGGCGAGGACTGGCATCTTGTGCAGGTCGGCGACGCCTCGGACGTCATCGGGTGTGAGCTTCGCGGCCTCCATCCGGCGCCGGTAATACGGCACAGTCTCATAGGCGTGCCGGACCAGGCGGTGGAGTTTCTCGTCCTGTAGTGCGGCCAGCCGCTCGCGGGGCCAGTACTGGCTCCGATCCAGCTCGTCCAGCAGCTGGTACAGGTTGAAGCCCTTCAGCCTGTAGAACGCCTGTCTCGTCAACCGACGTAACCACATAACTCTCTCTCCAGTCAGCTCGGGTGAGCTCCGCCCGCGTCCGCCGCGGCGAGTGGGAAGTGACCGCGACGGGGAAGTAGCGGGGCGGTTCAGTCTGCGGGTCGGGCGAACATCTGCGGGAGCGTCACGACGGCGCGGAACTCGCCGTCACACACGTCCGTCTCCACGCCGACCCGCGGCACATCGTACCAGTCCCAGTTCCTGTCGAAGCGCCCATAGCCCCCGTAATAACTGAAAGCGACCTCGAACCCCTCCGCCCGAAGCGCGCCCCGCGTGTCGTCGTTGAAGGCCGTCCGCCCCCCCACCGGGTAACTCAGCCAAGAGACCTTCCCGCCCAGTTCCTGCTCGATGCGGCGGCGGCACCCGCCGACCTCGTCACGCTGCCGTTCCGCGGGCAACCGGGAAAGCACCGGGTGATTCACCGTGTGCCCCCCGACCCACATGCCCGCCCCCTTCATCTCGCGGAGCATGTCCCAGGTCATCCACATTGACCGGTGCGACTCGCCCGCGTAGCGTTCGGACCCCGTGGCTTCCGCCACGTAATCGAGGTACGCGTCCGTCTCGTCGCCGTTCAGCACCTTGTACTTCCGCAACAGCGACCGCACCGCCCGCTCCCGGATCGGCTCGTCCATCTCGACGTCCGACGCCAACCATTTCCCCGCAGGGATCGACCGGCGGGTGCTTGTTCGAACCATCCAGGCGATCTCGTCCCACCAGGCCAATCGAGGCCGGTCGATGAACCCCGTCGCCACGAAAAAAACGCCCGGCACGTTGTGGCGGCGGAGGATCGGGAAGGCCACCTCGTAATTATCCCGGTACCCGTCGTCGAAGGTGATCAGGGCGTACCTGCCGCGGCCCGTGGACACTGCGTCCTTCAGGTCCGCCAATCCAATCACGTCGCAGTGTGCCTTCAGAAACGCCACCTGCGCGTCGAACGCCTCGGGCGACGCGCTCCATAGCCCGTGGTCGAACGGGGAACCGGAGGAGTTGCCGATTCGGTGATATGCCAGTGCCACGACCCCGCCCCACGCCGGCACGCGCCGCAGCAGCCGGTCGCCGCCGGCCAGGCGGAACACCTTCGCGAGGTTGGGGTGGCGGTGCGACATGTAGTCAGAAGGCGGCCACCCCGGTGCAGGCGCCGAGGGCCCCCAGAGCGACGGAGACGGACCGGCCGATGAGCTCCCCTTGCGCGGGGGAGGCGGCCACGGCCCGTGCGGGCTTGGTGGCGCGGACGGTGATTGTGCAGGGATACCTGGGATCGTGCTCTTCCAAGTGTCGCCGCGGCAGGTCTTCCCGCGCCATGCCCACCCACGCAGCCACCCCAGTCGCCACGTTGCCCCAGCCCCGCACCTCCAGGTGGTCGGCCGGGAAGTACTTGCCGAAGAGGTACTTCGCAGAGTGCGTCGAGAACTTCCAGTAGTGCGGGTGACCCGCCTCCATCGCATGGAGCGACGGGAGCGTCACCAGGACGGACCCGCCCGGCTTGAGGATTCGCGCCACCTCCCGCACCGCGGCGTCCACGTCGTCGATGTACTGGAGCACCTGCGTGAGGATGAAGCAGTCGTACGTCTCGTCCTCTACGGATTGCAGCCGCCTTAGATCCCCGACGACGTTCGCCTGCGGGTTAGCGGGGTTGATGTCCAGCACGTCCACGCGGCTGATGTCGCTCCCGTACCGCCGCGTGTAAGTCCCGTCGGTTACCTCCAGGCACACGCCGCGGATGTACCGGCCGTTCTCTTGGAGAAACTTCTCGATGTAGTGGCGGTCCACCGGCGTGCCGCGGTCGAACCCATGGCTGCGGCTGATGGGCGTCGTCCGCTGGAGCAGCAGGTAGGCCAGCCGTGGTCGGCGGAGGCGCGTCAGGCGGGCCTGTTGCCCCTCCGGGAGACGGGAGACGATCTTGCGAATGACGCTCAGCATGTGGGTCTCACGCCGTGCTCGGGCGGTGCGGTCGGTCGGTCAGTCAGAACGCCACCTGCTTGAACAACAGCCTGGCCACCAGGTACCAGCGCCTCCGGTGCATCGGCCATTCGCGCAGCGACGACAGGTACCGCCGCAGCGCCATTTTGTACTCCTTGCCGAATACGTACTCCCCGCCGGCGTCGGCGAGGATGAGCGCGCGCATCTTGCGTCGCGTGGCCCCATCGATCTTGTGCGGCCAGCGCTCGAGGGCCGCGTGGTACACCTTCCACTGGTTGGCCTCCATCTTCTCGGCGTTCCGGAACGAGCCGGTGCCGTGCAGGCAGATGGATGCGAGCACCTCCCCAACGTTGCCGACGGGGTATTTCGCCGCGATGCGCAGCCACATGTCCCAGTCCTCGGCGGCCCGCAGCGTCTCGTCGAAGAGTCCGACGTCGTCGAAGACCTTGCGGGGGATCATCGCACCGGACCCGGAGCAGCCGACCCAGTACCGCCGGGTCGCGATCGCCCGCAGTTGCGACGTCAGGTCGGGGAACTCGTCGCGGCGGTCTCGGAAGGCCAGCGGATTGAGGTGCGCCCCCCCCCGGTCCACCTCTTCGCCGGCGCAGCCGACGACGCCCAACCCGGGGTGGGCCTCGTGGAACGCTACCTGCCGCGCCAGCTTGTCGGGGCGCCAGTAGTCGTCGGAGTCGAGGATGGCGACGTACTCGCCACGGGCGGTGAGGACGCCGGTGTTGCGGGCGCCGGAGAGGCCCTTGTTCGCCTGGCGGATCACGCGGATCCGGTCGCCGTACCGGG
>Ga0075421_100012642_pt1 | contig 10492 bp, 7 predicted proteins | sample SoiMetdeltSBSDD5_FD_75292 | JGI IMG/M metagenome (GOLD analysis project Ga0075421, IMG submission 75292) | Bulk soil microbial communities from a Populus tree surrounding site in Tennessee, USA - Soil MetaG P. deltoides SBSDD5 | ecosystem: Environmental > Terrestrial > Soil > Tree plantation... | reverse complement strand
AGGCCCCCCCCGCGGCGCCCAGCGCGGTGGCGCGCTCGCTCCAGCAGGCCAGCACGGCGGCGGGCGCGAGCGAAGACGCGCCGATGCCGAGGGCCATGACGAGGACCGGCCAGGGCCCCACGGGGACAAGGCTCGCCAGCAGACCCGCGCTTGCCACGATGACCATCGCGAGGCGCCGGGTCCACCCCTGGTGTCGTGCGGCCGGGAGAGCCCGAAGACCCCCCAGCGCGGCCGCCGCGCCGCCCGCCGCGAGACCGCCGAAGGCCAGCCAGGTCAGAAGGTGTCCTGACGCAGGGGATCCCGGCATGCTCGACGGAAGCTCGTAGACCTCGACCCCGGTGACGCCGCCCGCATAGACCTCGGGTGTCAGCCAGGCGGCATAGACGGTCCATGCCGTCGCGAGCGCTACCCCCGACGTCACCAGGGCGACGGCCAGCCGGGCGGTCCACCCAGGCGAGAGCCGCCCGGGGCCCACGGGAGCGGCGCCGGCCGGGAGCCCGAGCGTGCCGAGAAGACCCGTCAGGCCCAGCGCGATGAGCCAGAGCCAGCCGGCCGGCCGCGATGGCGGCTCCACCCACTCGGGCCCGGAGGCCGGCGCGTCCGGCACGCGCCGGCCGGCCTCAAACCGGAGATTCAGACCGCCGGGGATGACGAGCCGGTCTCCCGGGTGGAGGGCCACCTCCTCACCGGCCTCGACGTCGCGCGCGAGACGACCTCCCTCGTTAGGCTCGACGACGACCGATCCGCGTCCGCCGAACGCGACGCGCTGCTCGTCGGCGAACCTGAGGGTCGGCATCGCCAGCGGCCCCAGCACGGCCGCGCCCTCCGCCGTCCAGTGGCTGGCCTCGCCGAACGCGATCCGTGCGCGCGAGGCCACTGTGCTCCAGACGAACGGCCACGCCGTCGTGGTGCCGAGGGCGATCACGGCCAGCGGCACGGCGAGTCCCGCGAGCGCGAGCCCCCCGCCCAGCGCTGTCAGGTGGGCCCGAGAGAGGTCGGGTAAGAGCAGCGCTGCGAGGACGAACAGCGTCACCCCGATCGTCGTGGCGCGCGGCCAGCCCGCCATCGCGCCGATCTCGTGCGCGGCCGCGAGCTGGGCCCAGACGAACAGGGCGATGGCGACCGTCTCGATCGATCCCAGAAGGGTCTGGCAGCCGCGCGCGGTCGGCCAGCGCGAGCGCGTGAGCATCGACGCTGTGGCCACGAGACCCCCGGTGCGGCTCCAGGGCGTCCCCAGAAGGAGAAGCGCGAGAACGGCGCCCGCGACAACCACGGCGGGGGCCCAGAGCCCCCGCGTGCCGTCGGCCAGCAGCAGGGGGGGGAGACCGAGCCACAGCGCGGGCGAGCCCCAGACGACGGCGAGCGCGAGGGGGCTGACCCGCCATGTCCCGACACGGACGCCGCTTCCCCGGGTATCCCGGAACCCACGGTTGAGCGCCACGAACCCCGTGAACAACACGGCGCCAGCCACCCACCACGCGAGAGCGACGCCGCCGAGTCGAAGGCTCGCCAGACGGTTCGGCGCCAAGAAGAGCGCGGCCAGCACGGCCAGAGCGGCCACGGTCCCGCCGCTTGCTGCCAGGACGCGGCGGCGGCACCGGAGGAACGTGCGGCGGGCGTCGCGGACGCCTCCGGCGGCGGGCTCCGTCACCGCCGCCCGCTCGCGCCCGGCGCCACGGCGGTCAATCGGTGATGGCGGCGAACCCGAGGCGCTTGGACACGTCCCGGGCGGCGGCACGCACTCGCGGGGCGAACTCGGTCTCGAGGCGCTCGAGCGACAGCCGGAAGGCTGGACCGCGCACGCCGACGGCGCCCACGACCCGTCTGGCGTAGTCACGGATTGGGGCGGCGAGCCCGCGAACGCCCGGTTCGAGCTCTTCGTCCTCGAGCGCCCACTCCCGCTCACTCACGCGGGCGAGCTCCTCGGCCAGGAGCGAGGGCTCGGCGATGGTCCGCCCCGTCACGCTCGCGGGCGCCGCGCGGCTCCACATCGCTTCACGCTCCTCGCGGGAACGGAACGCGAGCTGAGCCTTGCCGAGCGCCGCGGCGTGGGCGGGCACGCGCCGCCCGAGGTGCGAGACCACGCGAACCGGCTGGGTCGTGTCCACCATGTCCACACAGACGATCGAGGGTCCATCCAGCACGCCCAGGTATGCCGCCTCGCCGGTCGCCTGGGCGAGCTGATCGAGAACGGGACGGGCCTGACGGACCAGCCCGAGGTGGTGGGTGAAGATGTTCGCCACCTCGAAGGTCTTCATGCCCAGGCGATAGTTGCCGCTTTCCTTGTCCTGCTCGACGTAGCCCCGAGTCTCGAGGGTTGCGAGGAGGCGGAAGACGTTGTTCTTGTGTAGCTTGAGGCGGCGCGACAGCTCCGTCACGCCGAGCTCACCCTCGGTGGCCGTGAACGCCTCGAGGATGTCGAGCGCCCGGCTGACGGACTGGATCAGATAGTCGGCCTTGGCTTTCTTCATGCGACCAAACAGGAGTCGAGCAACAAGGGTAAACCACGGTTATACCGACAGTCAAGAAAACCGCGCACGAGGGGCCCGTGAGGCGGGCCACCTTTCGAGACAAACGCGGTTAGCGGTCAGGACCCCGACCCCCTCGGCCCCCCGGGGCGGAACCGCGAGGCTCAGCCGCGCGCCGGCTGCCCCTCGCCGAGACCGAGACGCTCCCGGCCGTACTTCCCCGCGAGCACCGTGGCGCACCAGTCACGGTGCTCGACGTACCAGGCCACGGTGGCCCGAAGGCCGTCCCCGAACCGGTGCGCCGGGCGCCAGCCGAGCTCGGTCGTGAGCCGCGCCGCGTCGATGGCGTAGCGGCGGTCGTGGCCGGGGCGATCGGGGACGAACGTCCGGAGATCGGCATAGCGCGCCACGCCCCGCCCGGCCAAAGCAGGGTTAGCCGCCGCCGGCCGGATCGACTCGAGAGCCGCGCAGATTCCGTCCACGATCTCGAGATTCGTTCGCTCGTCGCCCGCGCCCACGTTGTATCGGCTACCCGCGACTCCATGCCGAAGGACCAGCAGCAGCGCCGCGCAGTGATCCTCGACGTGGAGCCAGTCACGTACGTTTCCACCGTCGCCGTAGAGCGGCAGTGGCCGCCCCTCGACCGCGTTGAGAGTCATGAGGGGGATCAGCTTCTCCGGGTACTGGAACGGGCCGTAATTGTTCGAGCAGTTCGTGACGAGCGACGGGAGCCCGTAGGTCTCGTGATACGCCCGCACCAGGTGGTCCGCGCCCGCCTTCGACGCGGCGTATGGCGAGTTGGGGGCGTATGGACTCGCCTCCGCGAACCGGCCCGTGGGCCCGAGCGAGCCGTACACCTCGTCAGTGGAGACGTGCAGGAACCGAAAGCGGGCCCGGCGCGCGGGCTCGCGGGTGTCGAGGTACCGCCGCGCCGCGTCCAGCAGCTCGAACGCGCCGACCAGATTCGTCTCGACGAACGGGCGCGGCCCGTCGATCGAGCGGTCCACATGGGTTTCGGCGGCCAAGTTGACGACCGCGTCCGGCCGGTGCTGCTCGAGGAGGGCCTCCACCGTCGCACGGTCCGCGATGTCCCCCTGGACGAACGCGAAGCGCGGGTGCGCCCGGACGTCGGCGAGGCTCGCCAGGTTTCCCGCGTAGGTGAGGCGGTCCAGGACGACGACCCGTGCATCCGTGCGCGCGAGCAGCAGCCGCACGAAGTGCGAGCCGATGAATCCGGCACCGCCCGTGACGAGGACCGAATCCATCAGGCCGCCGCCTCCCGGCCCAGTGTACTCCGCACGGGGCCCCCGCCCGATGTCGTGGCGCCCGCGTGGTAGAGTGATGCGTCAGCAGCAGATTTCACGCACGGGGAGCGCTCATGACCGATGTCCGGCGGATCCTGGTGATCGTGGCCCATCCCGACGACGCGGAATTCGGCTGCGCGGGCAGCGTGGCGCGCTGGGTCGCTGACGGGTGCGAGGTGTTCTACTGCCTCTGCACCAGCGGCAACCGCGGCTCGGACGACCCCGCGATGACCCCGGAGCGCCTCGCAACGGTGCGCGAGGCAGAGCAGCGCGCCGCCGCGCGCGTCCTCGGCGTGCAGGACGTCACCTTCCTCCGCTACCCCGACGGCGAGGTCGAGGACACGCGCGATGCCCGGCGGGACGTCGTCCGCGAGATCCGGCGCGTCCGCCCCGACCGGATCGTCACCCAAAACCCGTTCCCGAGCCTCAACCCGTACTCGGGCCACCGCGACCACCGGCATGCGGGCCGCCTCGCGCTCGACGCCGTGTACCCCTATGCGCGTGACCGGATGCACTTCCCCGAGCTGCTCGCGGAGGGCTGGGCGCCTCACAAGGTGCGCGAGGTTTACCTCATGGGCCACGGGGAACCGGACGTCGTCCTCGACATCACGGCGACCATGGATCGGAAGCTCGAGGCGCTCCGGTGCCACGCGAGCCAGCTTCGGGATTTCGCCGCCGCCGAGGGTCGGGTCCGCGAGCGCGCGGCCGATCTCGGAAAGCCCCATGGGTACACCTACGCCGAGGCGTTCCGGAGCATCGACCTGCCGCGGTAGGGTCGGCGCCCGGCTCCTCCTCACCCTCGCGGTCGCGGCGACCGCCGCCGCGCCCGGCCCGGCCCGTGCCGTCGAGCCCGTGCCCGAAGCCGCGAGGCTCCTGGGGTGGGTGCGCGACCTGGCCGATCCGGCCATGGAGGGCCGGGCGGCCGGTACCCCGGGAGCGGACCGGGCGGCCGCCTACCTGGCCGCCGAGTTCCAGCGCCTCGGCCTTCGCCCCGGCGGTGACGCGGGCGGGTTCCTCCAGCGCTTCGAGGTGCTGACGGGCGTGCGTCTCGCTCCGGGCGCGGCGATCGAGGTGACGGGGGGCGGCCCGGCGCCGCGCACATTCGCCGGGGGAGCGGCCTTCCTCCCGTTCACGTTCTCGATGGACGGTGACGTCGCGAGCGATGTGACGTTCGCCGGCTACGGGATCACCGCTCCGCCGCTCGGGTACGATGACTACGCGGGCGTCGACGTCCGCGGCAAGGTCGTCCTGGTGATGACCGGCGAGCCGCGCGAGACGGATCCCCAGGGGCCTTTCCGGCCGGCCGAGCGCTTCCACTACACCGAGCTCCGTCACAAGGTCCTCAACGCGCGCGAGCACGGTGCCGCCGCCGTGATCGTCGTGGAGAACCCGGAGCGAGGCGACCGGGTGGCAACGCTCCGCGGTGCCACCCCGTCCTGGGGAATCGTCGCGGTCTCGGCCCGGCGCGAGGTCGCCGACGCGCTGCTCGCTCCGGCAGGCCTCGACCTAGCCGCCCTCCGCGCCCGGATCGAGCGGTCGGGCACGCCCGCGTCGCGCGAGGTGCCCGGCGTCCGTGCACGGATCCGGGTGGCGCTCCTCCGCGACCGTGGATCGACCGCGAACGTCGTGGGCATCCTGCCCGGCACGGATCCGGCCCGCGCGGCCGAGGCGGTCGTCGTTGGCGCTCACTACGACCACCTCGGGCGCGGGAGCCCGTTCTCGCTCGCGCCGGAGCGCGGCGACGCGATCCACCCGGGCGCGGACGACAACGCGTCGGGCGCGGCGGCGCTGCTGGGCCTCGCCGAGGCCCTGATTCGGGGCGGCGCGGGGCGCCGGAGCGTGGTCGTCATCGCGTTCTCGGCCGAGGAGCTCGGGCTCCTCGGCTCCACCCACTACGTGGACCAGCCGGTGGTCCCGCTCGACCGCACCGTGGCGATGGTCAACCTCGACAGCGTGGGACGGCTCCGCGACGGCCGGCTCCACGTCATGGGCGTCGACACCGGCCAGGGGCTCCGCGCCCTGGTGGAGCAGGCCGGCCAGGGACTGCCGGCACCGCTCGCGCTCCGCGGCGACGGAGTCGGGCCGTCCGACCACACCGCTTTCCTCAACCGCGAGCGTCCCGTCGTGTTCTTCTTCACCGGGCCGCACGCCGACTACCATCGCCCGAGCGACACCTGGGACAAGATCGACGCCGACGGGCTCCGGACGGTCACGACGGTCGCGTACCGGGTCGTCCGTGCCCTCGCCGATCGGGAGGACCGCCCGGCGTTCGTCCGCGTGCCCGGAGGCACGCCGCGCGCCGGCGCCGGGCCCACCGGCTACGGGCCCTACTTCGGCGCGATTCCCGACTTCGGCGAGTCGCCTCATCCCGGCGTCCGCCTCGGCGGCGTCCGGCCCGGCAGCCCCGCGGACCGGGCGGGGCTCCGGGCCGGTGACGTCATCGTGCGGTTCGCCGGGGTGACCGTCCGGACGCTCGACGACCTCGTGTTCGCTCTCCGGAGCCGGCGCCCCGGGGAGGCCATCGAGGTCACCTACGTCCGCGACGGGACGGAGCGGGGCGCCCACGCGACCCTGGAGGAGCGACGGTGACCGCCGGCGATCCGATGGACGCGCGCGGCCGGTGCTGAACCGGTCTCTCGACCGGCGCACGCTGCTGCGGCTCGGCCTCGCCGGCGCGGCGGCAGCCCTGCGGGAGCACGTGGCGGCCCGGCGGGCGCGCGCCCAGGCCGCCCGCGCCGCACTGCCCGCCGACCCGCGCGAGCGCCACCTCGCCGGCTTGCGCCAGCTCACGTTCGGCGGCCAGAACGCCGAAGCGTACTGGGACCGGAGCGGGACGCGGCTGATCTTCCAGTCGACGCGCCCGCCCTTCGGCTGTGACCAGATCTTCACGATGGGTGCGGACGGGACCGACGCGCGACTGGTGTCCACCGGCCGCGGGCGCACCACTTGCGCCTTCTTCTTCCCGGACGGGGCACGGCTCCTCTACGCGTCGACGCATCACGGAGGAGCGGAGTGCCCGCCTGTGCCCGACCGCTCGCGGGGGTATGTGTGGCCACTGTACGACTACGACCTCTACACGTGCGCCCTCGACGGGAGCGACCTGCGCCGGCGCGCTCCTTCGCCCGGCTACGACGCCGAGGGCACGGTTGGCCCCGACGGCCGGATCGTCTTCACGTCGGTGCGTGACGGCGACCTCGACCTCCACGTCGCCGACGCCGACGGCGGCAACGTGCGGCGGCTCACGGACCGGCCCGGCTACGATGGCGGCCCGTTCTTCTCCTGGGACGGCCGGGACATCGTCTGGCGCGGCTGGCACCCGTCGGATCCGGCCGAGCTCGCCGAGTACCGCGCGCTCCTCGGGCAGGGTCTCGTCCGCCCGAGCCGGGCCGAGCTCTTCCTGATGGCCGCCGACGGGACCGGTGCGCGCCAGGTCACGTCGAACGGGGCGGCGAACTGGGCACCCTTCCTCCATCCCGACGGCGAGCGGATCGTCTTCTCGTCGAACCTCCACGATCCGGGGCGATTCGACTTCGCGCTCTACCTCGTCCGCCGCGACGGCCACGGTCTCGAGCGCCTCACCTACGCCGAGCCCTTCGCGTCCTTCCCGATGTTCTCGCCCGACGGCCGCCGCCTGGTCTTCTGCTCGAGCCGCGGCGCCTCCGCCCCCCGCGAGTTCAACGTCTTCGTCGCCGACTGGATGGAGTAGCGACGGAGCCGGATGCTAGAATTGCGCGGAGATCCCGTGCACCCCGTTCCGACGCCCCTCTGGAAGCCTGAGCATTGCGCGACGCTCTCCGAGCTGGTCGCCCGGCGCGCGGCGGCCGAGCCGGAGGGGGTCTACTTCACCCTCTTCGGCACTCCCCTCACGGCCGCGCGACTCCACGCGACGACCCTCCGCTACGCCGGGGCGCTCCGGGAGCGGGGTCTCGGCCCCGGCGACAAGGTCGTGATCATCCTCCCCACGTGCGAGGAGTTCTTCTTCGCCTTCTTCGGCGCACTGGCGATCGGCGCCGTGCCCGTGCCCCTCTACCCCACGCTCGAGCCCGAGCTGAAGGCCCGGGTCCTCCGGAGCTGCGAGGCGCGGGCAGTCGTGACGATCGACTGGTTCCGCGCCGACGTCGAGACCGCGCGCGCGGAGGCACCCGACGTCCGGCACCTCCTGACACCCGACGCTCTTGAGGGGGGGAGCGCCGTGGCCGGGCCGGTGCGGGCCCGAGAGGACGAGGTCTGCTTCCTCCAGTACACCTCCGGCAGCACGTCCGTGCCGCGCGGGGTCGTGCTCAGTCACCGCAACGTGATGGCGACCGTCCGGATGATGGTCGAGGCCGTGGAGGTGTCACCCACCGACACGCTGGTGAGCTGGCTGCCCCTCTACCACGACATGGGGCTCATCGGCCTCGCCTTCGGGGCCCTCTACACGGGCGCGAAGCTCGTCCTGCTACCGCCGGACCTCAGGGATCCCCGCGCGTGGCTCGAGGCGATCAGCGAGAACCGCGCCCAGGTCACCGTCTCCCCCGACTTCGGCTACCGGAACTGTCTCCGGCACGTCCACGCGACCGCGGGCCTCGACCTCTCGAGCCTGCGCATGGCGCTGTCGGGCGCCGAGCCCGTGCGACTGTCGACGATCCGCGCGTTCCAGGAGCGCTTCGGCGTGGGCGACATCTTCTCGCCGGCCTACGGGCTGGCCGAGGCGACCCTCGCGGTGGCCGTCTGGCCGCACGGGCAGCCGGTACGCGCGGACTCGACGGGCAGCATCGTCTCGGTGGGGCGGCCGTGCCGGGGGGTGCGGGTCGAGATCGCCGGACCCGATGGCATCGGCCGCGCGCGGCCCGGCAAGGTCGGTGAGATCCTGGTCCAGAGCCCGGGAGTGATGCAGGGCTACTACCGCGACCCCGACGCGACGGCTCGCGCCCTCCGCGACGGGTGGCTTCACACCGGCGACCTCGGGTTCCTGGACGCCGAGGGATATCTCTTCATCACCGGGCGCATCAAGGACGTGATCGTCGTGCGTGGGCAGAACGTCGTCCCGGCCGACATCGAGGAAGCGGCGGACCACGTCGCCGGTGTTCGCTACTCGGCCGCCATCGGGATCGAGAGCGAGCGCACCGGCACCCAGCGTTTGCACGTGATCGCCGAGGTGCGCGGGGACGGACTGGCGTCCGATGACCTCTCACGCATCGCCCACGATGTCACCCAGGCCGTCCGCCAGCGGAGCGGCCTCAGGCCCGCGCGCGTCCTCCTCGTCCGGCCCCAGACCATTCCCAAGACGTCGAGCGGCAAGATCCAGCGGGCCGCGCTCGCCGCCATGGTGGCGGAGGGACGCGTGTCCGACCGGGTCCTCCATCACACGGGAGCGACGGGCCACGAGCCGGACATGGCCGGCGACCACCGGTGAGCGGACTCGCCGCCCTCCTTCTGGTCGTAATCCTGGTCGGCGTGGCCGTGTGGCTCTACAACAGCCTCATCGGGCTCCGGAACCAGGTCGGGAGCGCCTGGGCCCAGATCGACGTCCAGCTCAAGCGCCGCCACGACCTCATCCCGAACCTGGTGGCGGCCGTCCAGGGCTACATGCAGCACGAGCGCCAGCTCTTTGACCGCATTGCGGCCGCGCGAACGCGCGCGCTCGCCGCCACCGGCGCTGGGGCGGTCGGGGCGGCGGAAGGGGCGCTCACCCAGGCGGTCGGCGGGCTGCTCGCCGTGATCGAGCGATATCCCGATCTCAAGGCGAACCAGAATGTCCTCGCGCTGCAGGAGGAGCTGGTCACGACCGAGAACCGGGTGGGGTTCGCGCGCCAGCTGTACAACGACCTCGTCGCGCGCTACAACACGCGCCGGCAGGTGTTCCCCGCCAATCTCGTCGCCGGCACGCTCGGCTTCCGGCCGGCCGAGTTCTTCCAGGCGGAGGCGGCGGACCGGCAGCTCCCCGGAGTCGACCTCGCGCCCCGGTGACGCGATGGCCGCGAACGAGGCAACGCCCTCCGCCGGTCGCGGCCCGCTCCCTCCCGCTCCCGCCGCCGGCAACCTCTTCGACGAGCAGCGGCGGAACCGGCGCGCCACGTGGCTCCTGATCGCCGGGTTCATCGCCCTCCTCGCATTCATCGGGTTCGGGTTCGATCTCTTCGTCCTCGGCGCGGCCGGCGTCCTGCACGTGGGCGGCGTGCCCATGCCGCTGCCGGTCGCCGCCAGCGGTGCCGCCCTCGTCGGGATCGGCTCGGCATGGGTCGGCTACCGCTTCGGCGACCGGGCGGTCCTCGCCTCGAGCTTTGCGCGGCCGGTGACCACCGCCGACGCGGCCCCGGAGACGAGGCAACTGATGAACGTGGTCACGGAGATGGCGATCGCGGCGGGCGTGCCGATGCCGCGCGTCTACCTCGTCGACGATCCGGATCCGAATGCGTTCGCCACCGGCCGAGCCCCCGACCACGCGTCGATCGCCGTCACGACCGGTCTGCTCAAGACGATGAGCCGGGATGAGCTCCAGGGGGTGATCGCGCACGAGATGTCGCACATCCGGAACCTCGACATCCGGACGATGACACTCGTGGCCGCGCTCCTGGGCGCCGTGCTCCTGCTGAGCGACTGGGCGACGCGGCTGCGCCTCGGGGTCCCGTCCTCCCGGGAGTCGAAGCGCCGGGACGGCGTCTCGCTCGGCGGCCCCTTCGTGATCGTCCTGCTCGCGGTGTGGCTCCTCACGGTGCTCCTGACGCCCCTGATCGGGCG
>Ga0075421_100012640_pt1 | contig 10493 bp, 10 predicted proteins | sample SoiMetdeltSBSDD5_FD_75292 | JGI IMG/M metagenome (GOLD analysis project Ga0075421, IMG submission 75292) | Bulk soil microbial communities from a Populus tree surrounding site in Tennessee, USA - Soil MetaG P. deltoides SBSDD5 | ecosystem: Environmental > Terrestrial > Soil > Tree plantation... | reverse complement strand
CGTCAGCATGCGATGGCCTTCAGCTCGCAACCAGGAACCGAGGTGCACCTCATAGGTCGACATTGGTTGCCGAAGCCAGTCGGTCTCGCCCCGCCGCCGCATCCAATCGCTATCGCGCCACTGGTATTGATCGATATCGGCCACCACTGAGCCGGTTTTGGGCGGCACCTCAGCGAACAGCGCACATGGATCGGCCTTCATCTCGCGATGACCCAAGTTGTGCGACCGTACGAAATACTTGTAGACGGCTCCCTTCGTCAGCCCCGGAATGAAGAGCTCCCAAATACCGCCGGTGCGGAGCCGCATCGGGTGCCGGCGCTCGTCCCACCCGTTGAAATCGCCAGTTACCAGCACGCACTCAGCCGTTGGCGCCCAAACGGCAAACCGCACGCCACTGACACCCTCTACTTCTAAAGGGTGCGCGCCCAGCATATTGTGGCACTCATAATGAGTGCCCTCCCCATAGAGATGAAGATCGAACTCCGTAAGCAGCAGCGGAAAGCGATATGGATCGTCTTGCTCGACGACGGTGCCATCGTAATGAGTTAGCCGGAGGTGGTACGCACCTGGATCTTCTCCGCACTCGCACGTATACAGGCCAGCCGCATGCACGCGATTCATCGGTTCCGCGCCGCTGCCCGTAATCAATTCAACCGAAACGGCCTGCGGCAGCAACGCCCTGACTTCCCAAATTCTATTTCCACCATCGGCCGGAATCGCATGCGGACCAAGAAGCCGGAACGCATCTCCGTGGCGGCCGCCGACGAGGGCTTCGATCTCTGCTGGGTGCATGGCAGCTAATATCGTAGCAATGGCCTCATCGAGCGTTGCCTCGTTTATTCAACATCTGCCTAAGGCCGAACTCCACGTGCACCTGGAAGGAACGCTCGATGCCGCCGTGCTCGCCGAGTTCGATCCCAGCATCACCGCTGCCGAGGTGGAGCATCGCTACTATCTCGAGGACTTCGACGAATTCATCAACGCATTCAAATGGGCGGTCGGCCGGCTTGCCTCTCCTGACCACTATGCCCTCGCCGCCCGCCGCTATTTCGAGAAGCTCGCCGCGCAAAATGTCCGTTATGTTGAGATGACTCTCGCTGCCGGCGTCGTGCTCTGGAAAAAGCTCGACTTCGCCGCCGTCTATGATGCCATTGCCCGCGAATGCGCCCGCGCCCCTCTCGATGCGTGGCTCGTCCTCGATGCCGTCCGTCACTTCGGCGTCGAGCATGTCGAGGAGGTCGCGCGTCTGGCGGTGGAGCGTGCCGGTGATCGTGTCGTCGCATTCGGCATCGGAGGTGACGAGCGCCTCGCCCCTCCCGAAATGTTTGCCGCGACCTTCGAATTCGTCCGCGAACATGGACTCGCCATCGTTCCTCACGCCGGGGAAACGGCTGGTCCGGCCAGCGTGCGCGTCTGCATGGAGATGGGCGCCCGCCGCATCGGCCACGGAATTCACGCCATTACCGACGCCGCGCTTCTTGCCGAACTCGTACAACGCGACATCGCCCTCGAAGTTTGCATTTCAAGCAATGTCGCCACCGGCGCAGTCGACTCGCTCGCTAACCACCCTATCCGCCGCCTCTTCGAGGCAGGCGTCCCAATCGTGTTGAACACCGACGATCCCGCACTGTTCGGAACCTATCTCAATGCGGAATACGCTCTCGCCGCCAGCCAGTTCGGCTTCACCCCCGCCGAGTTGGAGCTACTGGCGAAGAACAGCCTGCGCTATGCAATCCGCCCTACTGCACGGTAATCGTTAACTTCTCTGTATCGACCACGCCTTGGGCACTTTTCGCGGTCAGCGTCAATGTCGTCGTTGTGTCAAAGGCCGCCGAGAAGCAGGTGCGTTCGCTCGGATCTAAGTCGCGCAGTTTTGGGGATAGGACTACTGAGATTGCATCCTTCACGCCGTAGCATATGGTGACCGGACGCCCCTTGGCCGCAGTCGTGGAACTCGCCATGAGGAACTGAATGAGCGTCGAGGGTGTGGCCGCTTCCACGGAGTGCCGCGCGTTGGCGTCGGCGGTTATGGTGAAAGATGCCTCTGCTTTGCCGTCAGGCCCTTCGGCGGTCAGCGTATAGAGAGTGGTCTTCTCTGGCTTGGCCTCGATGCATCTGTTGTGCGACGGTGTGATGTCCTCAATGAATGGGTCGATGCGAACTGTGTCGGCATACTCCACCCCATAACAAATCGTCACCGCGCCGCCCGGCCGAACCACTCCCTCACTGGCATAGAACTGCAGAACTTTAGGCGGATTCTTCTGGGGAATTCCAGCCTTCTCGGGCACACTCCTGTTGCAGGCGATCGTAAGAAGCGCATATATAAACGCCAGCACTACGACAAAACGCGGATTCATAGATTGGAACAGCTTATCGCGAGTAGGGGGGAAGTTTCACCTTCGCAAGGTAAATACTGGTTCGCGATTCATGCGAGGAGTAGTAACTCACCCACAGTAAGTCGTCGTGGAATACGAGGCCGGGATAACTGGAATCACCGTTCGATGGCAGGCTGATAAATTCCGTCAGGCTTGGCTCGTCCGGATTCAGCCAGCCGAGCGCGGTCCGCTGCGATCCATCGTATAAGCGGCCGGCGAAAACGATTCTGCCATCGGAGAGCCGCAAAAGGTTCGGCCCTCCCACGCGCACGCCCAGATCCTTCCACTCCCATCCGCGATACGGCGGGCGCGAAAATCCAAGATGCGCCGTTTTGGTTCCCTCTTCTCGCCGCACAATGCAAAGGGCACTGCCGGTACGGTCGAACAGCATCGCCGTTTCATTAGGACGGCCATCGCTGGCCACCATATCACCCAAGGGCGTGAAGCGACGGCCATCCGTGGACATGTACGCGCGCAACACAGATTCGCCCGCGGTTGCGTATCCCATTGCGTAGGCCTTGCCTTGAAACCAATGCACTCGCCACAACCAGAAATCAGAATCGCCAATCTGGGTTGCGGCGGTCCATTCGCGGCCGTCGGAGGAAAACCAGGCGAAGGTCTTGTGACGCGCGTCGGAAGGGGGATGCATGGCGCCGGCAGCTGTCAACATCAACGCTCCGCCCGCGTTCCGGGTGAACTTTGGGTCGCGAAGATCGGCCACCGGATGCTCGATCACCGACCAGGGCCGCCAAACCGTACCGTCGTCGGAGTGAAGGATCCGAATGTGGCCATCGGGCGAAACATGTTTCAATCCTTCGCGAAAACAGCACAGCCACTGGCCGTTGTGCTGAATCAAGTCAGTGAAGGCGCAATGGGGCGCTCGATCCCAGATTCGTTCACAACTGACGAGTTCTGCCTTGGGAGCTTCTTTCGGCTCCGCAGCGACAACAACAGGAAGTGTCAGTCCTGTGGTGAGAAATCTTCGGCGGCTCGTCATTGCCATCACGGCCTTCTCGTCGGCACTCGCTCTTCCAGAAGCAATCGCATCTGCTCCTCCAACTGCTCCAGGCGATTTCGCAATTCAGCCCGTTCTTGCGCTTCCGGGTCGGGCAGTTGCGCATGCTCAAGCATGTCGGATTCGGTGCATCCACTTCGCCTCACCACGCGTCCCGGGACGCCAACCACCGTTGAATGCGAGGGTACGTCATGGATTACGACTGAACCGGCGCCAACTTTGGAGTTATCGCCTACCGTGATGTTGCCAAGCACCTTTGCTCCAGTGCCCACCACCACATGGTTGCCGAGAGTCGGGTGGCGCTTGCCGCGGTCTTTACCCGTTCCACCTAGTGTTACGCCCTGGTACAACAGGCAATCGTCACCGATGATCGTGGTTTCGCCGATCACGACGCCCATGCCGTGATCGATAAAGAACCGGCGGCCGATTTCCGCCCCGGGGTGAATCTCAATTCCGGTGAAGGTACGGGAAATCTGCGAAATTACCCGCGGAATCAGGGGAAGCCCCGCACGGTATAGCCAGTGTGAGAAGCGATGCAGCAGAATCGCGTGAAAGCCCGGATAACAAAGTACGATTTCCAGACGGCTATTGGCAGCGGGATCTTCGCGGAAGATCGTATCGAACTGCTCGCGAATGCTGGATAACATGCCTGTGCCCATTATCGCCGAAGCCTCTGCAGGAAATTGGATGCCTCTTCCGGCAAAGCGGATTCACCTTTCAGCGGGACATCCCCATAGGCGGTACGGAACGAACGAGCCAAGATCGGGTTTCCATCTGACTTCCGCTCTCCTTTACAGTAGAGAGCTTATGCGATATCGCGAATTTGGACGCACGGGTTGGAAAGTTTCCGAGATCAGCTTCGGCGCCTGGGCTATTGGCGGTTCGTGGGGCGAGGTCGACGATTCGGCATCAATGGAGGCACTCCACGCGGCGATAGATAGTGGGGTGAACTTCATCGACACGGCCGACGTTTACGGTATGGGCCGCAGCGAGACTCTCGTAGCCCGGCTCAAACGGGAACGGCAAGAGGAAATCATTGTCGCCACCAAGGCCGGGCGAAAGCTCTCGCCCCACACCGCCGGCGGCTACAACAAGGCGAACCTGACCGCTTTCGTCGAAAACAGCCTCCGCAACCTCGATATGGAAACGCTCGACCTCGTTCAGCTCCATTGCCCTCCCACGGAGGTTTACTACCGCCCCGAGGTTTTTGGCGCGCTCGACGGCTTGATGGCCGCGGGCAAAATCCGCCACTATGGCGTCAGCGTTCAAAAGGTCGAAGAGGCGTTGAAGGCAATCGAGTATCCCAACGTGCAAAGCGTGCAGATCATTTTCAACTGTTTCCGCCATCGTCCGTCGGAACTGTTCTTTGAGCAGGCCAAAAAACGCAAGGTCGGCATCTTGGCGCGCGTCCCGCTGGCGAGCGGCATGTTGACCGGCAAACTGCGCCCCGATTCCTCGTTCGAAGAGAGTGATCACCGCAATTTCAACCGCCATGGCGAGAAGTTCGATGTCGGCGAGACGTTCTCCGGCGTCGGCTACGACGAAGCCCTGGCCGCTGTCGAGCAACTACGGGCGATTGTCCCGGCAGGCATGTCGATGACGCAATTTGCCCTTCGCTGGATACTTTCCTTCGACGCCGTCTCCTGCGCCATCCCGGGTGGCAAACGAGCCCAACAAGTGAGAGAAAATTGTGCGGCGTCCGATATGCCCGAGTTAAGCGCTGAAACTATGCGGCATGTGGCACGAATATATGCGGAACGGATCCATGCGGGCGTGCACCACCGTTGGTAGGGCCGGTGTTATTATGAAGCAGCGATGCCGGAAGAATACCTTCCAATTTTCGTCTTCATGGTCGTCGCACTGCTATTTCCGTTGGTGACCATTCTTGCTGCCAAGCTTGTCAGACCGTCTTCTCCATTGGCAACCAAACTGGAAGCATATGAGTGCGGCATCAAAGCACTCAGTTCTTCGCGCGGCCGCTATACAGTGCGGTTCTACATCGTCGCCATCCTCTTCGTGATCTTCGACGTCGAAACCATCTTCTTGTTCCCTTGGGCTGTTCGTTACCGGCAACTCGGTTGGTTCGGTGTAGTCGAAGTGGGGGTGTTCCTGGTCATTCTAGTTGTAGGTTACGTTTGGGCGTACAAGAAGGGCGCCCTTGAGTGGGTGTAGATGACGCCTGCTGCAAGTAGCCTCATTTCCGCTAACTCAAGAGGTAGTCGTGAAGCCCAGACAGAATCTTTTACTTAGTGTGTGCCTGCTGCTCGGAACGTCGAGCGCTTTAATGGCCGTTCCCAGAATGCAGTTGTCATCCTCGACGATTGGCCCCGTTTCGATAGCCATGAGCGCCTCGGGCCCCGCCCAAGAAGTGGAGGTATTCAACACGGGCGACGGCTCGCTTAGTCTCACCGTAAACTCGGTGGTCAGTTGGGCCACACCGTCGCTGCTGGCTCCGCGGGCTTGTACCGGCCGTCCCGGCCAATGCATCCCGATCCGCGTAGCACTCAGTACGGCATCCCTGACGGCTGGACGCCATTCGGCAACAGTACAGGTAGCTTCGCCCGGCGCCCTAGACGGCGTGCAGCAGATTCTCGTGATTGTCCAAATGGGGGGCGGTGTGCCCGATGCAGTCAATTTCTTTGTTGCACCCGACGGTAGCACTGAAACGCGGGAGATCGTCACCCTGGGCAGGGCCGCCACGCAAGTCACAACGCAGTCTGGCGGCAAGTGGCTCAGTATCGCCGTGCAAGGTGGGAGCTTCAATTTCGCAATTCCCTATCGAGTGAAAGCCGAGCATTTGGCCGGGATGGCCGAGGGCACCTATACCGGCAACGTGCAATTCAGCGGTGAAGCATTGCTTCCGGCGGAGAGGAAGACCATGGGCGTCACGCTCCGTGTGACGTCGCAGCCTGTTGCCCGGCCCTCCAGCACGTCCTTGCGTTTTCGTACTCCGCAAAACACGCCCAAGCAACTGAAGCGGGTAGTCATTAATAACGCCAGCGGCGGCGCGTTGACGCTCGGCGCGATCACCGCTGCCACGACGAGCGGTGGGAACTGGCTTGCAGCCACCCAATTGCCCGGCTACAACGTCGTCGACATCACCGCGGATCCGACCGGGATGCAACAGGGCGTCTACGACGGAACCGTGACCATCGCTTCTAATGGCGTCAATGGAAGCCTCGTGATTCCAGTCGAGATCGAAGTGTTTACGCAAGGCGCGCCCGTCGTCTTTCCCAATTCTGTCCTGAACAACGCGACTTTCGATCCCGGAGATTTCGTGGCGCGTGGCGGTATCGTCGCCGTGAAGGGTGAACAACTCCACTTTGGTGAACCGATCGAAAATTCCAGTCTTACTTGGCCAACCAGGCTCGGCGAGACTCAGGTGTTCGTCAACAACCAAGCGGTGCCGCTCTATTACGTGAGCTACAACCAGGTGAACTTCCTCATTCCCTACGAGACTTCACCCGGCGAAGTCACGGTGCGCGTCGAGCGGAATGGACAGCCCAGTGCTAACACCACAGTGCGTGTTGCAAACCGCAAGCCGAGGTTCCTCCAATTCTTTGACAGCGGGAACGAAGCTTACTATGCCCTCGCGCAAAACGCTTCCCGAAATAACTCGTTTCCGGTGCCTGCCCGTTACGGGATTCCTAATAGCGAACCTGCGCGTCCCGGCGACACGCTGGTGATTTACGCACTTGGCCTCGGAGAAACGAATCCGCCTGTGCCTAGTGGTGCCGCCGCGCCTTCTTCGCCCCTTGCAGAAGCCACTGGCAACTGGCGAGTCGTATTCGGCACCGGCGTGTTTGTTTCCGGAATCACTGTCATTCCCAGCTATGTAGGCCTTGTCCCCGGCTACGTCGGCCTCTACCAGATCAATGTTCAGGTCCCAGCCGATTCACCCAAGGGCGATCGGGTGGCCTTCTACCTGCAAGAGGATGGCGGCGGCACGCAGCAGGTTCTCGTCGCCGTTCAATAGCGGCTTATCCTTATTCACGTAGCTATGACGCGGCGGCTCTATTATGACGACAGTTACCTGCGCAGTTTCCAGGCTCGGGTAGACTCCGTTGAGGAACGCCGCGTTTTTCTTGATGCCACCGCATTCTACCCCACCTCCGGCGGGCAGCCCTTCGACACCGGTACAATCAACGGCATTCCTGTCGTTGAGGTCACCGATCTGGAGGACGGTCGAATCGCTCATACCCTTGAGGCCGATCTCGCTCCCGGACCAGCCGCATGCGCAATCGATTGGCCACGCCGATTCGATCACATGCAACAGCACACTGGCCAGCACATTTTGTCGGCCGTATTTGTCGAGCGTTTCGGCCTCCCCACATTGAGCTTCCATCTTGGGCGCGATGTGTCGACCATCGAGCTCGCCACACCCTCCCTGACTGCCGATCAAATCGCCGCCGCCGAGCGTGCGGCTAACCAGGTCGTCTTTGAGGCGCGCGCCGTAACTGTTACCTACCACGATCCAGAGGAAGACATCGGACTTCGCAAAGCCAGCGAGCGCACCGGCACGCTTCGAGTCGTCACCATCGCCGATCTGGACCGCAGCGCCTGCGGCGGTACCCACGTGCACAGCACTGCTGAAGTTGGGGCTATCCTCCTGCGCAAACTCGACAAGGTTCGTGGCAATGTCCGAATCGAGTTTGTGTGTGGGAGCCGTGCGGTCATCCGCGCCCGCTTGGACTTCGACACACTCTCCCGCGTGGCGCGTGTGTTTTCCTCTCCTCTCGACGACGTAGACTCGCTTGTCACCGCTCAATCGCAACGCCTCGCCGCTGCAGACAAGGAACTGCGCCGGTTGTCGGCTGAAGCCGCCCAACGCGAAGGCCGCGAGCGGTTCGCTCAAGTCGCTCCCAATGGGCGCGGCTGGACTGTCGAATTTCGTCGCACCAACGGCCCTATGACCGAAGAGAGCCGTCTGCGTGCCACTGCCTTTGTGGAATCTGGTTCAGGCGTCTGGATAGAGTTGTTTAGTTCGCCGACCAGCGTTCTCATTGCGGTATCGCCATCCACTGGCGTGCACGCGGGCAATCTGCTGAAGCCACTACTCGCGGCGGCGGCCGGACGGGGTGGGGGCAGCGCGGCTCTCGCCCAGGGAAGTCTCCCCACGCTCGAAACGCTCGATCAAATAGAAGCGGAGCTTCGGAAGCTAGTCTCCTAGCGCGCCGACCCACGCTGGCTTCGTCGTCGGTTGTGGACTACCGCCCTCAGGCTCCTCCGAGACCGCAAGTGCCGCGGCGCCGGCGATGGGTGCGTTACTCTCTGTGATCAGCAACACCCGGCCGTCGCCTAACGGGCGAAAAACACCCGCGCTGATTGGATTTCCCTGTTTCGGGACCACCCAAAGCTGCAACGTGCGCCCAGCGGGCGGCACAGCAATCCCGCTTCCAGTGAGAATCAGGCCCTCGGGTTGGCTCCAGTAGGCGCGCATTTGCGGAGCTTCGGGAGTTCCAGTCGCCAGCCGGATGGTCCGCGAATCCCGCGCCATTAGCACTGCCAGAACTTTGCGCTGCACACGAATCTCATCGCGCAGCCGCGTTAGTTCCTCCTGGGCTCGCTGGGAGGCCAGGTGCAGTTCGCTCCGATCCGAGGTCAGCAACAGCACACCCACTAGCAGGGCCGCCGCCACGGCCCAGCCGCTCCATGACAAGATACTTGTTGGCTTAGGCGGCGCAGGACTCTCCTGGCGAATCCGATTTAGTAACTGAGATCTCAATAGCGCGGGTGGCTTCATCGGTTCAGCCGCCAGCGCGAGTTGCGCCACAAGGTCGTGTGCTGCCGCCATTGCTTCGCGCGCTTGCGCGTCACGCGATGCGATCAGCCGGTCGATCTCTTCTCGCTCGGCCGGATCCAGCGCGTTCAGCAGGTACAGTTCGCATTGGCCGCGTAGAGCATCAAAGTCCATCACTGTACCTCCTTCCCCGCGCTTAAGAGCTGCCGCAGTTTCGTCATCCCCAGGCGGATACGCGTCTTCACCGTACCTAGCGGTTGTCCCAGTGCATCGGCCAATTCCGTATGGGAAAGCCCCCCGAAAAAGGAGAGCTCAATTGCCTGCTTCTGCTCCGGTGCTAGCGTGTCCAACGCCGCCCGCATCATCCTGCGCTGCTGCTCCAATGCGGCGATTTCGTCGGGTTGATCTCCCGCCGCCCGCAGCGGACTCAAATCATCGAGCACTGTCTCCTGGCCCGCCCGCCTCTGCCGGCTGCGGAACCGGTCCAGTGCACGGCTCCGCGCCAGCATCAGGATCCAGCCCGCCACCGCCCCTCTATCCGGCGTGTATTCGCCTGCGCTCCGCCAGATTTGCGTATATACGTCCAGCGTGACTTCCTCCGAATCAGCCTGATTCATTAGAATTCTATGAATAGTGCCAAAGACAAGAGGTGACGTTTCGTCGTAAAGAGCTGCCAGGGCGGCTTGGTCCCCACGCGCTGCCGCCGCCACGTAGCCCGCCCAACGGGTCTCGGCGGAATCCTTGCCCGGCGGAGGACCCACCGCACGCCCGCCCGAACTCAGCATCATCAGCATCATGAAGGATACGAGTCCATTGTCACGACTGGATTTCAGACGGCATCGTTACTTAGGGGTGTAGAGCGGCGCCACGGAGATTAATGCCAGTCCAACCGCAAATACAGGGATCGACAACCAAATAAACAGGCGGCTCTTATCCTTTGAATCGGCAAACTCTTTCCAATACAACAAGCCCCAGAGAGCGCTGATCACCACCGCACCTTGCCCTAGGCCATAGGCCACCGCCGGCCCGACCTTTACCTCGGGCGGAACGCTTGCGGCCACCAGATTGGCGGCCAGGCCAGTACACCAGAGCATACCGCCAAACAAGCCTAATAGGTGGTTCTTCAGGGAACCTTTGAAGTAGCTGGCTACGGCCACCGGCTTGCCCTGCACCGGCAGCGAAATGAAAAAGATGTTGAAGATGAACGTGCTTCCCAACAGGCCGGCGGCGAAAATAATCAGGATCGGGTAAGGACCCATCTCGATCTCATACCCACGCGTCATCTGAATCAGCGGGTAAAAGGAACCCATTAGGAGGCCGGCGACCGAACTCAACACAAGGCCTTTCCACGGCGAAACTCTTA
>Ga0075421_100012638_pt1 | contig 10493 bp, 10 predicted proteins | sample SoiMetdeltSBSDD5_FD_75292 | JGI IMG/M metagenome (GOLD analysis project Ga0075421, IMG submission 75292) | Bulk soil microbial communities from a Populus tree surrounding site in Tennessee, USA - Soil MetaG P. deltoides SBSDD5 | ecosystem: Environmental > Terrestrial > Soil > Tree plantation... | reverse complement strand
TTCTCGACCACATCGCGGCCGGCGACTGCTACCAGGTGAACCTCACCCGTCGCCTCACCTGCGACCGACCGGTGGACCCGGTGGCGTTGCTCGGCGCACTCGAGCAGCGCAATCCGTCGCCGCACGGCGCGATGCTGCGGCTCGCCGGCGTCCCGGGTCTCCCGCCGACCGCAGTCGTCTCGGCGTCGCCGGAGCGGTTCCTCTCGTGGCGCGGTGGCGATGTCGAGACGCGACCGATCAAGGGAACCGCAACCGATCCGGAGGCACTCGCCGGCAGCGCGAAGGACCGCGCCGAGAACGTGATGATCGTCGACCTGGCCCGGAACGACCTCGGTCGCGTCTGTGAGCCCGGATCCGTCGTGGTGCCCGCGTTGTGCGCGCCGGAAGCACACCCGGGTCTCCATCACCTCGTCAGCACCGTGCGGGGACGTCGGCGCGCCGGCGTCACCACGCGCGCGCTCCTGCGCGCAATGTTCCCACCGGCGTCGGTTACCGGAGCACCGAAGCCGCGGGTGATGCAGATCATCGAGGATCTCGAGCCGGTGTCCCGCGGCGTCTATTGCGGCGCCGTCGGCTGCATCGATACCGAACGCGATCGTGGCGACTTCAACGTCGCGATCCGGACGTTCACGATCGCAGGCGATCGCACGCAGCTGGGTGTCGGCGCGGGCATCGTGGCCGACTCCGACCCCGGCGCCGAATGGTCCGAGACCGCGCTCAAGGCTTCTCGCCTGCTCGTAGCGGCGGGCGCGGCCGCGCCGGGGGCGCGCGACGCAGCGTTGGCGGGAGCCTCACGGTGAACGACTCGGTGCTGTGGCTCAACGGAGAGCTGGTCCCGGCAACCGAGGCGCGAGTGTCGCCGTTCGACCACGGGCTCCTCGTGGGCGACGGCGTCTTCGAGACCCTGCGCGTGTACGACGGCGTTCCCTTCGCGTGGACGCGGCATCACGAGCGGCTCGTGCGCTCGGCGGGCGGGCTCGGGCTCCCGGTGCCGGGATCGCGCGAGCTGCGGGCCGCCGCCGACGCCGTGCTCGCCGCGAATGGTCTGGCCGATGCCCGGCTGCGGATCACGGTGACGGGTGGGCCCATGCCACCGGGGTCCGAACGCGCCGACGGCCCTCCGACGGTGCTGATGATGGCGGGGCCGCCGACACCGTTCGCCACGACCATCGACGTCGTGACCGTCCCGTGGACGCGCAACGAGCGCGGTGCGGTAGCGGGGCTGAAGACGACGTCGTACGCCGAGAACGTTCGTGCCCTCGCGTTCGCCCGACAGCGCGGTGCCGGCGAGGCGATCTTCCTCAACACCCGCGGCGAGCTGTGCGAGGCGACGGGATCGAACGTGTTCGTCATCGGCGACGGCGTCGTCCGCACCCCAGCCGGCGACGCCGGCTGCCTGCTCGGCGTGACGCGCGCGTTCGTGCTGGAGCTGTGCGCAGAGCACGGTGTCCCGGCCGAGGAAACCTCGCTCGCCCCCACCGCGCTCGGCGAGGCCGACGAAGCGTTCCTGACCTCGTCGACGCGAGAGGTCCAGGCGATCGCGCAGACCGACGGGCACGCGCTCGCCGCGGCGCCCGGCCCGACGACGGAGAAGATCGCCGGGTTGTTCACGGAGCTGGTTGCACGCGACCGGGATCCGTGACGCAGTCACGCCTCGCGTAAGTGGACGACGTCACCGACGCGAACCTCCACCACGTCGCCCCCGTCGGGTTGCACGAGCAACTCGCCCAACTCGCCGACGCCGACCGCGCGTCCCACGAGATCGCCGTCCGGTCGTTGGACACGCACGCGTCGGTCGAGCGTCGACAACCGGCGCCGGTAGGCGTCGGGCACGTCCTCGAGGCCGGCGTAGCGGTGGTCGAGCTCGCGCAGGAACGCCACGAGCAAGTCACGCCGATCGACGGCATGACCCGCTTCGAGGTTGCAGGCGGTCGCGATCTCGGCGAGCTCGGCGGGAAACTCGTGCCACTCCACGTTCACGCCGACCCCCACGATGACCGCGCCGCCATCTGCCTCGGCCAGGATGCCGGCCAATTTGCGGTCGTCGACGACCAGGTCGTTCGGCCACTTGACCCCGGGCGCGAAGCCGGCGACGTGCTCGACCGCATCGGCCATGGCGACACCGCACGCCATCGACACGAGCTGCGTCCGCTCGGGCGCGAGCGCGGGGCGCAGCAGCGCAGAGACGAGCAGCGACGAGCCCGGCGGCGCCACCCAATCCCGCCCGCGTCGGCCCCGCCCCGCAGTCTGATGATCCGCGATCGCGACCACACCCTCCGGTGCACCGCGACGCGCCTCGTCGAGCAGGTAACGGTTCGTCGAGTCGAGCGAGTCGAACGACCGGATGTCGTGGAACCGGGCGACCCTCTCGACCCAAATGGCGTCGTTCTCCGCCATCGACCGTAGGATACGGCCACCATCGGCGTGCTCGGGGAGACGCGTGTGACACCGCCGTTCAACAAGGTGCTCGTCGCCAACCGTGGCGAGATCGCGGTGCGCGTCATGCGCACGTGCCGCGAGCTTGGCATCACCACGGTCGCCGTGTACTCCGAGCTCGACCGCGACGCCGCGCACGTCCGCTACGCCGACGAGGCCTACGCACTCGGGGGTCAGACCGCCGCCGAGAGCTACCTCAACACGGACGCCATCCTCGACGTGATCGCGCGCAGCGGCGCCGAGGCCGTCCACCCCGGGTACGGGTTCTTCGCCGAGAACGCCGACTTCGCCCGGGCGATCACCGAGCGCGGCACGACATGGATCGGCCCGCCGCCCGAGGCCATCGAGATCATGGGAGACAAGATCTCGGCCCGGAAGGCGGCGGCGTCGGCCGGCGTCGAGGCCGTGCCGGGAACGCTCGAGCCCGTGACGAGCGCCGAACAGGTCGTCGCGTTCGGCGAGAAGTACGGCTGGCCGGTTGCGATCAAGGCCGCGTATGGCGGCGGCGGGCGCGGCATGAAGGTGGTCGACGGCCCTGACGACGCGCAGAGTGGTCTCGACTCCGCCGCCCGCGAGGCGCAGGCATATTTCGGTCGACCCGAGGCGTATCTCGAGCGGTATCTCACGCGACCGCATCACATCGAGATCCAGGTGTTCTGCGACACGCACGGGAACGCGGTGTGGCTCGGCGAGCGCGACTGCTCGACGCAGCGCCGGCACCAGAAGCTGATCGAGGAGACTCCCGCGCCCGGAATCACCGATGACGTGCGACGCGCGATGGGCGAGGCCGCGATCAAGGTGGCCAAGGCTTGTGGATACGTGAACGCGGGAACCGTCGAGTGCCTCTACCAGGACGGCGATTTCTGGTTCCTCGAGATGAACACACGCCTCCAGGTCGAGCACTGCGTGACGGAGATGGTCACGGCACTCGACCTGGTCGCCGAGCAGTTGCACGTCGCCGCCGGCGACGCGTTGTCGTTCAGCCAAGAGTCGGTCGAGCGGCGCGGCCATTCGATCGAGTGCCGCATCAATGCCGAAGACCCGGCGAAGAAGTTCATGCCCTCGCCGGGGAGGATCACGCGTTTGCGGGTGCCGAGCGGGCCCGGCGTCCGGTGGGACGGCGGGTACGACGAGGGCGACACGATCTCGCAGTTCTACGACAACCTCGTCGGCAAGCTGGTGGTGTGGGGCCCCGACCGCGAGGCCGCCCGGCACCGGATGCTGCGTGCGCTGGGCGAGCTCGAGGTCGGCGGTGTGCGAACGACGGTCCCCGCGGATGTCGCGCTGCTCGACCATCCCGACTTCATCGCCGGCCACCACTCCACGCGGTGGGTCGAGGAGGAGGTCGACCCCGCGCTGTTCGCGCAGGCCGAACCTGGGGACGCCGCGGTGCCCACGTCGGAGACCGGTGCCGACGGCCGAGACCTCGAAGAGCGAACCGTTCCCGTCGAGGTCGACGGCAAGCGGTTCTCCGTGCGCGTCTGGCTGCCGGAGACGCCGATAGGAGACGCGACGCCACGGGGCGGCACGGGGGGGCGCGTGAGCAAGCCGCGGCTCGCGGCGGCCGGCGCCGGGGGCGGTGACGGCACCATCAGCGCGCCGATGCAAGGCACGATCGTCAAGGTGCTCGTCAGCCAGGGCGACGCCGTCGAACCGGGGCAGGCGCTGCTCGTGCTCGAGGCGATGAAGATGGAGAACCACATCAACACCGAGAGCGGCGGGACCGTCAAGGAGGTCCGTGTCGCCGCCGGTGACACGGTCGGCACCGGCGACGTGCTGATCGTCATCGAGTAGCAGGTTCTCTTGGACGGCAACGCGCCGCTCTTCCATGTGGACGCGTTCGCGTCCGCGCCGTTCACTGGCAACCCGGCTGCCGTGTGCGTGCTCGAGACGACGGCCGATCCGGGTTGGATGCAGGCGGTGGCGGCGGAGATGAATCTCTCCGAGACCGCCTTCCTCCATCCGTTCGACGCGACGGACGCCGGCCGGTTCGGGTTGCGGTGGTTCACGCCGACGGTCGAAGTCGATCTGTGCGGGCACGCGACGTTGGCCAGCGCGCACGTGTTGTGGGAAACGCGCCGGTTGCCGATCGACACGCCGGCGCGGTTCGACACCCGGAGCGGGACGCTCACGGCGAGGAGATCGGGCGATGCCGGAGAGGAAGTGGAGCTCGACTTCCCCGCCGATCCCGTCGCGCCCGCGGATCCCGACCCCGGCGTGGTCGAAGCGCTCGGGATCTCTCCTCGCGCGGTGTCACGGGGCCGCATCGGCTGGGTACTCGAGCTCGCCGACGAGCGCGCGGTGCGCGCCGCGCAGCCTGACTTCGCCCGCTTGGCTGCGTACGACATCACCGTGCTTACGGCGCCGTCGGATGATCCCGCGTTCGACTTCGTCTCGCGTTGCTTCGGGCCCAAGTTCGGCATCGACGAGGACCCGGTGACGGGCTCGGCACACTGCGCGCTCGGCGCGTACTGGGCCGAGCGGCTCGGCAAGACGGCGTTGAGGGGCTACCAGGCGTCGGCGCGGGGTGGTGTCGTGCGCGTGCGCCTCGACGGTGACCGCACCCACCTCGCCGGTCGGGCGGTGACCGTCGCCCGCGGCCAGCTCGCGGCCTGACGCTCTCTGGTTTTGGCGTCGCTGTTCCGCCGTATAGCCGGTGCAGCGACGCCAAAATCGTCCAGAGGGGCTTCTAGGACGCGGCTTCGGCGAGGGACTCGGACAGGGTCGGGTGCACGAGCACCGAGTCGACGATGTCCATCACTCGGAGGCCGTTCGTCACCGCGACCGCGAGCACGCTGATGAGCTCGGCAGCGTTCCGACCGACGATCGAGCCGCCGAGCACCACACCGGTCGCGGGGTCCGACAGGATCTTCACGAACCCGCGCGGGTCGCCCTTGATGTGCGCCTTGGCGTTCGACGAGAACGGCACCTTGGTGACGCGGATCTTCCTCCCCACCGAGAACGCCTCGGCTTCGGCCAGGCCGACCTCGGCGATCTCGGGATCGGTGAAGATCGCCTGGGCCGCCTTGTCGTAGTCGAGGTGACGGTGCGGCCGGTTGTGGAGACCCATGAGATGCTCGGCGATCTTCCGGCCCTGCATCGCTCCCACTGACGAGAGCGGCAGCTTCCCGGACACGTCACCGGCGGCGTAGATGTGGTCCACGTTCGACCGGCAGTGGTGGTCGATCGGGATGTAACCGGCCTTGTCGAGCTCGACGCCCGCTTCGTCGAGCCCGAGATCCTCGCTGTTGGGGATCGAGCCGACCGCGAGCACCGCATGCGAACCGTGCACAACGCGGCCGTCCTCACAGTCGACTTTCACGCTGTCGTCGATCCGCTCGATGCCGGTCGCGCGCGCGCCCTTGAGGAGGGTCACGCCACGCCGCATGAACTCGTCCTCGAGCGCGGCCGCCACTTCGGGATCCTTCAGCGGAAGGACCTGCTGGCGCGACACCAGCAGCGTCACCTCGGAGCCCAACGCGTCGAACATGTGCGTGAACTCGACGCCGGTGACGCCCGAGCCGACGACCACGAGGTGCTCCGGGAGCTCGGGCGGCGGATACGCCTGGCGAGTGGTCAGCACCCGCTCGCCGTCCACGGGCGCGAACTCGGGGACGCGCGGCCGGGAGCCGGTGGCGGCGACGACGTAGTCGGCTTCGAGCTCCTCGATCCCGGCTGCGGTCTCGACCACGACCTCGTGGGGGCCCTTGAGCCTGCCAGTGCCGCGTAGCAGCCGGACGCCCTGCGACTCGAGTAGGGCGACGATCGACTCGTGGAGCTTCCACTCGATCGAGGCGACCCGCTCGCGGACGGCATCGGCGTCGAGGCTGCCTTCGGCTCGGAGGCCCATCGCGTGACTCCGGCCCAGCTCGAGGAGCTCGCCCCCCGTCGCGATCATGGCCTTCGAAGGGATGCAGTCCCACAGGTGCGCGGCGCCGGCGATGACGTCGCGCTCGACGAGCGTCACCTGTGCTCCGAGCGTCGCCGCCACCGTCGCGCACGTGTTGCCGGCGGGGCCGCCGCCGAGGATCACGACGCGCACTGTGGGCACCTGTGTCACGTCCCCAGGGTACGGCACACCTCTAGCCTCCACTCATGCCTGAACTCCGACGCGACGACCTGAGCGGGCGGTGGGTACTGCTCGCGCCGGGGCGAGCGGCGCGGCCGCACACGTTCCCTCCGCCGGGGCGAGGCGAGTCTGCACCCGCGGACGACTGTCCCTTCTGCCCCGGCCACGAGCGCATGACGCCCCCGGAGGTGTACCGGACGGGCGAGGGCCGGCCCGATGCACCCGGCTGGCGCGTACGCGTGGTACCGAACCTCTACCCGATCGTCGGTGGCACTGACGCACGACCGGGCGCCACCGGAGCCCACGAGGTCGTCGTGCTGTCACCGTCACACACCGACTCGTTCGCGCAGCTCGAACCCGAGCACGCTGTCGAGGTGCTCACGGTGCTGAGGGATCGGTCCCGTCATCACCTCGCCGCCGGTCGGACGTTCGTGCAGGTCGCCATCAACCACGGTCCTGCCGCGGGCGCGTCGATCGCGCACCCGCACGCGCAGCTCGTCGCCCTCGACCTCGTGCCGCCGGCCGTGGCGCGGGCGGTCGAGCGCTTCGAGATCGCCGGCCGCGACCTGGTGGTCGACGACCTCGACGCCGCCGGGACCGGCCTACGCCTCCTCGATGGGCCGGCACCGGCGTGGTGCCCCCGAGCTGCGAGCACCCCGTACGAGCTGCGCGTCGCCGCGCGTGCACCCGGCCCGAGGTTCGACGAAGCATCTGACGCCGACATCGAGGCCGTCGCCGACTCGACGCGCAACGCTCTCGCAATGCTGGCGGCATCGATCGGCGACGTCCCCTACAACCTCGTCGTCCACACTGCCGCGACCGATACGGATGAAGGATCGTTCCACTGGTTCATCGAGGTGCAGACGCGCACCACGGTCGTCGCCGGGTTCGAGCAGGGCACCGGCATCTTCGTCAACACTGTGCCGCCGGAGCGGGCGGTGCCACAGCTACGCGCGGCGGTCGAGGCCGCAGAACAGGATTGAGAATGCGCATCCGCACGTGTATCACGATCGACGCGCCGCCGGCGGCGGTGTGGGCCGACGTCAATCGCCTCGACAGTCACGTTGATTGGATGCGTGACGCCAAGTCGATCCGATTCCGTGGCCGGCGTCGGACCGGCGTGGGCACCGAGCTCGAATGCCGGACGCGGGTAGGTCTGCTCGCCACGACTGACGTGCTTGTCGTCACGGAATGGCGGCCGCGCCGCTCCATCGGCATCGCCCACGAAGGCGTCGTGCGCGGGCGAGGCCGATTCACGCTGCGCCGCCGGCGAGGAGGTCGGACGCGCTTCTGCTGGCGCGAGCAGCTGCAGTTCCCGTGGTGGATGGGTGGCCGAATGGGCGAGGTCGCAGCCTGGCCGCTGCTGCGCATGATCTGGAGGGGCAACCTGCGGCGCCTGAAGGCGCGCATCGAGTGCCGCTAGCGCCCGACGAACTTCGCCTTGCCCGGGCCGTGCTCGAGGAAGCTGCGCACCCCTGTCGTGGCGTCCTCAGTGCCGAACACCTCGACGAAGGCGTCCGCCTCGAGGTCGAGGCCCCGTTGCAGCGGGAGGTCGAGCCCGGCATCGATCGCCCGTTTGGCCAGCCCCAACGCGACAGCTGGCCCCGAAGCGAACGATCCCGCCCATGCCAGGGCGGCGTACTCCAACTCGGCGGCCGGGACGACGCGGTCCACGAGACCGATGACGAGGGCCTCCTCCGCCTTCACCTGCCGCCCGCTCCAGATGAGCTCCTTCGCACGCGCGGAGCCGACCAATCGAGGGAGGCGCTGCGTCGCTCCCGCCCCCGGGATGATCCCGAGCAGGATCTCGGGCTGCCCGACTCGGGCGTTGTCGGCGGCGATGCGTAAGTCGCACGCCAGGGCAAGCTCGAGGCCGCCGCCCAAGGCGACGCCGTTGATCGCGGCGATGACCGGGCGCGGGATCGCGGCGACCGAGTCGAACGCGGCCCGGAACGCCTTCCCGACGTCACGTGCGTCGGCCGGGCCTCCGAGCTCGCTGATGTCGGCACCGGCCGCGAACGCCTTGGCCCCGCCGGCGACGACGACGGCCTTCACCGCCGAGTCGGCGCCGAGCTCGTGCGCCGCCGCCGAGAGCTCGTCGAGCAGGGCGCGCGAGAGTGCGTTCAACGGCGGCCGATCGACGCGGAGCACAGCCACACCGTCGTCGCGCTTGTCGCTTCGCACGAGCTCGCTCATGACGGGCGCAGGCTACCGCCGGCGGGCAAACAGCACCTCGCCGCCGATCGGCCGGAAACCGGCCGACAGGAGCGCGCGGACGGAAGCGACGTTGCCGGGCGCAACCTGGGCGAAGATCGCGCCACCGTCGGGAACGAACGTGCGCGCCGCGAGCGCGAGTCGTCGTCCGAGGCCGCGGTGGCGGGCGGCGGGCTCGACCTCGAACGCGCACTCCAATCGAGAGGCGAGCCCCCGGCCGATGACGAGTACGCCGAGCTCATCCGGGTCGGTGAAGACCTGGAGCTCCATCCGGTAGCGCGCCGCGCGCCGCACGCGGTCGTGTTGATCGAGGTCGTTTCGTGCCGTGACCTCGAGGTCGGCAGTGTCGGCGGGCGGTGCGGCCATCACGAGATCGCGACTCCCCGGGCGTGTGCCCAGCCGCCCCGCCAGCCACATCTGGAACGACGGGTGGGTCCACGCCGAGAGATCACCCACCGGGAGCTGATTGAGCACGTCGTCGGCGGTGACGTCGGCCGCGACCACAAGGTGCGCGGTGAAGTCGACGATGGCGTCGGCGGGCCCACCAGGCGACGGCATGACCTCCACGAAGCCATCAGGGGATGGGTGTTCGCCGTACGCGGCGGCATGCAGCATTCTCGCAAGCGGGTGTTCGCCCACTCTTGGAAGGTTACAAGTCACGTGTCGAGCAGCTGGTCGGCGGCGGCGTAGGGGTCGAGCTTGCGAGCCGCCACTTGATCGACCAGCTGTTCGTAGCGCTCACCGCGACACTTCGCGTCCGCTCCGGTTCGCAATCGCTCGTACACGATGGCGCGCAGCTCCTCGCGCAGTCGCGAGTCGCGTCGCCGCTCGAGTCGGCCGTCGGCCTCGAGGTACGCGCGATGGGTGAGCACCGCCTGCCACAGGTCGTCGATCCCTCGCCCGTCCGTGGCCACGGTCTCGATGATCGGCGGCCGCCAGTCGCGCTCCCCCGCGAGCTCGAGCATCTGCTCCAGGTCGCGCACGGTGTCAGGCGCGCCTTCGCGATCCGCCTTGTTGACGACGAGCACGTCGGCGACCTCGAGCAGTCCGGCCTTGTTCGCCTGCACGCCGTCACCCCAGCGCGGGTTGACGACGACGACGGTCGTGTCGGCCGCGCCGGCGACCTCGATCTCGACCTGCCCGACCCCGACGGTCTCGATGATGATCCAGGGCTTTCCGGCGGCGTCGAGGATCCGCACGGCCTGGGGCGTGGCCAGAGACAGCCCGCCGAGGTGTCCGCGCGTCGCCATCGACCGGATGAACACGCCCTCGTCGGTGGCGTGGTCCTGCATGCGGATGCGATCGCCGAGGATCGCCCCGCCGCTGAAGGGGCTGCTCGGGTCGATCGCGAGCACACCTACCTCGAGCCCGTCGCCGCGGATGAGACCGATGAGCTTGTCGGTGAGGGTCGACTTGCCCGAGCCGGGTGCTCCCGTGATGCCCACGGTGAACGCGCTGCCCGTGCTGAGGTAGAGCCGGCCGACGGCGTCGGTGGCGGCGTCGCCGCCCGTCTCCACCAGCGAGATCAGCTTGGCGATCGCGGCGCGGTCGCCGCGACGGGCCGCGTCGACGAGCGCGGACGGATTGTTGGGGGCTCCTATTCGGAGATCACCTCGGTGATCCCCGGAACCCGGTCCATGATGATGCGCTCGACGCCGGCCTTCAGCGTCATCATCGAGACGGGGCACGTGCCGCACGCGCCGACCAGGGTGACGTGGACGGCGCTGTCGGCGTCGATGCCGTTGAAGACGATGTCGCCGCCGTCGCTCTGGAG
>Ga0075421_100012637_pt1 | contig 10494 bp, 6 predicted proteins | sample SoiMetdeltSBSDD5_FD_75292 | JGI IMG/M metagenome (GOLD analysis project Ga0075421, IMG submission 75292) | Bulk soil microbial communities from a Populus tree surrounding site in Tennessee, USA - Soil MetaG P. deltoides SBSDD5 | ecosystem: Environmental > Terrestrial > Soil > Tree plantation... | reverse complement strand
ATTAAAAACACGCAAGCCTCAGCTTGACCGGGCTCCGAGCCTGGCTCATACTTCGCTCAACAAAAGTCACATCATCGCGAAGTGTGGAAGTAAGTCAAAGGGAGGCTTGACCATGAAAAACTTCGTCGCCGCGTCAGTATTGTTAGTGTGTTTAGTTGTGGCCGCTGTCACCGCAGCACAGCAGCCTGCTCGCAGGTCAGCGGATCCGCCTCCGCCTTGGGCTTTCGGCTTCACGACGCCGCCCCCGCCGCCCGGCGCACCTCCGACCCCACCTGCTGCCGCACCTGCACCCGCAGCAGCTCAACCTGCGCCTGCGCCCGACACTTCGCAGCACAAGTTGGCTGGGAGTAATCTGTCCTTTACGCTGGCGCAAGTGCGTGATACCTACGGACCGGCGGACTGGTTTCCCGGCGATCATCCGGCAATGCCGGATATCGTTGCCAAGGGAAAGCGGGAGCAACAGGTTCTTGCCTGCAGTCTTTGCCATTATCCAAACGGCAAAGGCCGTCCCGAGAATGCGGGCGTTTCTGGGTTGCCGTATGACTATTTCGTCCAGACCATGCTGGACTTCAAGAACGATAAGAGAAAGAGTTCCGACTCGAGAAAGGCAAATACGAATCGGATGATCGCATTTGCAAAAGCAATGACGGACGAGGAAATCAAGGCCTCTGCGGCCTATTTCTCATCGATGAAGTGGACTCCGTGGATCCGCGTCGTTGAAACCAATACGGTTCCGAAGACAAGGATCGCCGGCGGCATGTTCCTCGTGTTGGAAGGTGCCGATGCTGGGAAAGAACCGATCGCAGGACGGATTATTGAGACTCCGGAGAAGACCGAAGAAACCGAGCTTCTGCGCAATCCTCGATCGGGCTTCATCGCTTACGTCCCAACCGGTAGCGTCAAAAAAGGCGAAGCTCTGGCCCGAACCGGCCAATGTGCGATGTGCCACGGCGCGAATCTGGAAGGACTCGGTCCCGTTCCCGGAATTGCCGGCCGGTCTCCCAGCTACACCGCCCGGCAGCTTTATGACATGCAATCAGGAGTTCGTAAGGGAGTGTGGTCGGAACTCATGAAGCCGGTAGTTGAGAAATTAACGGCGGACGATATCCTGAGTCTTGCGGCTTACACGGCCTCGCGCCCACCGTCCGCGGGGCAACGATCCAACTAGAATTCCTACAATGACTGCCCCTGCAGCGCGGTAATCGCTGTGACATCGATGATGTCTTCTACAGAACAGCCGCGCGACAGATCATTGGCGGGTTTGTTGAGACCTTGCAGAATCGGTCCGATCGCGCGTGCGCCGGCCAGACGTTCGGTCAATTTGTAACCGATATTTCCAGATTGAAGGTCAGGGAAGATCAGCGTGTTGGCACGGCCTTTGACCGGGCTGGTCGGAGCCTTCGAGTGCGCTATGTCCGGTACAAGGGCTGCGTCCGCTTGAAGTTCACCATCGACGATCAACTCGGGCGCTCGAGCCTTTACGGTCTGAACCGCTTCTCGAATGCGTTCGAGCGACTGGTGGTGCGCGCTTCCCTTTGTTGAAAACGAAAGGAAGGCCACGCGCGACTCCGTTTGCAGAAAAATACGCGCGTTGCGAGCGGCATCTAATGCGATATCGCAAAGCTGGCTGACGGTTGGAAATGGCACGACTGCGCAGTCCGCGAAGATCAGGTTCATGGAAGGCAGCGCCATTACGAAGAAACTGGAGACTGTCTTGGAAGCGGCACTCAGCCCGATGCAGTGAATGGCCGCCCGCACGGTTTCCGCTGTTGTGGTCGCGGCCCCGCCGACAAAGCCGTCTGCATCCCCGGCATGAACCATCGCTGCCGCGAAGTACATAGGGTTTTCCAGGCGCTTGCGTGCCTCGACTTCAGTAATTCCACGCGATTTCCATTCCGGCAGCAGCAAACGGACATACCGATCCACCAGATTCAACGTCTTTGGATCGACTATTTCTGCGTGTGAAAGCTTGATTCCAAGCTCGTGCGCTTTGGCCTCGACTGCCGCCGCAGAACCTACCAGTATCGGTTTGGCCATCCGGCTCTCGACAAGACGTGTGGCTGCCTTCAAGACGCGCGCGTCCGCAGCTTCCGGATACACAATTCGCTTCGGTACTTTTGCTGCGCGCTCGCGCAACTGCAATACAAAGTCTGACATTTACTTAATGCTGTGGACTCCCGACGGCCGTTCGCGCTTCTTCTTGATTTCGATTCCGTGACGCTTGATTTTCTGATTCAACGTTGACAGCGGTATTTTGAAATTGTCGGCCGCTTCGGTCTGGCTCCAACCGGTTTGCTCGAGCATTTCAATGATCACTCGCCGTTCAAACGCATCGATGATTTCAAACAGGGAAATGTTTTTAGTCAGCGGGAAAGAAGATAGCGTCGCAAACCGGGCGGATGGCGAAACTATCGATTCGGGCAACAGATCCCGTCCAATGATGTCGTCCTGAGAAAGTACGACCGCGCGTTCCACAACGTTTTCCAACTCGCGGACATTTCCGGGCCAGTGGTAATCCATCAGCACCTTCAACGCTTCTGAGCTGACGCGATACAGAGGCTTGGCATTTTCGTCACAATACTTCTTCGTGAAGAATTCCACCAACGCGGGGATGTCTTCCTTGCGTTCGCGAAGCGGCGGAAGCTGAATGTTGATGACGTTCAGCCGGTAGTACAGATCCTCACGGAAGCGTCCCTCTTCCACGAGTTTCTTCAGGTCGACGTTGGTGGCAGCAATGATACGAGCGTCGACCTTGAGCGTATCGGTTGCCCCGAGACGCATGAATTCCTTCTCCTGGATTACACGCAACAGCTTGGCCTGAGTCTCCACGCTGATGGTGCCGATCTCATCAAAGAAAATCGTCCCTTGATCGGCAACTTCGAACAGTCCTTTCTTCGTGGCAATAGCGCTCGTGAAGGCGCCGCGCACGTGTCCGAATAACGTGCTTTCCAGGAGATCAACGGGCATGCTCCCGCTGTTGACCGGCACAAAGGTTTTGTCCGCGCGTGGGCTCTTGAGGTGAATCGCTTTCGCAATGAGCTCTTTTCCAGTGCCGCTTTCGCCTTGAATCAACACTGTGCTTCGGCTGGTGGCTACCTGTGTCACGAGATCGAGCACTTTGAGAATCTTTTCGCTCTTGCCGATAATGTTGCTGTACCCGAAGCGTTCCTTCAACGCGCGGCGAAGCTGGAAATTTTCGCTCATCAACTGCCGCTGCTTGATTGCATTGGTAACGATGACGACCAGCTTTTCGTTGTTCCACGGTTTCGTGACGTAGTCGTAGGAGCCTTCTTTGATGGCGGTGACGGCGGTTTCCAGCGCGCCGATGGCAGTAATGATCACGACCGGCAAGGTCGGATCGATCCGTTTAATGGTTTTTTGCACTTCCATGCCGGATTTTCCGGGCAGCATCAGGTCCAGGAGAACGGCGTCATACGAATTCTCTTCGATCTTCTTGATGCCTTCTTCTCCAGTCGAAGCCGTGTCCGTATTCAAGCCTTCGGAAGTCAGCAATATTTCGATGCTTTCGCGAATTTCCTCTTCATCGTCGATGAGGAGGACGGTTCCTTTTCGTTTAGACATTTACGGTCTTCCTAACCATTGGTAATTCAAGTCTAAAGGACGTTCCGGCACCGGGTTTGCTTTCGACCGAAACGCTGCCGCCATGTTCCTGGACGATTCCGTAGCTGACGGAGAGACCGAGTCCGGTGCCTTTTCCCGGCCCTTTCGTCGTAAAGAACGGATCGTAGATCTTGGTGATGTTTTCGCGGCTGATTCCGGTTCCGTTGTCTTGCACAATAATCTCGATCTTCGAATTCAGCGTGTCGGTAATGATGCGCAGTTCTCCACCTTCGGGCATTGCATCGCGCGCGTTTACGATCAGATTCAGAAATACTTGTTGCAGCTTGCCCGCGTTCCCGAACGTCATCGGCCATTCGGCGCGAAAATCCTGTTCCACGCGGATACGCGCGCTCTTCAGCTGATGCTCCAGCAGCGCAATCGTGTCTCTGATGACCTGGTGGACGTCCACATCCGTAAACTCTGTGGCGTTCGTCCTGGAAAAATTGAGCAGGTTATTGACGATTTCGGAGGCGCGAAATGTTTGTTTCGTAATCTTTTCGAGAAGCTTATACCGTGAGTCTTCCGGACTGATGGCCTTGCGCAGCATTTGCGAATAGCTGGAAATGACAGCGAGTGGCGTGTTCACTTCGTGAGCTACACCGGCCGCCAGCAGACCTATCGACGTCAGTTTGTCGTTCTGAACCAGTTGATCCTCGAGCCGCACGCGATCGGTAATGTTGTCGATAATGATCAGCTTGCCACGCGTGTTTCCAATCTTGTCGACCAGCGATGTAGCGGAGAAGTTCACAGTTAAACCAATCCATGGTTGTTTGTAAAGGTGACGATTCTCGGTCAACCTCTGCAGGAATTGAGCCGGAATGAAATTCGCTGTACGCCGGCCGATGGCGTCGTGCCGGCTGCGACCGGTCAGGATCTCCAGCGCTCGATTCCAACCCACAATCCGGCAGTCCACGTCTTCGACGAGTACGCCGACATTGATGGATTCGATAATGTTCTCACTGAAGTCCTTCAAGCTTTGATATTCGGCCGCCTTCTGTTCGAGCGATCGATAGAGGAGCGCGTTTTCCAGAGCAATTCCGACGTAGTCGGCCACTGTTTCCAACAACTCGAGGTCTTCGCTGGTCAGGTAATCCCCATTCTGAGTTCTGCCTAGTCCGATGTAGGCAATCACGCGATCTTTGACGCGGCATGGGATGAAGTGGTTTAAGTTGTAGTGATCCGTTTCAAAGAAAATGACCGATCTGTCAGTTCCGGATTTCAGAAAACTAAAATCCGCATCATCCGGAATCGTTAAACCGGATGTCCGCGCCGGGAAAAAATGCGACGGATCGAATGGATGTTCGAGAAAAATTGCCGAATTGCTGACAAACAATGCACGGCTCAGCCGGTCCACAATCCGATCGAGCATTTTCTCGAGGTGCACTTCCGAACTCAGCGTTCGACCAAAATCGATTAACGTCTGCCGAACATCGTATCGCTCCCGGTAGAAAACCTTGTCCACCCAGACCTGGAATTGGTCCTTGATCGGCGCGAACAGCAACGCCGCCGCGATGGTCGCGGCAACACGTGCCACCATGCCCAATGGTTCAAATCCCGCACCCGCACCCAAAAGCTCACCGACGATGACTACAACTGTGGCATACAGGCCGATGACGCAGGCGGTCGCCAGTGTATAGGTAACACCGCGCTTGAAAATAATGTCGACGTCCATCAACCGGTATCGGTGGATTGCATAACCGAACGAAATCGGCATGAGTACAAGCGGGAAGATCGCAAAATCGACGTATGTATCCGGAACGAGACCAACCAGACGAGGCATCGACTGCAGTGCAAAGTATGGAACGACAGCCAGGGCGGTGCCTCGTGTGACCCACTTCATTTGCTGCCGTAGATCGGGCGTTTGTACAGTGCGATACGTCTGAAGCAGAGTCAGAGCGCTCAGCACGAAGTACAAACCAAAATGGAAATCTCCGAGAGTATTCAGAATGTCCCGAAGCACGATGGGTGACGGCGAAAGGACCAGCACGCCATTGACGAAGGCCAGTTGTGCGAGGAGGAGCAGAGTGCCTGGTATGTAAATCAGGAATAACAATCGGCGCTGTGCCGTGATCCAGGCATGGCGCAAGGGGAACTCGAGGCAAAAATGCAAGAACAGAGGCGGCAAAAGCAAGCTGGCGCCAAGGTCACTCCAGTAAATCGCCCAGTCGAACGAGTTGAATTTACCGGTATAACGAAACGCATAAAAGACAAACGAGGCCAGACAGACGAAATAGAAGTGCAGCGCATGCGGAGCGCGCGCCCGCTTCAAGAGGACGAAAATCCCAACGAGCAAGTAGATCAGGCCGATCAGTTCGAGATATTTCTGATGACGAATGAACTGTTCCGATACGCGCGGAACGACGGTGGCCCGAATTTCCTGGTCATTTCGAACGAGGGTATATGTAGCCCTTTGCCAGCTGCCTAGATCGTAAAGAACCTGGATAACGTGCCGGTCATTCAGAATGGGTTGGCCGTCGATGGCCTTCAGAATGTCGCCTGGTTGAATCCCCGCTTTGTCTGCAGGGCCATCGCGCACGACAACCTGCGCTTGAATGCCGGAGGATCCTTGAACCCAGGAAACACCATCATCGGGCGGACTATACTGTCGCTTATTCTGGGCGTTCAATCCGCCCAGAATAAGCGCAGTAATCGTCAGTAGAACCGTGACGACATATCTAAAAGAGAAGATCGTCCGCCCCATCGATCCGAGATTAGCAACCCCTGTTCCAAAAAATCATAATGATACTGCTAAGGTTAACCGAATCAGCAAAAGCCCACTATGAATTATTGGAACTTAACTACAAAAGCAAAAAATAGGCTTTGAGCGGCGGAAAGCGTTCACCTTAGAACTTGATATTGATACCGCCTTTAACCAACCTCGGGTACTGCCCTACTTGAGTCTTCGACGCGCCAAAAGACTGATCGAGGAGGTTCCGCGCATCCAGGATGGCTTGGACTTTTCCTGGAAACGTTCTCCACGTCGGCAGGTTCTGGGCGATGGAGAGACTCAATGTCGGATCGTTGTACTCCATGACGCGCTGGTAGGGATCAAGACGGGAGGCAGAGAAAGCGGAGGTCCAACGGTAGACGGCGGTGAATTCGGTTTGAGTCGCGTCCAGGTCCGCCTTAAACCGGGCCGCAACGCTCTGAAAACGCTGGCGTACCAGCTGATTGCGCATCTCGTCGAACGTACCGGCCTGACTGTTAATCCCGACACCCATAACCGACGTATAACCGAGCCCGGCCTCGAAATTCCGGAACGGACGGCTCACGTTGATCCGGATACCCTCCGACGGGAGATTGCTCGTATCGAGGAACAAGATTCCAGTTCGACCTTCCGCCATGCTGACGAACAAGGCCTCGGTCTCCGTTCGATCGCGAAATGCGCTTGCACGGACTTCAAAACCATCGGCAAAAATGTGAGTGATCCCAGCCTCGGCATGGGAATAACGTTCGAGCGCGGGCGGAACCATGATGGTCCGATCGTAGTATTCCTTGCCCCGAACGGGATCATCAGGTGAAGAGGGGGCTTGCGACGATGCAGCGATTGTAAGTGTGGTACGTCTTTCCGGCACCCACGAAATACCGAAGCGCGGCCGCAGGTAGGTTGTGCCCGTCACCGTGCCGATGCGACCACCCTCAGCTCCGTAATGCAACACCAGGTGATCGGTCCATTGGAAATCCTCGCCATACTTGACTTGAATCTCCCGCATCGCAATCGACTGTAGCGGGTCCCCGAACAATGCACCCTGGCGGACGTTCAGGCCGACTGCGGCCTTGTGCCGTGGCGCCGGGACGAAATCATAGGAGGCGCCTATACCACGGGGTTGCATCGGCGATTCGTGATACTGCCCATGCACCGTTACCTTCGAACTCGGATCCAGCGGCATCGTTACCGAAAACTGTGAACCCACGCCCTCTGTGCTTCCGGTGGAGGTCTGCACCGACTTGGAGTAGAGCTGGAAATACCCGGAGTAATCCAGGCCGACTATCGGTTTGAACGGCACTCTATTGGTGCTCTCGACCAGTCGAAGGACCGGTTGAGTCGACCGGGAGCTCCTTAAAGTCCATACGATATCTTCGGATTGTGTTTTTTCGCGGGTACCACTCGACCGAACGATATCCATCGCATTTTGCAGATTCACGGTCAGGACGGCAGTTCCGCCGGAGCTTACCTGGATCCCTTGCCGCAACGCCGTCAGGAACCGCGGCATCGAAACCTTGATGGTGTATTCACCGGCCCACAGGTTAAGAATAGAGAACGAACCTTCGTTGTTGGTGAATGCGATTCGTTCGGGCAGCGCCGGAGATGCAGCGATTGCAATAACGACTGCACCGGCAACCGGAGTACCGCCGGAATCGTGAACACGGCCAGTGATTGTTGCGAGATCAGTCGCCGCGCCGGCAACAAGCGGGCATATGAGAATGCCGGCAACCAAAACTGCAGTCACCGCAAATGCTTTCCGCATTGTTCGCACCGTTTCTCCGTTTCTTAACGGACGATAAAATTGTCTTTCGACGTAATCACGTCCTTCGTCAGATTATCGGTGACCTTGACCTGAACAGCGTATTGTCCGGGCTCAAAGTCCGACAGCGGCAGTGATTTAACAACTGTCATTTGCGCCGCGGCGTTTGCCAATTCCGACGACTCCTCGACAATTCTTTTCACTTCCTGGTTGTTCTTCGTGAACACCATCTCGACTGTTGCGGAGGGCTTCTTCGTGGCTTCGTCCAGCTTCAAATTGTAAACCTGGAACCACATCTTCAATTCTTTGTCGCGACTGCGCTGAAACTCGGAGCTCACGCTCGGGCGCACTTTGTTGGCGCCCAGGATGAATGATCCGGAACCCACTTGACTCGGCGGCAGCGGATCTACCAAATCCGCCAGAATTAAAGAACTGAGCTGTAAAGTCTGATCGGGGTAGCGAGGCACCTGAAGACGTGTATTGACGACTCCAACGTTGCCGCTATTGATGTCTTTGATGACGACATCCATTTTGTAGAGGCCGGGTCGAAGCGACATGATCTTCTGGTAGAGCCGCACACCATCCAGCGACGCCTCGAAAAGGCTGTCTGGAATATCGACTTTAACGCTGTCTTCATGCACGCCCGCCACGCGCCCATTGATGGCGGTGATTTTGATCAAGATGTTGCCGGTAGCCGTATGGACTCCATCCTGTTCCTGGAAGGCGAGATCCTTGTTCCTCAGGGCGATCGTAATAGGCGTCAAAACCGTCTCTTCAGTTACGCGCACGAAATCCGTTCTGAAGTTGAACGGCAGTACATTGAATGAAAGCCTGGTGGTAATAACCGCTTCGAGATCCTTGTACTTGATGGCCGGCGGCTTGAAAATATCGGCCATCAATTGCAGCCTGTCGAATGGATTGACTCTGGACGTGTTGCCGAGCGGATTGCCGATGGAGGCGCCATCACGATTCAGCCGTTCGGCTTTGTCGATGCCATAGAACATTTCGTTCCAGGTCAGACCCGCGCCCGGGACGTGCAGCAACGCGTCCTTTTCACTCGGGTCGATGGTCATGCGGTATTCACCGGACATACTCGGATCGACAAATTCCAACAGTACTTCGTTTCCGATCCCCTCGATGTAGCGGTACCGCCAGATTTCGAATGGGAATGTGCTTGTCGTACCACCGCCCTCTTCGATAGGTCTGTCGTAGGTTCCGCCCGATGGATGCGACTCAATCTCGTCCGGCTTGCCGTACATAACGTAGATGCGGCCGCGATCGGTCTTCCAGCCCGGAATTCCCGAAGCGTAATGCTCATTGGCATACGCGATGCGCTCGTAGTGTGAGTCTTTGAATTCGTTGTCGATCGTGTCCGGCGTGGGGTCGCGGCGGAGCCAGAAGTTTTCGATGAAGCTGTCACGTTCTTCGTCTGTGGTGAGCCGTTTCCAGGCCGTCCGTTCTTCGCCCGAAATGATGTATGAGACGTCCTCGTCGATCCATCTCCGCAGCGCACGACTGGCATCCTCGAGTGCTCTGGATCTGGCCCGGTCCTTAGATTCTTGTTCCTTTTTCTTCTGCTCCTCTAATTTTTTAGCTTCCTGTTGTTTTTTCGAATCGTTCTTCTGTGCGCCGACAACTAGAGAACCGGTTAAAAGAAAAAGAGAAGTCAGGGCGATCAGGGTCCGCCGTGGAGTCATAAACACCTCGAGAAAAGACTGGTAAGCATCCGCAAGTATTAACGTCTAGAGATCATAGCATTAGTGGTTTTACAGTCAAGGCATTACGCCCTTTTTTGCTACCATGGACCGGGAGTTTTACAACTATGCTCGACCTGTCTTATCTACGCGAAAATATCGAACTCGTCCGTGACCAATTGTCTCATCGGGGCTTCGTATTCGACGTAGAGACGTTTCAGCAGTTAGATCGTGAGCGTAAAAATATCATTGTTGATGTCGAACGGTTGCGACAACTCAGTAAAAAGGGCTCCGAAGAGGTAGCCAAGCTCGCCCGACAGGGTGTCGATGTCTCGGACAAACGCAATGAAATGAAGGTCATATCCCAGCAAATCAAAGAAAAAGAGGATGCGCTCCGTGTGGTGGAAGATAAGGTATACCGGTTCGTTTCCACCCTGCCGAACCTGCCGGATCCATCCGTACCGATCGGGTTGACTGACGAACAAAACCAGGAGGTTCGGCGCGTCGGCGAAATCCCCGTCTTCGATTTTGAGGCGAAAGCGCATTGGGACCTTTGCCCACCCCTGGGGATCCTGGACCTGGAACGCGCCACGAAGATCACTGGCTCGCGCTTTCCGCTGCTGGCAGCGAGCGGCGCCAGACTGGAGCGGGCGCTGATCAATTTCATGCTCGACATTCATACCAAGGAGCACGGTTATACCGAAATCGTTCCG